>Ga0070714_100000322_pt1 | contig 36166 bp, 33 predicted proteins | sample LARL83metaG_FD_65450 | JGI IMG/M metagenome (GOLD analysis project Ga0070714, IMG submission 65450) | Corn, switchgrass and miscanthus rhizosphere microbial communities from Kellogg Biological Station, Michigan, USA - LAR L8-3 metaG | ecosystem: Host-associated > Plants > Roots > Rhizosphere ... | reverse complement strand
GCGCGTTCCTGGCGCCATGGGAACCGACGTGGCCGAGAGACGCGCTGACCCGCTCCGCCTATCGCGACCGGGTCGTCTATTACGCGCAGGAATGGCACCGCGGCAGCGGCTATCTTTTTTTCCTGGTCCGCAAGGAAGACCGTCGGCTGATGGGCGGCATCTCGATCGCCGAGGTCCGGCGCGGCATCAGCCAGACCGGCACCGCCGGCTACTGGATCGGCGCGCCGTACGCCAACCAGGGCTTCATGAGCGAGGCCTTGGCGGCGATCATCGAATTCGCCTTCGGCCCGCTGACGCTCCATCGCCTCGAAGCCGCGTGCATGCCGAGCAACCTGCCGAGCCGGAAGCTGCTGTCGAAGTGCGGATTTCGCGAAGAAGGCTATGCGTCGAAGTATCTCAAGATCGACGGCGAGTGGGCCGACCACGTCCTGTTCGCACGTCTGGCCGACGCCGCTCAGGCGTGGCCGGCGGCACCGGAGGCGAGCAAGGTGATGTCGACGCCGATCTTGGCGAGCGCCCGCGCCCACTTCGTTTCCAAATCGTGATCGAACAGAAGTGCCTCGTCGGCGGGAACGATCAGCCATCCGTTGGCCTGGATCTCGCTTTCGAGTTGTCCCGCGCCCCATCCGGAGTAGCCGAGCGCCAGAAGGCTCCGTGTCGGCCCGGCGCCGCGGGCGATGTCCTTCAGGATGTCGAGAGTCGCGGTGAGGCCGACGCTGCCGCCGACCATCAGGGTCGAATCCTGCATGTAGTCGGCGGAATGAAGGATGAACCCCTGGCCGGTTTCGACCGGCCCGCCAAAATGCACCTGAATGGCGTTCGCGCTGCCGGTATCAGGAATGTTGAGCTGGCTCAGGAGGTCGGGAAGGAGCACGTCCTCCAGCGCCCGGTTCACCACCAGGCCCATGGCGCCCTCGGCGGTATGGGCGCACAGATAGATAACGCTGCGCTCGAAGCGGGGATCTCCCATCTGCGGCATGGCGACGAGGAATTTTCCGCTGAGATATCCGCTGGTGATCTGAGATGGGGTCATGCCTGCGCCTCCTCTCTATAATGTGGAGAGTTCGATTCAACCGCGCAAGATGTCTGATGCGTCACGCACTGACAAAGAAACGCGCGAAGCGAGATTCGCGGTCCATGGACTGGCGTAACAATTTCGTGGCCGCTTGCCGTTGTCCGTACGGCATACGCGCGCTGTGGGTTGCCGCGGCATTGCTTTTGTCGCTTGCGGGCGGCGCCCCGACCCTGGCGCAGGCTCCGGGCAGCGACGCCGCGACGCCGTCCTGGCCGCCGCCACAAGTCTCCGAGGTGGGAGCGTCGCGGTGGGACATCGGTCCCCATTCGGCCGCGCGACTCGTTGCCGCGCGTACGGCGCTCCTCTCCGAGCCGCCGCCCCAAGACGCCGACATGCCTGCAAGCCCGCCGCTCGGTCTCGAATTTCGCCTCGCGCCGGGCTGGAAGACCTACTGGCGCTCGCCGGGCGATGCGGGGCTGCCGCCGGAGATTGATTGGAGCGGCTCAGAGAATCTCGCCGCGGCGTCGATCCGGTGGCCGGTTCCCGAGCGCGAGACGCTGCTCGGCTTCGAGACGTTCGTCTACCATGATCGCGTCGTGCTGCCGGTCGTGGCGCGCGCGGTCGATCCGACGCGGCCTGTCCGGCTTCGTGCACGGGTCGCCTATCTCGTGTGCGAGGTCCTGTGCGTGCCGGCCGAGGCGACGCTGGCGCTCGACCTGGATGCGCCACCGGGCACGCCTGCACCCGAGGGCCCGCTCATTGCGAGCTTTGCCGCCCGGGTGCCGAGCCGCGACTCGGGCGCCTTCTCGGTCGAGCGCGCGCTTCTGGTCGAAGGCCGCGACGGTCTCGCTCTGGAGGTCGCGGTCCGGGCCGAGGCGCCGTTCGTGGCGCCCGATCTTTTCGTCGAAGGACCGCGGCAGTTGCGCTTCGGCAAGCCGCGGCTGGAGATGGACAGCAATCGTCTGTCCGGCGTGTTCGTCGTACCGGTGACGGTTGCCGGCAACCGCGCCGCGCTCAACGGCAACACGCCGTTCGTCTTCACCGTGGTCGACGGCGGTGGGGACGGCGCCGATCCGCGCACGGCCGAGGTGGAGAAGACGGTTTCGGGCGTTGCCGTGTCGGCGCTGGGCGGCACGCTCGGCATGATGCTGCTGCTCGCGTTTGCCGGCGGTCTCATCCTCAATCTGATGCCGTGTGTGCTGCCGGTTCTGTCGATGAAATTGATGGGCGCCGTTGCCGTCGCCAATCGTTCCGCGCGCGCGGTGCGGCTGGGCTTTCTCGCCACCGCCACCGGAATTCTCGTGTCGATGCTGGCGCTGGCCGGCGTCGTCGTCGCCGCCAAGGGCGTCGGCCTCGCGGTGGGGTGGGGCATGCAGTTCCAGGCGCCGGTGTTTCTCGCGGCCATGATCGTCGTGGTCGCGCTGTTTGCGTCCTCCCTGCTCGACGGCGGAGCGATGGCGCTGCCGGGATCGGTTGCGGCACTTGCCGGGAAAGGCCCCCGCGAGGGCTTGGGCGGCGCTTTCCTCGCCGGCGTGTTCGCAACGCTGCTGGCGACGCCGTGCACGGCACCGCTGCTCGGCACCGCCGTCGGATTCGCGCTCGCCCGGGGCGCGACCGAGATTCTTCTTGTTTTCGCGACCCTCGGGATCGGCCTCGCATCGCCCTATCTTCTCGTCGCCGCGGTTCCGTCGCTCGCCCGCATGCTGCCGCGCCCCGGCCCGTGGATGCGGTGGGTCCGGATCGTGCTTGGCGTCGGTCTCGCCGCCACAGCGCTCTGGCTGTTTGCCGCGCTGGCGGCGCAAGCGGGAACGTCCGCCGCGGCAATCACCGGCATTGCCGCCGTCATCGCCGCGGCGGCGTTCGCATCCCGCCGGTCGCGTCCGGGGCTTGCGGCGCTTGCGCTGGTCGCGGCCGTCGTCGTCGCGGTCGCTGCGCCGCCGATCGTGTCCCCGCGCGGCTCGGCATCGCTCCGGATCGCCAAGAGCAAGGATGGAGAACCGTGGCGACCGTGGGATCGCGTCGAGGCGATCAATCAGGTCGCCGCCGGCAATGTCGTGCTGGTCCACGTCACCGCCGAATGGTGCCTCAACTGCAAGGTCAATCAGGTCCTGGTGCTTGACCGCGGTGCCGTCGCCGAGCGACTCAAAACCCCGCGCATCGTCGCTATGATTGCTGACTGGACGCGCGCCGACCCCGGCATCGGCCGCTTCCTCGCCGGCTTCGGCCGCTACGGCATCCCCTTCGACGTGGTTTATGGGCCGAAGGCGCCGGCCGGAATCGTGCTTCCGGAAATCCTCACCGCCGACGCCGTGCTCGCGGCGCTCGACGCCGCCGGCGGCTCGCCGCCCGCTCCCGGCACCGCGCTCAAGTGAATCGGCGCGCGGCCGTCATCGGCGGCGGCCCCGCCGGCCTGATGGCGGCGGAGGCGCTGGCCGATCGCGGCATCGCCGTCGACGTGTTCGATTCGATGCCGTCGCTCGGCCGCAAGTTCCTGATGGCGGGCAAGGGCGGCCTCAACATCACCAACGCCGAGCCGTTGCAGGATTTTCTGACCCGCTTCGGCGATGCGCGCCGTCATATCGAGCCGGCGCTACAGCGCTTCCCGCCGCGTGCGTTGCGCGACTGGGCGGAGGATCTCGGCATCGGGACATTCGTCGGCAGCTCCGGTCGCGTGTTTCCGAACGACTTCAAGGCGGCGCCGCTCCTGCGGTCCTGGCTTCGGCGTCTCCGCGCCGACGGCGTCACCATCCACGTTCGCCACCGCTGGGAAGGCTGGAGCGACGACGGCGTGCTGATCTTCTCCACGCCCAACGGTCCCGCTTATGCGAACGCCGGTGCGACCGTCCTGGCGCTCGGCGGCGCAAGCTGGCCGTCGCTCGGCTCCGACGGCGGCTGGGCGCCTGTGCTGAGGGCGAAGGGCGTCGACGTGGTGCCGCTCAAGCCCGCGAACTGCGGCTTCGATTCGCCGTGGAGCGAGCACTTCCGTTCCCGATTCGCCGGCGAGCCGGTCAAGACTGTGGCGCTCGCCTTTCGCGGCCAGACCGTGCCTGGCGAATTCGTCGTCAGCGAGACCGGCATCGAAGGCGGAGCGGTCTACACGCTGTCGGCGGCCCTGCGCGATGCGATCGCCGCGAAAGGCAGCGCCACCTTCACGGTCGACCTCGCGCCGGGCCGGTCCGTCGCGCAATTGGCCGAGAGCCTCGCGGCTCCGCGCGGCAAGAAGTCCATGGCCTCCGTGCTCAAGGCCGCGACGGGCATAACCGGCGTGAAGTCCGGTCTCCTGCACGAATGCCTGCCCGGCGAGGCCTTCGCCGATCCGATGCGGCTCGCGGCGGGAATCAAGGCCGTGCCGCTGCTCGTTACCGCGGCCCGTCCGGTCGCCGAGGCGATCAGCAGCGCCGGTGGCGTCGCCTGGCCGTCGCTGAACGCCGCCTACATGCTGCACGCCCGCTCCGGCGTGTTCTGCACCGGCGAGATGCTCGACTGGGAGGCGCCGACCGGGGGCTACCTCCTGACCGCCTGCTTCGCGCTGGGCAAGGCCTGCGGCGAGGCGGCGGCCGACTGGCTCCTGGCGCAGCGCTGACCGCTCAACGGGCGCGGCCGGCGAGCCGCGCCCGTTCCCGCCCGATCAGATCGACAACGAAATCGAGAGTGGCGCGGATGCGTGGAGCGCGACGTAGATCGCTGTGAACGAGCAGCCATAATTCGCGCGGCGGCATGAATTCCGGGATGGAGACACGCGCCAACTCGGGATCCCGATCTGCGACAAAGGCTGCCAGCATCACAAGTCCCAGCCCGGCCCGTGCGGCAGCGATCGCGGGCTGAAGCGTGTTGCTGCGAAAAACGATGCGTCGGTGCTTGATCGTCTGGTCGAGCCATGTCTCTTGGGCGACGGGGAGAAGGCTGTTGTCGTAGCCGAGGAAGGGATGAGCGCCCAGATCGGAAAGATTCTTTGCCTTGAGCGCGTGGACGAGACTCCTGGCGCCGTACAGGAAATAGGGAATGTCGGCAAGTTTACGAGCCGTCAGGCCGCTGTCGCGGGGGCGCCCCAATCGCAGCGCCATATCGGCCTCGCGGCGTCCAAGGTTGAGCTCCAGATTGGAGGAGACCAACTCGATGTCGATCATCGGGTACTGCGCGCGGAAGCGCGGCAGCGCGGGCATCAAAAGATAGTTGGCGATGCTATCGATGGTGGTAATACGAACGGTGCCCTCAAGCTCGATCCGCTCTCCCGACAGACGGCGATGCAGGGTGTCGATTTCGCCTTCCATGCGTTCGGCGTGTTCGATCAGCTTCGCCGCCTGCACGGTCACGTCATAACCGCGCGGTCCGCGGTCGAAAAGGGGCGTGCCTAAGTCACGTTCGAGCCGAGCGATGCGGCGGGCGACGGTCGAATGGTTGACCCGCAGGCGACGGGCGGCTTCCGAGAGATTGCTGGTGCGGGCCAGTTCGAGAAAGAACCGGACGTTTTCCCAGTCGAGCGGGGCTGTGCGTCTCTGCGCAGACATTGCGAAACAATACTCATTTTATGCGCAATGATCCACGGTCATAGTCCTGCCCGGCACGTTGGAGGTTCCATGGTTCGCAGACCAGTCATAATCGGCAGCGCGATGCTGGTGGTTGCCACAGCGTCGTGGGGCGCGATGTTCCCCGTCGCCCAGTCGGCGCTGACGGCGCTCGACGCGTTTCATCTGACGCTGTTCCGCTACGGCCTCGGCGCGCTGATCTTCGCGGCCATTCTCGTGGCGACCGAAGGATGGCGGGCGTTGCGCGCGGACGGGCGCCTGCTGGAACTGACCTTGTTCGGCACCCTCGGCTATGCGGGTTTCAGCCTCTTCGTGTTCACCGGCTTGCCGCTGACCACCTCCGAGCATGCCTCGGTCATCGTCACGCTGATGCCGCTGATGACGGCTCTGGCGCTGTGGGTTTTCCGCGGTCAGCGGCCGCGGCCGGCGACCTTCGCCGCAATCGGCCTGGCGATCGTCGGCGTCGTCCTGGTGGTGAGCAAAGGGCACGTTGCGCACCTTTTCTCCGCCGGAGGCGGGATCGGCGACGGCATGGTCTTTGTCGGGGCGGTTTGCTGGATGCTCTACACGTTTGGCGCCAGCCGCTTTCCGGCTTGGTCGCCGCTACGCTACGCGGCCATGACGTGCCTGCCGGGCGCGGCGATGATTGCGGTCTTCGCGCTGATCGCTGGCAGGTTCGGCCATGCGTCTCCGCCCAGCCTGTCGACCCTCGTCGGCGTATGGCCGGAACTCGGCTTCATCCTGGTGTTCTGCTCGGTGATCGCCGTCTTCGCGTGGAACGCCGGTGTCCGCGCGCTCGGTGCCACCAACGGCGTGCTGTTCATCAATCTGGTGCCGGTGACGGCATTCGCGATCGGCCTCGCCCAAGGCCATACGTTTCACGGGGCGGAGATCGTCGGCTCGGCTCTGACGTTGTCCGCGGTGGCGGTGAACAGCCTGTGGAGCGGCGCGCCCGCTGTCGCCAGGGGGCGCGCGTCGCGCGCGCCCGTGCCGGTCGCCGCCACGGCCTGCCCGCAACGCGGCTAACGCGAGCGTGCGTTGCCGTCGGCGCGGGCGGCCGCGTTCCAGCGGATCGGTTCCTGGTGGACCTTCAGCGCGCCCGCGGCGCTAAACCGCACCACATTGACGGTGCCGGCAAGCTCCGGCGAGCCGCAGTAGTAGGCGTTGCTCGCCTCGGGGCCGACCCGCGCGGCGCGGTTCCAATGGCCGAGCGCCACGTAATCGGCATCGGCCGCGGCGATGTGGCGGTCGTGGATCAGCCACGACGGGTGGTATTTCACGGCACGGTCGCGCACCGGCACGTAATGGCCGTGGGCCAGGACGATGCGCCAGCGGCTGCGCCGGGCGCGCGCTTTCGCGAGCGGCACCATGTCGTCGTAGTCGCCGTGCGGTCGACCGCACACTTCGAGCTGGTGCTCGGGGAACAGGACGGCGTTGCCATGGGTGACGCCGAGCACATGGACGTTTGCGAAGGCGTCGAAGCCGCCGCGGCGCCAGACGGAATCGTCGACCGCCGGATCGTGATTGCCGGGAAGGACCACGACGGGGCGCTCCGCCGCGCCCAGCAATCGCGCGGTGCGCATGAGGACCTCATCCGGCAGGCGGTTGTGGTCGAACACGTCGCCGGCCAGCACGACGAGGTCGGCTTCGATCGCCCGGGCGGTGTCGAGCACGGCGCGAAGGCCGCTGGTGCCGTCGCCGCCGTGCAGCCGGGCCGTCCAGTCGGTGTCGACGTGGAGATCCGAACTGTGGATGACGACGATGTCGCGGTCGCGCATGCTGGATTCGTTCGGTTTTCTCACCTGACCGGTTCTCCGTTTTCGGCTCCAAGCCTAGCGAAATCATCCCTATTCGAGAACTGACATCGACCCTTCGGCTCGGGTAGGCTCTGGGCACGTCGCGCTCAGCCGTTCGGCCGAATGAAACAGGTACCGCGTGACGTGGGGAATCGCGACACGAAAACATCAAGGGAGACACCATGATCAGTCTTAAGGCAGCTTGCGTCGTCGCCGCGGGTCTCGCGGCTCTGCCCACGGCGGCGCGCTCGGCCGATTTCTATGCTGGCAAGCAGATGATCCTCATTATCGGCGCCGATACCGGCGGTGGCTATGACGCCCAGGGACGGCTGATGGCGCGCCATCTCGGCCAATTCATCCCCGGCCATCCGAACATCGTTGTCCAGAACATGCCAGCCGCCGGCAGCCTGGTGGCGGCCAATACGCTCTATGCGATCTCGCCGAAGGACGGCACCACGTTCGGCTTCGTGCAGCGCGGCGTTCTGACCGCGAAGATCACCAACCCGAGCGGTGTCCATTACGAGGTCGACAAGTTCAACTGGATCGGCAATCTCTCGACCGAGACCGGGGTCGTCGTCGCTTGGCACACGTCGAAGGTCAAGACGGCGGCCGATCTCTTTAAACGGGAATTCATCGTCGGCGGCAACGGTCCCAACATCGACACCGAGACGACGCCGCGTCTTCTGAACGCGCTGGCTGGGACCAAGTTCAAGATCGTCTCCGGCTACAAGGGCACTACGGACATCGTGCTGGCGATGGAGCGCGGCGAAGTCGATGGCCTCGGCGACTGGTCGTGGTCGAACATCCAGACGCGCAAGCCCGACTATCTGAGGGACCACAAGATCGTCCTTTTGATGCAGTCGGCCCTGCACAAGGCGCCCGATCTTCCCAACGTGCCGCTGGCCCTCGACTTCGCCAAGAACGAGACGGATCGAAAGGTGATGGAGCTGTTCTTCTCGCAGAAGACAGCGGCGCGTCCGGTGCTCCTCCCGCCCGGCGTTCCAGCCGAGCGCGTCGCGATCCTGCGCGCCGCATTCATGAAAATGGCCCAGGATCCGCAGTTCCGGAAGGACGCCGACAAGTCCAAGCTCGAGATCGATCCGACGTCGGGCGAATCGGTGGAGGCGATCGTCAAGCTGATCGCTTCCGCGCCACCCGACGTCCTGAAGCGATTGACGGCGGCTTTGGCGGTTCAGAAGTAGGGCTTCCGGCGGCGCGAACGCCGATGCGGCTCTATCTGAACAGGACCTCACCCTATGCGCGTCTGGTGCTGGCGACCGCCCACGAGGCGGGGCTCGCCGAGCGCCTCGATACGGTATGGGTCGAGCCGTGGGACGACGCGCCGGCGCTCCTCGCCGCCAACCCGTTTGGCAAGGTGCCGGCGCTCGAGACCGATGGCGGCACGGTGCTGATCGAAAGCGCGGTCATCTGCGATCACCTTATCGCAGTTTCCGGCTGCGACCACCTCATGCCGGCGCCGTCCGCCGGGCGCGAGGATGCTTTGCATCGCCTGGGATTCGGCCGGGCGGCGATCGATTGCTCGTTCGGAGCGGTCATTGGGCGCCGCTTCGCCGGCGGCGAAACGCCGCCCTTGGCCCAGCGCTGGCTCAAGGCGATTCCGCGCGCCGTGTCCGCGCTCGATGCGATCGGCGCCCGCCGCATCGTGCCCTCTGCGCCCGATCTTGGTGATCTCGCTGTCGCGGTGGCGTTCGATTACGTCGATTTTCGCCTGCCGGAAATCCGCTGGCGGGCGGTTGCGCCGTCCCTGGCGCGTTGGGTCGATGCCGTACGGGCGCGGCCCTCCATGGCCGCCACCGACCCGCGCCGGGCCTGAGGAGAGCCGGATCAGCGGACCGGCGCGTCGAGCGCTTCGCGCAGGCTCCGGGCGAGATCGGCCCGGCGGTACGGTTTGTTGAGGATCGGCATGGTAGCGCTCAGCCGGCCGCTCGCGATCAGCGTATCGAGGGCGTAGCCCGAGGTCAGCAGCACCTTGAGGCCGGGGCGAATCTTGCGTGCCTCCTGGGCAAGCTCCCAGCCGTTGATACCGCCGGGCATGACGATGTCCGTGAACAGGATGTCGGGATTGGCGCCATCGGCCAATCTGGCGATCGCTTCGCGGCTGTCGCCGGCGGTAACGACCGTGTAGCCGAGCCCCTCGAGGCAGGCGACGGCGTAGCTCCGCACGAACGGATCGTCCTCGGTCACCAGCACCGTCTCGTCGCCGCTCGGCATCGCATCGTCCGCCATCGACGACTGGACGGCCGCCGCCCGGCCGCTGGCATCGGCCGGCAGATACATGCGGACGGTGGTGCCGAGTCCCGGTTCGCTGTAGATCGCGATGTGGCCGTTCGACTGCTTGACGAAGCCATACACCATGCTGAGACCCAGCCCGCTCCCCTTGCCGACTTCTTTGGTGGTGAAGAACGGCTCGAAGACGCGGCGCTTCACTTCCGGCGACATGCCGACGCCGTCGTCGGTGACGGCGATCACGATGTATTTCCCCGGCTGGATGTCCTTCTGGTCGGCGTGATAGGCCTCGTCCAGCGCCGCTTCGCCGACGGCAATGGTGAGATGACCGCCGTTGGGCATGGCGTCCTGGGCATTGAGCGCCAGATTGATGATGGCCGACTCGAGTTGCGCCACGTCGGCGTAGGCGACCAGGGATCCCTTCTCGAAGCTGGTTCTGATCTCGATGTCCTCGCGCAGCGTCCGGCGGAGCATCTTCTGCAGTGCCTCGATGAGCTGGTTGCATTCGACCGACACGGGCTTCAATGCCTGGCGACGGCTGAAGGCGAGCAGGCGCTGGGTCAGTTCGGCGCCGCGCATTCCTGCCGAGACGATCGAATCGCAGAGCTGCTTCAGGTCGGGACGGGCTTTCAGCGTCTCGCTCAACGTGTCAGCATTGCCGACGATCACCGTAAGCAGATTGTTGAAGTCATGGGCGATGCCGCCGGACAACTGTCCGACGGTTTCCATCCTCTGCGCCTGGATGAGCCGCTCCTCCGTTTCCTTGCGCTTGGTGAGATCGTGGATGATGCCGACCAGAATCGGGCCGCCGCCGACTTTGGCCGCGCCGACCGAAAGCTCCATTGGGAAGGTGGTGCCATCCTTGCGCCGACCGATGAATTCGCGCCCGAAGCCGATGAATTCGCGCTCTCCGGGCGTGAGATACTTCTCGATGGCGCCGTCGTCGGGAAAAGCGGCCGGTATGAGCATCTTTACGCTCTGCCCGTTGACCTCCCGCGAGCTGTAGCCGAACAACTGCTCGCAGGCGGGGTTGTAGAATTGAATCTGCCCCGAAGCATTGATGATGATGAGTCCGTCGACGACCGTATCGAGGACGGTATCGACCAGCGTCTGGAGCTTGGCTTCGCTCGCCTCGAGCTGGCGCGCCGATTCGATCTGATCGGTGATGTCGCGGGTGATGTTGCCATAGCCGATGAGTTCGCCGTCGCTATTGTGAATCGCGATGATGACGACGTTGGCCCAGTAGCGCGATCCATCCTTCCGAAGGCGGATGCCGCTCTCTTCGAAACGTCCGGTTCGCGCCGCGACCCTGAGCTCGAAATCCGGCTTGCCTGCGACCACGTCCTCGATCGGATAAAAGCACGAGACGTGTCGGCCGACGATTTCCTCGGCCTCGTAGCCTTTGATATTCGTGGCGCCGGCGTTCCAACTGACGATCTTGCCCTCGGGGTCGAGCATCACCAGGGCGTAATCGTGTATGCAGTCGACGAAGAGGCGCAGGTGCTGCTCGGTATCGAGCAGGTCTGGGGATTTTTTCCGTTCCGCCATGGCGCTGCTTCGGAGCAATGTCCTGTGTGGAATGATGAGGGTCAATTGGCGGCAAGTATCGCTCTGCGGCAACTCGCCCCGGCCATAAATGGTCAAAGAATGCCGGTGTAAAGAGTCAAGTCCAGTGCGGTTTTATTGCGCCCGATGCCAGCGAAACGAGACGTTGCTCTGACGGTATTTTCATTGCGCGGGACCTCCCGTCGCGGCGCTCGTCCCGACGCCGTAAACGCGACAGGGGGCTGCCGTTTCGTTGACATCGCAGCCGCGCCGACCGCGGTTTGCCAAGCACGAACCTCCCGCCCTATAGTGATCGCCTTCCCGAAATCCGGAGCAAAAGAACCATGATCAAGGTAGGCGACCGCATTCCCAACATAACCCTTCAGCAAAAGACCGCCGACGGCATCCAGCCGGTCAGCACCGATCAGCTCTTCAAAGGCAAGAAGGTGGTGGTGTTCGCCGTTCCCGGCGCTTTCACGCCGACCTGCTCGATGAAGCATCTGCCGGGCTTCGTGCAGAAGGCCGACGAGATCAAGAAAAAGGGCATCGACACCATCGCCTGCGTCTCGGTCAACGACGCCTTCGTGATGGATGCCTGGGGCAAGGATCAGAAGGTCGGCGACAAGGTGGCGATGCTCGCCGACGGCTCGGCCAAGTTCGCCGATGCCTTGGGTCTCGGCCTTGATCTGAGCGACAAGGGCCTCGGCAAGCGTTCGCAGCGCTACGCCATGGTGGTCGACGACGGCGTCGTGAAGAAGCTCAGCGTCGAGGAGGGCGGCAAGTTCGAGGTTTCCTCCGCCGAGTCGGTCTTGAGCGGTCTCTAGACGCCAGTCGCAGGTTTACGAGAGCGGGCCGGGGACAACTCCGGCCCGTTTCCTTTCAGCGGTGGCGCGCTTCCTTGATGCCGCGCCGCGCCAGTTCGTCGGCGCGCTCGTTCTCGGGGTGGCCGGCATGGCCCTTCACCCAATGCCATTTGACGTCGTGGCGTGCACGCAGATCGTCGAGGCGCTTCCACAGCTCGGCGTTCTTGACCGGCTTCTTGTCGGCGGTCTTCCAGCCGTTTTTCTTCCACTTGTGGATCCAGCCGGTGATGCCGTCGCGCACGTAGTTGCTGTCGGTGGTGATGGCGACGCGCGAGGGCCGCGTCAGCGCCTCCAGCCCTTTGATCGCCGCCATCAGCTCCATGCGGTTGTTGGTGGTCGCCGGCTCGTAACCGTAGAGCTCCTTCTCATGGGCGCCGAAGCGCAGCACCGTGCCCCAGCCGCCGGGGCCGGGATTTCCCGAGCAGGCGCCGTCGGTGAACATCTCGACGGTGCCGTCGGTCGGCGCGGCGTCGGCTGTGCCGTTCTCTTCAACCAGGCTCATTCTCTCAGCCGAGGCCATACGCCTCGGGTCCCTTCACTTGACGGTGGAAGCGCAGCTTCTTGAGATACTCGCGCGGGTCTTTTGGCTTCACCAGGGCGCCTTCCGGCCGGTTGAGCCAGTCGTAGAGCCGCGTCAGCAGGAACCGCAAGGCGGCGCCGCGTGCGAGCAGCGGCAGCGCCATCAGCTCGGCGTCGTCGAGCGGCCGCACCTTGCCGTAGGCGTTGAGGAGCCCGCGCGCCTTGGTGACGTTGAACGCCGAATCGGGCTCGAAGCACCAGGCGTTCAAGGCAATGGCGATGTCGTAGGCGAGGAAGTCCTCGCAGGCGAAATAGAAGTCGATGATTCCCGACAACTGCTCGCCGAGAAAGAACACGTTATCGGGAAAGAGATCGGCGTGGATGATTCCCGTCGGCAGCGCCTTCGGCCAGTGCCGGGCGATGTCCACCAACTCGTCCTCGATCTCGGAAGCGATGCCCGGCATCACCGAATCGGCGCGCGCCTCGACCGCCTGAAACAGCCCTTTCCAGCCGTCGAGCGCCAGGGCGTTGGCGCGCTTCAGCTCGTAATCGCGCCCCGCCACGTGGAACGCGGCCATGGCGCCGCCCAGAAGCTGGCAGTGGAGCGGCGCGATCCGACGCGGCCACACGCCTTTCAGGAACGAAACCAGCGCCGCCGGCCGTCCGGCGAGGGTGCGCAATGCATGGCCGTCGCGCGCCTTCACCGGCACCGGGCAACGGATGCCGTTGGCGGCGAGATGGTCCATCAGGCCGAGGAAGAACGGCAGGTCGCCCGCCTTCACCCGCTTCTCGTAAAGGGTGAGGATATAGAGTCCGCGCTCGGTTTCGACCACGAAGTTCGAGTTCTCGACACCTTCGGCGATGCCCTTGAAGGAGACCGCCGCGCCGACGTCGTATTCGGCGAGGAAGGCTGCAAGTTCGTCGTCGCCGACGTCGGTATAGACGGCCATGGCGGCTCAGCCCACCAGGGCTTTGGGCAGGCTGAACACCGTGTCCTCGCGGGTTACCATCACCGTCTCGACCACCAGCGCGTAGCGTTCGCGCAAGCCCGCGATCACGTCCTCGACCAGCACCTCCGGCGCCGATGCGCCGGCGGTGAGCCCGAGCGTGCGCACGCCCTCGAGCCGCGCCCAGTCGATGTCGGCGGCGCGCTCGACCAGCATCGCATCGCGGGCGCCGGTCAGCTTGGCCACCTCGACCAGGCGGTTGGAGTTGGACGAATTGGGCGCGCCGACGACGATGACGAGATCGGATCTGGGCGCGATCGCCTTCACGGCCGCCTGGCGGTTGGTGGTGGCGAAGCAGATATCCGCCTTGGCCGGGCCATGGATGGCCGGGAAGCGCCGCTTGAGAACGTCGACGATGTCGGCGACGTCGTCGACCGAGAGCGTCGTCTGGGTGGCGTAGGCTAGCCGCGCGGGATCGGGCACGGCGACCGTCTCCGCCTCGTCCTTGCTCTGGACGAGAACGACGGCGCCGGGCGGGAGCTGGCCCATGGTGCCGTCGACCTCGGGGTGCCCGGCATGGCCGATCAGGATCACCGTGCGGCCGGCGCCGTGATGATGAATCGCTTCGTTGTGGACCTTGCTCACCAGCGGACAGGTCGCGTCGAGCGCCGCCAGCTTGCGTGACGATGCCTCATCCACCACGCCCTTCGCGACGCCGTGGGCGGAAAAGATCACATGGGCGCCCTCGGGCACCTCGGTCAGATCCTCGACGAACACCGCGCCCTTGGCCCTGAGATCGTCGACGACGGTGCGGTTGTGGACGATCTCGTGGCGCACATAGACCGGCGCTCCAAACCGCTTCAGCGCCTCCTCGACGATGATGATGGCGCGCTCGACCCCGGCGCAGAAGCCGCGCGGGCTCGCCAGCAGGAGGGTCAGCGGAGGGCGTGGCATCGTTGTCTCGGCGGGCATCTTGTCTCGGGGTATCTCGGGAGCGAGCCTTGCGGGTCGTCCTTCCGGCCACTAGAGTGCCGGCCGGCCGGGGTTTCCCAATTCGGCCCAAAGGCTTGACCTCGAAGTAAAGGACTTGGCCTCAACGTAGTGGTCCGGTCCGGGCCGCGCAAGCCGGCGCCGAGGACCAAATTCCGCCGTTTGGAGCGTTTCGTTCATGACCGAGCCCTTGATGCCGCGGAAAGACTGCTACGAGGTCGACGTCGAGCCCGGGCGGGAATACTGGTGGTGCTCCTGCGGCCGCAGCCAGACCCAGCCGTTCTGCGACGGCTCTCACAAGGACACGGGATTTAAGCCGAAGATGTTCACGGCGGCGGCGCATCTCACGCTCTATCTCTGCGGCTGCAAACGCACCACCGATGCGCCTTACTGCGATGGCACCCATGCAATGCTCTAACACACGCTTACGCGCACGTTTCGGTTCCCTCGCCACGCTCGCGGTCGTCGCCGGGGCGTTGTCGTCGTGCGGTCTGTTCGACACGACGCCGCAGTTCGATTGCCCGATGGTTGGAATGCCGCGGGAAACCGCAACCTTGACCCGCTTCCGCGAAGGACCGGGGCGTGATCTCACCGACGTCGTGTTTGACGCCGGGATTGCCGACGTGAAGATTGCCTGCAATTACACCTCGAAGGGCGCCAACATCGATCTCAACGTGGTGCTGTCGGCCGAACGCGGCCCGGCCAACACGTCGCGCACGGCGACCGTTCCCTATTTCATCGCCATCGTCGATCCCAACCGCAACATCCTCGCCAAGGAAGTGTTCGCGAAGACGCTGACCTTCCAGCCCAACGTCAGCCAGGCGGTCGATACCGACCAGACTCAGGAGCTGATTCCGCTGCCCCGAGGCAAGTCGGCCGAGCGCTACGGCATCGTCGTCGGCATGCAGTTGACTGGAGCCGAGGTCGAGTACAACCGCAACAAGACCTTGCGCTGAAGCTCCCCTCCGGACTCACGATTTAGCTGTGGATAACCTCCGGATGCAGCCCGGCCGGCGTTGACCCGGTGGCCCGCGCCCCTAAGATGGCCCCACATCCGGCCCCCCGCGGGAGAGACCGCCGGTTTCAGGACTTCCGACAAAGTTTCTGGAACGCGTCGGCGCCGAAGGAGCAACCGCCCCGGAAACTCTCAGGCACAAAGGACCGCAGGGGGAACGAGACTCTGGAAAGTGGGCGGCCATACCCGCCCCACCGACGAAGTAAGCCCGACCGTTTCATGCGTCGAACGCATCGGGCGAATCTTTCAGGTTCCCGCGACAGAGGGGGCAGGCGGCTTATCCCAGCCGCAATGCTGCCGATTCGCGGAGGACCCGTTGAGCCAAGCTTCCGATAGCAATGATGCCGGTGACGTGAAGCGCACGCCGCTTTACGACCTGCACGTGTCGCTGGGCGGGCGCATGGTGCCGTTCGCGGGCTACGCGCTGCCGGTGCAGTACCCGGCCGGCATCCTGGCCGAACATCTCCAGACCCGCGCCGCCGCCGCGCTGTTCGACGTTTCCCACATGGGGCAGGCGCGGCTGCACGGCGCCGGCGCTGCGGCCGCGCTCGAGGCGCTTGTCCCGGCCGACGTCCAGGCGCTCAAGCCGTTTGCCCAGCGCTACACCGTCCTCACCAACGAGGAGGGCGGCATCCTCGACGACCTGATGGCGACCAGGCTGCCGGATGGCCTGTTTCTGGTCGTCAACGCCGCCTGCAAGGATCTCGATTTCGCGCATCTCAGGGCGAATCTCCCCAAGGACGTCACGCTGGAAATTCTGCCGCACCGGGCGCTCCTGGCAATCCAGGGGCCGGCGGCGGAGACGGCACTGGCGCGGCTCGCGCCCCCGGCAGCAAGGCTCGCGTTCATGCAGGGTGCCTGGATCGACATCCGCGGCGTCTCCTGCTTCGTCACCCGCTCGGGCTACACCGGCGAGGACGGCTTCGAGATTTCCGTGCCCGATACCCACGCGTTCGCCCTCGCCGAGGACCTGCTGGCGCAGCCCGAGGTGAAGCCCGCCGGCCTCGGCGCCCGCGACACGCTCCGGCTCGAAGCCGGGCTCTGCCTCTACGGCCACGACATCGACACGACGACGAGCCCGATCGAGGCCGGCCTGACGTGGACCATTCAGAAGCGTCGGCGGCTCGAAGGCGGCTTCCCCGGCGCTTGGCGCATTCTGCGCGAGCTGGCCGAGGGGCCGAGCCGCGTCCGTGTCGGCATCAAGCCGGAAGGCCGTGTGCCGGCCCGCGACGGAACCGAAGTCATGGACGCGACGGGGGGCAAACTCGGTGCGGTAACCTCGGGCGGTTTCGGGCCGACGGTGGGTGGGCCGATCGCCATGGGTTACGTCGCCGCCGGTTCCGCCAAGCCCGACACCGCCGTGCAACTCACCGTGCGCAACAACGCCATTCCGGCGCGGATCAAGCCGCTGCCGTTCGTTCCCCACCGCTACCGTCGCTGAACAGGACGGCACAAGGAGAAGGCCATGAGCGAGAGCCGCTACACCGACCAGCACGAATGGGTCCGCCTCGACGGCGACGTCGCCACGGTCGGCATCACCGACTACGCCCAGCAGCAGTTGGGGGACGTCGTCTACGTCGAGCTTCCCGCCGTCGGGAAAAGCGTGAAGCAGGGTGGCGAGATGGCCGTGGTCGAATCGGTCAAGGCCGCGAGCGAGGTTTATGCGCCCGCCTCGGGCACCGTCACCGAAATCAACGAGGCGCTGACCGGTACGCCGCAGACCGTCAACGAGGACGCCGAGGGCAAGGGCTGGTTCGCCAGGATCAGGCTCGTCGACAGGAACGAGATCGCCAAGCTGATGGACGCCGCCGCCTACCGCAAGTTCGTCGAGGATCTGGGGTAATGCACGATCGGTTTATGCGCCTCGGTCCGATTGAAGGAATATTCTGATGCGGTACCTCCCGCTCACGCCGACCGACCGGAAGGCGATGCTCGCCGCCATCGGCGTTCGCTCGGTCGACGAACTGTTTCGCGACGTGCCGAAGACGGCGCGGCTCGCGTCGCCGCTCGCTCTTCCCGATCACCAGGGCGAGATCGAGGTCGAGCGCGAGATGGCGGCGCTGGCGGCGAGGAACGTGCCGGCGGGTGCCGCGATCAGCTTCCTCGGCGCCGGTGCCTATCGCCATCACGTGCCGGCGGCGGTCGATGCCATCATCCAGCGCGGCGAGTTCCTGACCTCCTACACGCCTTATCAGCCGGAGATTTCCCAAGGTACGCTGCAGTACCTGTTCGAATTCCAGACTCAGGTGGCGCTTCTGACCGGCATGGAGGTGGCAAACGCCTCGATGTACGACGGCGCCACCGCCTGCGCCGAGGCTGTGCTGATGGCGCGCCGCGTCACGCGCCGACCCAAGGTCGTCATCTCCGGCAACCTCCACCCCCACTGGCGCGACACCGTCGCAACCATGACCCGCTTCACCGACGCCGCGCTCGATATCGCGCCGCCGATGCCGACGGGCAGCAAAGATTTGGCCGCGCGCGTCGACAGCGACACCGCCTGCGTCGTCGTCCAGAACCCCGACGCTTTCGGCCGCTTGAGCGACCTGTCGCCCCTGGCCGAGCGCTGTCACGCCGCTGGCGCGCTTCTGGTCGTCGCCGTCACCGAAGTGGTTTCCCTCGGCGCGATCAGGCCTCCGGGCGAGATGGGCGCCGATATCGTCGTCGCCGAGGGCCAGTCGATCGGCAACGGCCTCAATTTCGGCGGCCCGTATCTGGGCCTGTTCGCGACACGCGAGAAATACGTGCGCCAGATGCCGGGGCGCCTCTGCGGCGAAACCGTCGACGCCGACGGCAAGCGCGGCTTCGTCCTTACGCTTTCGACTCGCGAGCAGCATATCCGCCGCGAGAAGGCGACGAGCAACATCTGCACCAACTCGGGGCTGTGCGCGCTGGCGTTCACCGTCCACGCGACCTTGTTGGGTTCCGAAGGGTTGGCGCGCCTTGCGCGCCTCAACCACTACAAGGCGGTGAAGCTGGCTGAGTACCTTGCCGGGGTTCCCGGCATCAGAGTGCTGAACGATACGTTCTTCAACGAATTCACGGTCGAGCTGCCGAAAGCGGCCGCTCCGGTGGTGGAGAAGCTGGCGGCGCGATGTATCTTCGCCGGCGTCCCCGCGAGCCGCCTGTGGCCTGGCGTAAAAGGGCTTGAGAATCTTCTCCTCGTCGCCGTCACCGAAACCTCGCACAAGAATCAGATGATGACCTTCGCCGGGGCGCTGTCGGAGGCGCTGCGATGAGCATCGACCCGCGTTCCGCGATAACGACTCCATTGCCTGCCACCGTCACCGGTAACAAGGCGTTGCAGATCGAGGAGCCGCTGATCTTCGAGCAGGATTCGCCCGGCCGGTCCGGCGTCGACCTTCCGGAGCCGCCGGCGTTCGAGGATCGTCTCGGCGGGCTCGGCCGGACGACGCCGCTGGGGCTGCCCGGCCTTTCCGAGCCGCAGGTGGTGCGCCACTTCACGCGGCTTTCGCAGAAGAACTATGCGATCGATGCCGGCATCTTCCCGCTCGGCTCGTGCACCATGAAGCACAACCCGCGCCTCAACGAGAAGATGGCGCGGCTGCCGGGCTTCGGCGACATCCATCCGCTGCAGCCGGTCTCGACCGTGCAAGGCGCGCTCGCCGTCATGGACGCGCTCGCCCATTGGCTCAAGACGCTGACCGGCCTTCCCGCCGTGGCGCTGCCGCCAGCCGCCGGCGCCCACGGCGAGTTTTGCGGCATGATGACGATCCGCGCGGCCCACGCGGCGGCGGGCGAGGGCCGCATGCGCGTGCTGGTGCCGGAATCCGCCCACGGCACCAACCCGGCGACCGCCGCGGCGCTCGGCTATCGCGTCGAATCGATCCCCGCCAACGCCCGCGGCCGCGTCGATCTCGCCGCGCTTAAGGCGAAACTCGGCTCGGATGTCGCCGCGATCATGGTGACCAATCCCAACACCTGCGGCTTGTTCGAGAACGAAATCGTCGAGATCGCCGAGGCCACTCACAAGGCCGGCGCCTACTTCTATTGCGATGGCGCCAACTTCAACGCCATCGTCGGCAAGGTGCGTCCGGCCGATCTCGGCATCGACGTCATGCACATCAACCTGCACAAGACCTTTTCGACTCCGCATGGCGGCGGAGGCCCGGGCTCGGGCCCGGTGGCGCTGGCAGCCGCGCTGGCGCCGTTCGCGCCGCTGCCGTGGGTGGTGAGCGGACCGCACGGGTTCGAGCTGGTCGAGACGGTGGACGGCGCCACTGCCCGCTCGATCGGCCGGCTCAAGGCGTTCCACGGCCAGATGGGCATGTTCGTCCGCGCCCTCACCTACATGCTGAGCCACGGCGGTGATGGCCTGAAGCAAGTTTCCGAGGATGCGGTGCTGAACGCCAACTATCTGCTCGCGCGCCTTCAGGGCGCACTCACGCCCGCGTTCCCGGGCGGACCGTGCATGCACGAGGCGCTGTTCGACGACACATTCCTCGACGGCACCGATGTGTCGACGCTCGATCTCGCCAAGGCGCTGATCGACGAGGGGTTCCACCCGACGACGATCTATTTTCCGCTGGTCGTTCACGGCGCGATGCTGATGGAGCCGACCGAAACGGAATCGAAAGCGTCGCTCGATCAGTTCGCCGATGCGATTCTGGCCCTGGTGCGGCGCGCCAAGGGCGGCGATGCGGCGTCATTCCATGCCGCGCCCAGGCTCAGCCCGCGCCGCCGCCTGGACGAAACCCGCGCTGCCCGCGCGCCGGTCCTGCGCTGGCGTCCGCCCGCGCCCAAGCAGGCGGCGGAGTAAATTGAACCGAACACTTATTGGAGTTATACGAAACATGCGAATTTCGTATAACTCCCTTGACCAAAGCTATGAGCCTGAGTTATACGAAACATGCAACTTTCGTATAATGATCGAGGGATGTGCCGGTGGGCCATGAAATCCCCTTAGTATTACAGACCGCATATGCCGAACTGCTCGACCAAGTTGCTGCGGCTGCGTTCGCTGATGATTTCAGCGAGGACGGGAACTTTGTCGCCAAAACGATAAAGGGGAAAAAATACTGGTACTTTGAGCGAAAGAGCGAAGAAGGCTGGAAACAGAAATACGTTGGCCCAGAAACGCTCGAACTCTTAGAAAAGATCGTCAATCACAAAAAGAAAAAAAGTGAAATTAGCCATCGCATTGCGTTGGTTTCGACATTGATACGATCAACCTCATTGCCGCGAGTGCAGCCTAAGGTCGGCCATGTAATTTCGGCCTTGGCGAAGGCAGGTGTGTTCCGCTTGCGAGGGGTTCTGGTCGGCACGATCGCATATCAAACTTATGCAGGGATGCTGGGGACTCGTCTGCCGATTTCGGCGGTCCAAACCGGAGACGTGGATATCGCTCAAGCCGCAGATATTTCGATCGCGGTAAAAGATCGCACGCCTCCGATGCTGAATGTCTTGAAGCAAACCGATCAAACGTTCCGGGAAGTGCCCCATACATATGATTCACGAAGAACAACAAGTTATGTATCGTCGAGCATTCGAGTCGACTTTTTGACGCCGAATGAAGGGAAAGATACCGATAAGCCGAAATTGTTGCCCGCGTTCGGCACGGATGCTCAACCACTTCGTTTCTTGAATTTTCTGATCCGTGATCCCGAGCCAGCCGTAGTCCTGCATGAGGCCGGAATTTTTGTGCTGGTGCCGGCTCCTCAACGATATGCAATTCATAAATTGATTGTGGCGCGGTGCAGGCAGGAAGGTTCCCCGAAAAAAAAAGATATCCAACAAGCCGAAGCCCTGCTCGGGTTGCTGGTTATAAAGCGTCCCCATGATTTAAGTCAGGCGTGGAAAGAAGCGTTTGGGCGAGGCAAGACATGGCGGCAGTTGCTCGGCGAAGGCATGGGGCTGCTTCATATCGTCGTCCGAGACTCGGTTCTTAGAACCGTCAATGCTTCCCGTTCTGTGGTGCCAAATCTTGACGTTCAATTCGCTCATATGTCAGCTCGATATGACTTTGAACGCGACGTTGTTTCATTTTTTGGAGAATCAAACGGCGCTCTCATACGCTGTGCGATAAGCCGCGCATCTCTCGACGATCATTTTGGAACCGACAATGCTGGAAAAGAGGGGCGGTTGGAGTTTTTTCGCCGCAATCGTAGGCTGTTTGAAGAAATGGCCAGAATTAAATATTTGAAATGGCCGGTTGAGGAACCGGGGAGCGTCCTCATTCGAACCGACGAGGTGCCGGAGCTCCTAAAGGAGATTCCCAAGACCTTGAAGGTGAGTCTCGCGAAGATATAATAAAAACCCCCGCGGTTGCCCGCGGGGGTTTTGCTTACGAGTGACGAGCGAAGCGTCTAGTGCAACTGCTTCGGCAAATTCTTGACCGCCTCGTCGATCAGCGCGGCGGCGCGGTCCTGCGACAGGCCTTCGGCGATCAGCTTGCGGGTGGCGGCAAGCGCCACGTCCACCGCCGCGTCGCGCACATCCTTGGTGGCGCGGGCTTCGGCCTGGGCGATCTTCTCGAGCGCCAGCTCCTCGCGGCGCTTGAGGCTTGTTGCGAGCTCGTGCTCGGCATTCTCGCGCATGCGCTTGGCTTCGGCCTCGGCGTTGGCGATGATCTCGGCGGCCTCGCGGCCGGCGGCCGCCAGCTTGACCTTGTAGGTTTCGAGCGCGGCCTTGGCTTCGGTGTGGAGCGCTTGGGCCTCGTCGATGTTCCTGGCGATCTCGGCGGCGCGCGTGTCGAGCGCTCCGCTGACGGCGCGGGCGATCGGCTTGGCGATCACGGCGATGAAGATGACGAAGGCGACGCCGAGCCAGAGCTCGGGCGATTGCAGGAGCGATTCCTCGCCATGGCCGGCGTGATCGGCGGTCTGCGCGGCCGCGGTGGCGATGAAGGCAAGCATCAGCGTTTCCCCCCGCGCACGCCGGCAACCGCGGCCTGGGCGGCTCCGGTATCGACCGGCGCGCCCAACAGCTTCTCGGCGGCGGCCTTGGCGATCTCGGCGGCGGCCTCGTTGATGCCGGCGAGCGCCCGGTCCTTGGCGCGCTCGACGTTGGCCTCGGCCTCGCGCGCCTTGGCGGCGAGGGAATGAGCCTGGGCCTCGAGACGGCTGTTGGTGTCGGCCTTGGCCCGCTCCATCACCCTGACGACCTCGTCGTGGGCCTTGCCGCGGGCGGCCGCGAGCGCGGTGTCGTAGCTGTCGCGGGCGGCCTCCGCCTCGGCCCGGAGCGCCTGGGCGCGGACCAGGGTTCCCTCGATGCGGTCGGTGCGCTCGGCGAGGACGCGGCCGATGCGCGGCAACACCAGCGCCGTCATCAGCACGTAGAGGCCGATGAAGGTGATGGCGAGCCACACCAGTTGCGGGAGGAAGGTCGAGACGTCGAGCTGCGGCATCGAGGTGTTCCGGTCCTGAAGGCGACGGCGCGGAGCGCGAGCTCCGCGCCAGGCGATTAGGAGAACAGGATCAGGAACGAGATCAGCAGCGCGTAGAGCGCCACCGCCTCGACCAGGGCGAAGCCCAGCATGGTGTAGGGGAACACCACCGGACGGGCGGCCGGGTTGCGGGCGACCGACGAGATGAAGGCGGCAAACACGTTGCCGATACCGACGCCGACACCGGCCAGACCGATAACGGCGAGACCGGCGCCAATGAGCTTTGCGGCAGCAGCGTCCATGACTTTTGTTCCTTAGCGTTGGTTGTTGACGTGGTGGATGGCGGCGCGCGGCTTAATGGAGGTGCAGCGCGTCGTGGAGATAGAGGCAGGTGAGGATGGCGAATACGTAGGCCTGGAGGAGCGCGACCAGGAGCTCCAGCACGTAGAGCGCGACGATCACCGCCAGCGGCGCGACGCCGAACAGGCCGAGGAGGATCACGAAGCCCGCGAACACGTGCAGCATCGTGTGCCCCGCCATCATGTTGGCGAACAACCGCAGCGACAGCGTCACCGGACGGGCGAGATAGGAGATGATCTCGATCGGCACCAGGAGCGGCGCCATGTAGAGCGGCGTGTCGGGCGGCAGGAAGTAGGTGAAGAACTTGAAGCCGTGCTTGAACAACGCCACCAGGGTCACGCCGAGGAAGACGACGGCGGCGAGCGCGAAGGTGACGATGATGTGGCTGGTGACGGCGAAGGCGCCGGGAATGAGACCGATCAGGTTGGCGAACAGGATGAACATGAACAGCGTGAACACGAACGGGAAAAAGCGCTTCGCGTCGTGTCCGGCGTTGTCGCGGATCATCCCGGTGACGAAATCGTAGAGGATCTCCGCCATCGACTGCCAGCGCCCGGGAACGAGGGCGGCCTTGCGCATGCCGAGGACCAGGAAGGCGGTGACGGCGACGACGGCCACCGCCATGAAGAGCGACGAATTGGTGAACGAGGCGTTGATCCCGCCGACGTCGATCGGGGCCAAGGTGTGGATCTCGAACTGCTCAAGCGGCGACGCCACGCGCGTTCCCCCAGGGGCTTGCAAGCGACGGCCTAACGGCCGCCAGACATCTCGTCATCGTCCTTCTCCGCCACCGGCCGGTACCCCGGCCCGAGGCCTATGCCCGATACCGCGCGCCAGACATTGAGGATGCCCGCAGCGGCGCCGAGGAAGAAGAACACCACCAAAAACCACGGCTTGGTGCCGAGCCAGATATCGAGCAACCAGCCGATGCCAACGCCGACGGCCAGCGCCGCAACCAATTCGATTCCGACCCGGAACGCGAAGCCAAAGCCGCTCATCGGTTCCCCGTCGCCCGCCTTGCGGCCCGCGGCCCGGGGATCGACCCGGTCCCGGGCTGCCCGCAAGCGGGCGTCGAGGTCCTCCAGGGAAGGCGGTTTGCGCTCGTCCATGGGAAGGTTCCTGCGCGATGAGCGCGAGGCTTAACGGCGGCGCCGAAAGCGCGCGCACCTTATAAACCGGCCCCCCCAGTGTCAAGGCCGAAACCCCATCGGCGGCAGGCAAAGAACCCAGGAAGATCAGGCACTTCCGGGATGCGAAACGGTGCGGACGATCAGGCGATCGCGCGGAGGCGATTCACGCCCTGGAGATCGACCGAAACAAGTTGCGACACGCCGCGCTCGGGCATGGTGACGCCGTACAGGCGGTCCATCCGCGCCATCGTGATGCGGTGATGGGTGACGAGCAGGAACCGGGTCTTGGTGGCGGCGGCGATCTCCTCGACCAGGTTGCAGAAGCGGCCGACGTTGGCGTCGTCGAGCGGAGCCTCGACCTCGTCCAGCACGCAGATCGGCGCCGGGTTGGTGAGGAACACGGCGAACAGCAGCGCCGTCGTCGTCAGCGCTCGCTCGCCGCCCGACAGCAGCGACAGCACCTGGAGCTTCTTGCCCGGCGGGCTCGCCATGATCTCGAGGCCGGCCTCGAGCGGGTCCTCGGCCTCGGTGAGTTCGAGATGCGCGCGGCCGCCGCCGAACAGGCGCGTGAACAGCGTCTGGAAATGGGCGTTGACCTTCTCGAAGGCGGCGAGGAAGCGCTCGCGGCCCTCGCGGTTGAGCTCGTTGATGCCGTGGCGCAGCCGCGCGATCGCCTGGACGAGGTCGTCGCGCTCGGTCGTCATTCCGACGATCTGCTCGCCGAGCTCCTTGGCCTCCTCCTCGGCGCGGAGGTTGACCGGGCCCATGTTGTCGCGCTCGCGGGTGAGCCGCGCGAGCCGCGCCTCGGCCTCGGGCAGCGCCTCGATGTCCTCCTCGGTCTTCTCGGCGACCGCGAGAAGCTCGGACGGCAGGCATGAGACGCGCTCGGCGATGCGCTCCTCGACCGCGGCGAGCGTCTGCGTCGCCTGGGCGACCAGGCCCTCGGTGCGCACGCGCTCCTCGCGCGTGTCGCGCAGCGCGCCATCGACCTTCTTCAGGTCCTGGGTGGCGTCGTTGAGCGTCGATTCGGCGGTGGCCAAGGCATCGGCGCGCTTGCTGCGCTCGCTCTCGGCTGCGTCGATCATGTCGCCCAGGGCGTGACGCTCGGCCATGATTTCGGCCGGCCGGGCGGCGAGGCGGGCGCGCTCCTCCTCGGCGCCGATGCGGCGGCCGTCGAGCTCGTCGATCTGCTTCTGAGCGGTGTCGGCGCGCTCCTGCCAACCCTGGCGCTCGTTGCCGATCTCGACCAGGCGCTGGCGCCGGGCGGCGGCCTGGCGCAGCACATCATCGTGGGCCCGCGCCGCCTCGGCCTCGCGGTTGCGCTCGCTCGAGAGCCCATCGCGCGCGGCTTCGGTTTCGCCGCGCCGCTCGGCCAAGGCCTGTTCGTCCTCGGGTCCGAACCGCGCGGCCTCGGCGACCGCCGCCGCCTCGTCGCGGTCGGCGGCGAGCTGGGCGATCTGGCTGCGGACCGCGTCGAGCTTGGTCGCGATCTGCGCGGCCTTCTGCGCATGGCTCGTATGGGAATCGCGCGCCGCGCGTTCCTCGTTGTCGGCCTGGCGCGCGGTGTCGCGGCTCACCCGCGCGGCATCGGCGGCGGCCTGCTGACGGTCGCGGGCGGCATCGCGGGCGGCGCGGGCCGCGTCCGTTGCCGTCTGTTGACGGTCGCGGGCGGCGTCGCGCGTGGCGCGTACCCGATCGGCGGCCGCTTCGGCTTCGGCGATGAGCGGCGCCAATTCGATGCGGCGGTTGTGCTGGCCGAGGCGCACGGCGGCGGCGGTCGGCGCGCCGGCGCTGACCGTGTAGCCGTCCCAGCGCCACAGGGCACCGTCGCGGGAGACGAGCCGCTGGCCGAGCCGAAGCTGCGTCGCTAGGCGCGCGGCGTCATGGCCGTTTTCGACCACGCCGATCTGCGACAATCTGCGAACCAGCGCCGCCGGTGCGCGCACGAAATCCGAGAGTGGGCGCACGCCGTCCGGCAACGGCGCCGAGGGCAGCAGCGGCGGCAGCGTGCGCCAGTGCACGGGCGCCGCTTCGTCGGCGGGTGCGGTGAGATCGTCGCCGAAGGCGATGCCGAGGGCGGCTTCGTAGCCCGGCGTCACCGCGACCGCGTCGATCAGCGGCGGCCACGGCTCCCCCTCGGCGTGGGCAAGCAGATCCTTGAGCGCGGCGTCCTCGGCGGCGAGCTTGGCGAGCGCCGCGTCGGCCGCCTGGGCGTCCTCGCCGCGCCGGCGGGCCTCGGCCTCGGCGTCCTCGCGCTCGGCCTCGGCGGCGGCAACCTCGACGCGGGAGGCTTCGGCCGCCTGCTGGGCATCGGCCTCGGTGGCGGCAAGCTGGGCGCGGGCGGCCTCGGCCGCCTGCTGGGCGTGGGCAAGGCGCGCTTCGGCGGCGGCGAGCGCCGCGCGGTCGGCGGCGGCGATCTCGAGCCGCTCGGCCTCGGATTCGGCGTCGCGCAGGCGCTCGTTGAGGCGCGTGGCGCGGGCTTCCGCCTCGGCGCGGCGACGGGACAATTCCTTGAGGCGGGCTTCGGCCGCGGCGACCTCGGCGGTGAGGCGGGCCAGCGCCGCCTCGGCGGCGACGCGGTCGGCGGTCGCCCGCTCCAGGGCCGCGCGCGCGACGGTTTCGGCCTCGGGCTCGGAGATTTGCTCGTCCTGAATGCGCTCGGCCTCGGCGTCGAGCCGCGCGGCGGCTTGCATGGCATCTTCGGCGCGGCCGCGCTCGCGCTCGGTGTCGCCGGCGATCTGCGCCAGCCGCTGTGCGAGCTGCGCTTCGGCGGCGCGCACGCGCTCCTCCTCGCGGTCCAGCTCCTCGCGGGCGAGCTTCAGGCGCTGGAGCTTGGCGGCGGCTTCGGCCTCGGCCTCGCGCAGCGGCGGCAAGGCGGAGGACGTTTCGGCTTCGCGCGTCGTCGCCGCGGCGACCTCGGTGGTGAGCCGGGCGACCTCCTGCTCGAGGGCGGCGAGCCGCGCGGTCGATTCGGCAACCGCCGCGGCGGCATCGGTGTAGCGATGATGCAGGACCTGCGCCTCGGCGCGGCGGATGTGGTCCGACAGGTTGCGGTAGCGCGAGGCTTGGCGCGCCTGACGCTTCAGGGCCTGAAGCTGCGCTTCCAGTGTGTTGATCACGTCCTCGAGGCGGGCGAGGTTGGCCTCGGCGGCTTTCAGGCGCAATTCGGCTTCGTGGCGGCGCGAGTAAAGCCCGGTGATGCCGGCGGCTTCCTCGAGGATGGCGCGGCGCTCGGTCGGCTTCGCGGCGATCAGCGCGCCGATCTGGCCCTGGCTGACGATCGCGGTCGAGCGCGCGCCGGTGGCGGCGTCGGCGAACAGCGTCTGGACGTCGCGCTGGCGCATCTCGGAGCCGTTGACGCGGTAGGCGGTGCCGGAGCCGCGCTCGATCCGGCGGGTGATCTCGATCTCGTCCTGGTCGTTGAATGCCGACGGTGCCGTGCGCGTGTCGTTCTCGAGGACGAGGCCGACTTCGGCGATGTTGCGCGGCGGACGGCTTTGCGTGCCGGCGAAGATGACGTCGTCCATCTCGGTGCCGCGCAACTGGCGTGCCGAGTGCTCGCCCATGCCCCAGCGCAGCGCGTCGATCAGGTTCGACTTGCCGCAGCCATTGGGGCCGACGATGCCGGTGAGGCCCGGCTCGATCACGAGTTCGGTGGTTTCGACGAAGGACTTGAAGCCGGAGAGGCGAAGCCTGGAAAACTGCACGAGGTTAACGCTCCGGAGTGGATGAAGGAGAACTGGAGGAGCTCGGTGCCGGTGCGGGAGCAGGGGCTGGCGCGCCGCCGGTCACCAGGGAATCGACCAGTTGCACGAGCTCGGCCGGCTGCGGTGCGCCGACAACGAGACGGCCGTTGATCAGGAAGCTCGGCGTGCTCTGAATCTTGTACGACTGCTCGGCGGTGACGCGACTCTGCACCACCGCGTCCTGGACGGTCTTGTTGTCCATGCAGGCGTTGAAGTCGGCCTCGCTCATGCCCGCCTGGTTGGCGATGCCGAGAAGCCCGGCCCGCGGATCCTGGGCCGTGGCCCAGGCCACCTGGCGCTGGAACAGGAGGTCGATCATGCCGAACGCGCGCTCGGGACCGGCGCAGCGCACCAGCATCGCCGCGCGCAGCGCCAGGGCGTCGAGCGGATAGTCGCGGAACACGAGACGCGCCTTGCCGCTGTCGATCAGCGGCGCCTTGACGGCCGGCAGCACCTCGGTGTCGAAGTGGGCGCAGTGCGGGCAGGTGAACGAGGCGTACTCGATGATGGTGACCGGCGCGTTCGGGCTCCCCATCACCCGATCCTCGGGGAACACCTTGTAGGGCAGGATCGGCGCGTCAACGAACGAGGACGGAGCGGCCGCCGCGCTCGGGGACGGTTTCGGCGTCGCGCGCATCTCGACCACTGCCACCCCGGCAATGGCCGCGACGGCGATGATTCCCAACGCGATCAATATCTTCCGCATGATGCCCTCTGCAGACACAACCTATAGCGCAAAAGCGCCGCTACCGTCCATGATTCGCCGGTCCCTCGCAAGGGTCCATTTTCACTTATCCCCACGGTTTTTGGCGGGTTCCGCGGGGTTCGCGGGCGGCCGCGCGTCGGCGGTCGACTTCAGCGCCTGGGCCAGTCGTTCGAGGGCGTTGCGCAGCTCCGGATCCTCGACCGCGCGGACGGCCGCCAGGGTGCTCTCGGTCGGCGGCGGGGGAGCCGGCTGTTGCGACCGCCGCTTGCGCGGCTCCGGCATGCCCCCCGGCAGGATCTTGAGCCGCGCCACCGCCGGATAGCCGAAGTGGACGTTGACCCGCTCGACGATCTGCGGCGACAGATGCTGAACCTCGGGCCCGAACGCCGAGACGACGCGGATCATCAGCGTCCCCTGATCGCGCCGCCCGCGTTCGAAGGCGAGCCGCTCGGGCGTGGCGATCGAGGCCAGATGCGCGCCGACGATCGCCGCCCAGTCGGTGACGATGGCGCCCTCGGCGAAGCCACGGCGGCGGAACAGCGGCCGCGCGATGCGCGCCACCATTGCCCCCACCGGAACTACGCCGCGCCGCCGGTCGGACGTGTCGCGCTCAGCCATATGTGGAAATCGAACCTGTGTTCGCGCCCATTTTCGGGGCCGATCGATCGGCCGCGCCATGCTAACTGTGAGCGCGATGAACAGCAAACCGAACGCGACGGCGCCGGATCGGACCGTGGGACGGAAAGCGCGCCGCAGCCAGGCCGCTGCGGCAATGATTCCTGCGCGCTTGCTGCCCTGGTACGACCGTCACCGCCGCGTGCTGCCGTGGCGGTCGGTTCCGGGCGAGAGGCCGGATCCCTACCGTGTCTGGCTGTCGGAGATCATGCTCCAGCAGACCACGGTTGCCGCGGCGGGGCCATATTTCCAGCGCTTCCTCGCGCGCTTCCCGACCGTCTCGGCCCTGGCGCAGGCACCGGTCGAGGATGTCATGCACGCCTGGAGCGGCCTCGGCTATTACGCCCGCGCGCGCAATCTCCACAAGGCGGCGCAGGCGGTCGTTGCAGATTTCGACGGCCGCCTGCCGGACAGCGAAGAAGCGCTCCTGCAGTTGCCCGGCATCGGCGCCTATACGGCGGCCGCCATCGCCGCCATCGCGTTCGACCGCCGCGCCGCCGCCGTCGACGGCAACGCCGAGCGCGTCATCGCCCGCCTGTTCGCCATCGCCGAGCCGATGCCGGCGGCGAAAAAAACCATTCGCGCCCGCGCGCTGGAGATCGTGCCCGATGCGCGGCCGGGCGACTTCGCCCAGGCGCTGATGGATCTCGGCTCCGGCATCTGCACGCCGGTGGCGCCGAAATGCATGCTGTGTCCGCTGGCGGAAATGTGCGCGGCGCGCCTCCAGGGGATCGCCGAGCGATTGCCGGCGCGGGTACCCAAGAGCGTGCGGCCGACGCGGCGCGGCATCGCCTTCTGGATCGTCGACGCCAAAGGTCGCGTGCTGCTGCGCCGCCGCCCGCCGTCGGGGCTTCTCGGCGGCATGATGGAGGTGCCGTCGAGCGCGTGGCGGGAAGGGCGCATGGACCGCACCTCGCCCCTGAAGGAAGCGCCGCTCGCTCTCGATTGGCACAGGATCGAGGGCCGCGTGCGGCACGTGTTCAGCCACTTCGCGCTCGAGCTCACGGTGATGACGGCGACAGCCTCGGAGGACGAGGCGCGGACGCTCAAGGCACCCTACGCATGGCGCCCGATCGCCGCGCTTTCGAAGGAAGCGCTGCCGTCGGTGATGGCGAAGGTGGTGAGGCAGGCGCTCGGCGGCGGCGGAGAGCCTAAGCCTCTTTCGCGTTCGCGTTCGCGGCGATAAGCCCGCCCGCGACCAGCTCGGCGCGGAGCTTCTGGCGCAGGACGTCGATGGCGATGAGCTTGCCGTCGGCCTCGATGTGCCAGAAGGTCCAGCCGTTGCACGCGGTCGCTCCCTGGACATGGGCGCCGGCCTTGTGGATCGAACCGGTGAAATCCATCGTGATCAGGCTGCCGTCGGCGCGCACGCGCGCGGTGTGACGGCGGCGCTCGTCGCACAGCACGTCGCCGGGATTGAGCAGCCCGCGCTCGACCACCCAGCCGAACGGGATGCGCGGCTCGGCGCGCGCCTCGCGCACCGTCAGCATGTTCTCGTCGCTCGGCCACGACACGGCGGCGAGCCGTGAGCGGGCGATGGCGGCGTAACGCGCGTCCTGCTCGATGCCGATGAAGCCGCGGCCCAGGCGCTTGGCGACAGCGCCCGTGGTGCCGCTGCCGAAGAAGGGATCGAGCACGACTTCGCCCGGCCGCGTCGTCGCCAGCAGGATGCGGTGGAGAAGGGCCTCGGGCTTCTGGGTCGGATGGACCTTCTCGCCCTTTTCCTTCAGGCGCTCGGGGCCGGTGCAGATCGGCATCAGCCAGTCGGAGCGCATCTGCAGATCGTCGTTGAGCGATTTCATCGCCGCGTAGTTGAAGGTGTAGCGCGACTCCTTCGACTTCGCCGCCCAGATCAGCGTCTCATGGGCGTTGGTGAAGCGGCGGCCGCGGAAGTTCGGCATCGGATTCGTCTTCACCCAGGCGACGTCGTTCAGGATCCAGAAGCCGAGATCCTGAAGAATGCTGCCGACGCGGAAAATGTTGTGATAGCTGCCGATCACCCACAGCCCGCCGTCGTCCTTCAGCACGCGCCGCGCCGCCTTGAGCCAGCGCTCGGTGAAGCGGTCGTAGGCCGCGAAGTCGTCGAAGCGGTCCCAGGCATCGTCGACGCCGGCGACGCGCGACTGATTGGGGCGCGTCAGTTCGCCCTTGAGCTGAAGGTTGTAGGGCGGATCGGCGAAGACGAGATCGGCGGAACCTGCGGCGAGGCAGTTCATCGTTTCGACGCAGTCGCCGTTGAGAATCTGGGTCGGGCGGAGGTCGGGTGGGTTGTCGAGCGGTGGATTCATATCCCCATCCTGTGAATCCCGGGGGAATCCGTCAATAAGTCTTTTGAATCAATGCGTTATTATCAACCGATGGGAGTCTTGGCCGTTCTTCGACTCAACATGTAGGGGTGGCGGCCATGGCGCGGAACAGGTCGAACGCTTGGGCGACCGGCGCAAACGAGCGGCGATGATGCACCGTCGGTCCGACGCGGGAGAGCGCGTCGGCGTGAAACTCGGTGCCGTAGCCCGCGTTCTTCTCCCAGCCGAACGCCGGATAGAAGGGGGCGAGGCGCGTCATCAGGCGATCGCGCGCGACCTTGGCGACGATCGACGCGGCGGCGATCGACAGCGAGCGGTGATCGCCGCCGACCACGGCCTTGACCGGGCAGCCGAAATCCGGCGCGCGGTTGCCGTCGACCAGCACATGGTCGGGCGTGAACGGCAGGCGGTCGACGGCGCGCTTCATCGCGCATTCGGTCGCGCGCAGGATGTTCATGCGGTCGATCTCGGCGACGCTTGCCGCAGCAAGCGCGATGACGATTCCCTGGCCGGCCCGCGCCCGCGCGATCAACTCGGCGGCGACGGCCTCGCGCTTCTTCGCGGTCAGCGCTTTGGAATCGTCGATGCGGTCGCGGAGATCCTTCGGCAGCTTGCGGCGCTCGATCACGCAGGCGGCGGCGACCACCGGCCCCGCCCAGGGACCGCGGCCGACCTCGTCGATGCCCGCGACGCGTCCGTCCTGCCCGCCCACGTCGATCTCCAATCGGAAACTCGGCATCCCCACCCCGGTCGTATCCCCTGGGCGCGACTGTAGCGGGACGAGTGGACGATGGAAGCGGATTCGGCTGAATATCGGAAAGTTGTGTATGGCCGGAAGGCAGGAGAACGTGGCACGCAGCGGGGGATCGTCCGCTTCGTGCCCATCAGCGGCGCTAGGCGAACAGGAAGTCGCCGGCGGTGAGGTTATGGTCGTTGGCGACGAGGATCGTGTTCTGCGAATCGAAGGTGATCAACGACCCGCCGCTCGTGTCGGTGATGTGGCTCGAAAGGTCGCTGAAGCTCGAAACGCCGCTGTAGTTCTGCATCTCGATGCGATCCTTCCCCGGCTGGAAATCCTCGATGGTGTCATTGCCGAGGTTGGTGAACGAGGTGCGGTTGAACACGAAGGTGTCGTCGCCGGTCTGGGCGGTGGGCGAGACGACCGCGGCATCGCCCCACATCTGGTCGTTGGCGGGGCCGCTGATGAGCGTGTCGTTGCCGCCCTGGGCGTTGTCGAGAAGCTCGTAGCCGTCGCCGTACATTTGGGTGCTGAACTGCGCGCCGGTGATCGTGTCGTTGCCGCCGATCGCGAAGCCGCTCAGCGTATGGGCGTCGCCGAACAGTTGCGTCGGCTGGACGGTATCCGCCCCGATCGCCGTGATGACGTCGTTCCCGCCGTGTCCATGGTCGGCGATCGTTTCCGCATCGCCGTAGGCGACCTCACCGAAGCGGTTGCCGCCGAGCGCGATGGTGTCGTTCCCTCCTTGCGCATTGCCGCTGATGGTCTGCGCGTCGCCGTAGGCGGTGACTGTGCTGCGACCGGACGCCTTGATGTTGTCGTCCCCACCGTGGGCATCGCCGCTGAGGGTGAGCGCGTCGCCGTATACGGTGGCGCTGAAGATGTTGCCGTTCGCCGTTAAGGTGTCGTTGCCGCCGATCGCGTTGTCGGTGATGGTCTGGGCGTCGCCGACCGCCGTCACTGAGCCGCTAGTCCCCCCCATGGAGATAGTGTCGCCGCCGCCGACGGCGTTCCCAAGGAGCGTATGCGCGTCGCCGATGGTGATCCAGTCTCCACCCAAGGACTGCGCGGCCGCATGATCGCTATCGCCTAGATCGCCCGAGGTGTCGCCGTAGGTGATGACGTTGAACGTGGCGGTGCCGTTGATGTCCATCACGGCGGCCGAGGGGTCGTCCGCTTGGTGCCCGTTGGCGGCGTCGTCGATCGCGGTGTTGCCCGCGAAGGAGTGGACCTCGGGGCTGCCGGGCAACTGCACGCCGATCCCCTGCACGTAGAGATTGCGGTCGGTCGAGGGCGTGCCGCCATAAGCGTCGTTCAGGAACTGGACCTCGACGGTGTCGGGGCCCAGCAGGCCGTAGTCGCCGGTGATGGTGATGTTCTGCACCTGGCCCGCGCTGTGGGAGGCGGTCGCCGTCTGCACGCCACCCTGCTGCACGCCGTCGACGAGCACCAGGAACTGGGCGTCGCCGTTCCAGGCGTCCTCGGAGACCTGCAGGACGATCGTCGACGTTTCCGACGGCGGCGGAGGAGGCGGGCTGGAGCCGCCGACGTTGCTGAAGATGGCGCTGCCGTCGATGTCCATCACCGCCGCGTTCGGATCGTCTCCCGCGTGGCCGTTGGCGGCGTTGTCGGTCGCCGTGTTGCCGGCGTAAACGACGCCGTCGAAGGTGATGCCGCCGACATAGAGGTTGCGGTCGGTCGAGGGCGTGCCGCCGTAGGCATCGTTCAGGAAGTCCACCTCGACCGTGTGCGGACCCGTGCCGAAGTCGCCGTTGAACGTGAAATTCTGGAAGGTGCCGGAGCTGTGAAGCGTGGTGACGCTGATCGGCCCGCCGATCTCTTTTCCGTCCACCAGCACTGCGAACTGCGCGTCGCCTTGATAGGCGTCTTCGGAAAGGCGAAGGATCAGAGTGTCGGCCATGGCGTCACTCCTCTGATGGGTTGAAGGCGCGCAGGAGCCGTGCGTCGCTCCAATCATCATCGGAACGGCGCGCGTCATTTGGCTGGCGCATCGATGGAAGTCCCTATGCCGCCTGTTCCGGGAGGTCGGACCCGTTCACCATCACGGACGATGGTTCTGGCCGGAGCGGGCGAATCGCACCGCTTCGACACGCCAATAACGTGAGTCTGCGATTGTCGGTTCCAGGGTGGGCAAGAAATCGGGGGCGTGTGCCGGAGTGGCAACAGCCCGAGTGAGCAGCGGTCAAGCCTCGCTGTGAGTAGCTGCTCTAAACATCGAGCTGCCCGGCTGGAGCCGCCCATTCAGAATTCAAAGAAGCGACATCTGACGTGGGTCGTCTTTCTTCGAAGGCTTGGGCGGCACGGCCGGCGGCGTGAAGAGATCGCAGCGCAGCGCCGTGCGGCCGCGGTCGAGGCCGAGCTTCTTCACCGCGAGCCGGAAGCGTCCCTCGATCATCTCGGCGTAGGCGCCGGTGCCGCGCTGGCGGCTGAAGAACTGCGCGTTGTAGAGCTTGCCGCTGCGCACCTCGCGCATCAGCGTCAGCACGTGCTTGGCGCGGTCGTGGACGTGCTCGGTCAGCCACTCGGTGAAGAGATCCTTGATCTCGAGCGGCAGCCGCAGCATCACGAACCCGGCGCTCGTCGCCCCCGCGTCGCGCGCGGCTTCGAGCAAGGATTCGATCTCGGAATCGGTGAGCCCCGGCACGATCGGCGCCATCATCACCGTCATCGGCACGCCCGCGTCGGCAAGCGTCCTCATGGCCGCAAGGCGCTTCGCCGGCGTCGAGGCGCGCGGCTCCATCGTGCGGGCGAGATCGGCGTCGAGTGTGGTGATGGAGAGTGCCGCCGAGACCAGACCGAGCTTCGCCGCTTGACCGAGGATATCGATGTCGCGCGCCATCAGCGCATTCTTGCTGATCATCGTGAAGGGATGACGATGCTCGATCAGCACCTCGACGATTGACCGCGTGATCCTGAGCTGGCGCTCGACCGGCTGGTAGGGATCGGTGATGCCGGAGATCGCGATCGGCCGCGGCGTGTAGCCGGGTGCCGCGAGCTCGGCCTTGAGGCGATCGACGGCGTCGAACTTGCCGTAGAGCTTTGTCTCGAAGTCGATGCCGGGCGAGTGCCCGAGGTAGGCGTGGCTCGGCCGCGCGTAGCAGTAGATGCAGCCGTGCTCGCAGCCGCGATAGGGGTTGATCGAGCGGTCGAAGCCGATGTCGGGCGAATCGTTCCGGGCGATCACCGTCCGGCTGGTGTCCTTCTGGACGCTGGTGACGAGCTTCGACGGCCCATCCTCGTCGTCGCGGACGCGGCCGTCCGCATCCCGCCAGCCATCGTCGACGGCGTGGTGGCTGAAGCGCTCGTAGCGGCCGTCGCGGTTGCTGACGGCGCCGCGTCCCTTGCGGGCTCGGTCTGGAAGGTCATCGTCCATGGGATCGGCGACGCTAATCCGGCTATAAGAACAAATCAAGAACAGTTTCCGACCGACCGGTCTTGGCGCCGGAACACGGCGGAACGCCGCGGTTTCCAGTTGTTAACGATTTCCGCGCAAACTGGCGTTCGAACGCTTTTCGCAGGTGTGACTCCATGTTGCTGACCGTCGTGATTCCGACCCTGAATGCCGCCGACGTGTTGCCGGCGACGCTTGCCGCCTTGCGCGACGAAGTGGCGCGCGCCGGAGCCGTGAAGGGGCTTCAGGTTCCGGACATCGAGGTCGTGATCAGCGACGGTGGCTCG
>Ga0070714_100000317_pt1 | contig 36538 bp, 30 predicted proteins | sample LARL83metaG_FD_65450 | JGI IMG/M metagenome (GOLD analysis project Ga0070714, IMG submission 65450) | Corn, switchgrass and miscanthus rhizosphere microbial communities from Kellogg Biological Station, Michigan, USA - LAR L8-3 metaG | ecosystem: Host-associated > Plants > Roots > Rhizosphere ... | reverse complement strand
GCGTTGGACAGCACCGGCGTGTCGACCTGGGCCTGGAGCGGTGCCTGGGACGCCACCACCTCGTCGGTCTCCTGGGCCAGAGGACGTACGCTGGGCCGGTAAGCCTGGGCTGATGCAGGCACGCGCGGCTGCGGCGCGGCAGCCGGCGGCGCTTCGGGGCGCGGCCAGAAGAAGAACAGCAGCAGCGCGTTAGCCACCAGCAGCAGCGCGATGAGCGTGACCCAGGGTACCGGCAGGCGGCCCGGGCCGGCGGCTGTCTCGCCGGCGCTGAGCTGCCCGGTGAGGCTCTGGTGCCGGACCCGTTCCGACTTGCGCAGCGCATCCAGGATGAGGGACATCAGTGGCTCCCATCCGCGAGCAGGGGCGTGCCGGGAGCCGGCAGCGCCGTGGAAAGGCGCAGCAGGGTCTCTTCGCCGGCGATGCCGTCCACCTGCATGTGCTGGGTGCTCTGGAAGCGCTTCACCGCGCTGGTGAGGTCGCCGTCATAACTCAGGCCCCCGTCATCGCGGAGGAGCTGCAAGCTCGCGAGCTGCGAGCGCAGCCAGGCCACGTTGCCGCCGCTCATGCCCGGCGCGAGCATGTGGGCGGCGTGGGGGTCCGGGCGCCACAACACCAGGAACTCGCCATACCAGAGCGGTTCCACCTGCTGCAGCGGGAAACGCGCGCTGGCGGTCCCGGCCCGCAAGGTCACGGCCTCGTCATCGAGGTGGGTCATCACCAGTTGATGGGCGGCACCGTCGGCGCCGGTGAGGGTGACGATGGCCGGCAGGTCGAAGCCCCTGAGGTTGTTCCAGGTACCGCGTCTATATAAGCAGCGCAGCCCTGCGGCCTGGGCCTCGCGGCAGGCGTCGCCGCTCTGGCCCGGCTTGTAATCGGCACCCCAGAGGTTGAACAGGGTGCCGAAGGCGGAGTCGGTATCGCTGGGATGTGCGGCATCCGCCAGCCACTGGTTGAGGGTCGGGGCCACGGGCTTAGGCGGCACCGCAGCTTCTGCAGTCACAGGCCTATCGGCATACATCGTTACGCCCATTAGGAGACCGGCTACGGCACCCACTATCAAAGCGGTTGTTGCTCCACCTGCTATGAGAACAGTTCGCAGCCGGGATCTAGGTATCCGAGGATCATCGCCCAATACTTCCCTGGAGGCGCGCCGCAGCAGCGGCCCATCCACCTGGCGCAATTCCTGGGTGTAGGCACCGAGCAGCGCCCGGTCGCAGATGATGTTGATGAGGCGCGGGATGCCGCCGCTGATGCGCTGCAGCCGGCGCAGGGCCGCGCTGGAGAAGATGGGGGCCATGGCGCCGGACACCGTGAGCCGGTGGTTCACGTAGGCGCGTGTCTCGGCGGCGGAGAGCGGCATCAGGTGATAGCGACCGGTGATGCGCTGGGCCAGTTGGCGCAGCTCGCTGCGGGCCAGCAACTCGCGCAGCTCCGGCTGTCCCACCAGGATGATCTGCAGCAGCTTCTGCTGGCGGGTCTCCAGGTTGGTCAGCAGGCGTACCTGCTCCAGCACTTCGGCCGACAATCCCTGCGCCTCGTCCACGATCAACACTACGCGCCGGCCCTTCTCATGGGCCTTGAGCAGGTGGCTGTTGAGGGTGTCGATGAGGTCCTGGGGAGTCTGGTCCTGCTTCCAGTCGATGTGAAGTTCGCGGCATATGCTGCGCAGGAACTCCAGCACCGAGACCCGGGGGTTGATGATGAGCGCCGCGTCCACGTTGTCCGGCAGCTTCTCCAGCAGTGTGCGCACCAGGGTGGTCTTGCCGGTGCCGACCTCGCCGGTGAGCTGGATGAAGCCGCCGCTCTCGGTCACGCCATAGAGGAGATGCGCCAGCGCCTCGGTATGCCGCGCCGACAGGAACAGGAAGCGCGGATCGGGGGTGATGGCGAACGGGTTGTCGCTGAGGCCGAAGTAGCTGGCGTACATGGTCTTAAGCCGGGTCCGGGTCGTCGTCCAAGGATACGCCTCCGCGGCGCAGCGCGGTGCCGCCGAAGCGTTCGCGCACGGCGTCCGCGGCCGCCTCCAGCCGCTGGCGGCGCGCCCGGTTTTCGTCAAATAGGTCCTGCTGCTCGTCCCCGGCGAAGTCGCGGGCGCCCACGCCCAGCAGCCGCAGGCGCCGGTGCGGATGCTCCTCCAGCCAGCGCGCCAGCAGCGCCCGGGCGATGGGATAGAGCGCGTCGAAACTCGCGTCGGCAGGGGTGAAGCGGCGCTGGCGGGTATGGCGGCTGAAGTCCGCGTCCCTGAGCTTGACCACCACGGTGTGGGGCTTGAGGGCGTTCTTGCGCAGGATGCGACACAAATCTTCGGTGAGTCCGCGCAGGATCGGGTCCAGGTCCCGCAGGTCGGTGAGGTCCCGTTCGAAAGTGGTCTCCTGGCTCACGGAGCGTTCACCGCCGCTGCCGTCCACCGGCCGCTCATCGCGTCCTTCCGCGAGCGCCTTGAAATGCAGGGCCTGGGAACCGAACAGCGCCTTCAACATCGCATCCGGGGCGAGCCGCAAGTCGCGGATGGTGACGATCTTCGCCTTCCCCAGGGATTCGCCGGTGCGAGGGCCGATTCCCCACATGGCGGTGACCGGCAGGGGATCCAGCGTGGCCTGCACCTGTTCCGGCGCCACGTGCTGAAGCCCGTCGGGCTTGCAGTGCTGGGAGACGATCTTGGCCACCAGCTTGTTGGGCGCGAGGCCGACGGAGGCGGTGAGGCCGGTGGCGGCGCGGATGGTTTGCTTGATGCGCCGGCCCAGGCCTAGGGGATCTTCGCTGCCGATCGCGCCGCTCAAGTCCAGGAAAGCTTCGTCCAGGGACAGGCCCTGGATCACCGGCGTGAAGGACTCAAAAACCTGGAACACCTGCTGCGACATCTCGCGGTAGCGCGACATGCGTCCCTGGATGTAGATGCCCTGGGGGCAACGCCGGCGCGCCTCGTACATGGGCATCGCCGAGCGCACACCGAACACCCGCGCTTCGTAGCTGGCAGCCGTCACCACGCCGCGGTTGCCGATGCCGCCGACGATGACGGGTTTGCCCCTGATGCCGGGATTGTCGAGCTGCTCCACGGATGCGTAGAACGCATCCATGTCCACGTGAGCGATGAGGCGCGCCTGCGGTGACTCAGCGCGCGTCACGGGAAGTCAGTGTTGAACTGGAAGCTTGTCGAAGATGTCCTTGACCGCGTCCTGCACGGACTTGTCGCTGTAGTTGTCCTGGTTGAGCAGTTCCGTGGTCCAGCCGCGCCAGACCAGGCGTTTGCTCTGGGCGTCCAGCACGTCGAGCATCAGGGTGCCCTCGTCGCGGGACTGGACCTCGGGTCCGACAGGAAAGCCCACCGTGCCGAAGCCGCCCGGGAAGGCATCGATGAAGCCGAAGCTGAAGGAGGGTCCGGTGCTCTGCAGGGTCTGCTTGGCGCTCGTGTGGTAGGTCACCAGGAAGTCGGGGTTGGCGTCCGGCGCCACCTCTTCGTAGCCGCGGGCCTTCAGGTCACTGCTCACGGCATGGTGCACCCGGGATTCGAGGATCTGGCTGTCCAAGATCGGGTCGCGTACCGGGACCGGCGGCGGCGTCAGCCAGGCAAAGCGGTGATAGCCCTGGAGCTTGGCGTCCTGGTCCTGCTCCGTGTAGACACGGGGCGAGCAGCCCACCAGGAGGGCGGCGGCCAGCAGCAGATAGGTCAGGGGATAGCGAAAAAGTCCTTTGGAATCAATGTTCATGGCGGGTTTGCCTCGCGGGGTCAGGGGCAGTCTAGCATGGGGTCTTGGACCGGCTTCCTAGATTACATTTTGTATACAAACATTATCTTGCTCCGGCGGGAGCCTATGAAAGAAACTGCGCCGGAGAGGGAAAAAGTTCACGCCTCACATGAAGAACGCGCGCCAAGTCTCGGTGGTTTACGCGGCCTCGCTGGCCTTCGCCGGCTTCGCGCTGCTCATCTACCTGTCGGTGCACAGCCAGTTGGAGGTGACCAACGTGGCGGCGGTGGTGGGGTTCACGCTGTTCGGCATCGTGGTGGTGCTGTTCGGCTTCCCGGCGCCGCACGTGGGGCACGTGTCCCTCGACCGGGTGGTGCAGATCTCCAGCATCCTGATCTTCGGCACGCTGCAGGCGGCGTGGATTGCCGGCATCTCCTCAGTGGTGTGGCCGTTCCTGCCTTGGGGTGCGAACCGCGGCCAGGACATGCGACTCACCCTGCTGCGCGCCTTCCACAACTCCGGGATGATCATCTTCCTGGTGCTGATCACCGGCGGCCTGTACCAGGAGTTCGGCGGGCATGTGCCGCTGCAGGAGCTCGACCTCCACGACGGTGTGCTGATGCTGATGTTGGCGCTGTTCATGCAGTTGCTCAACAACTGTTTCGTGGCGGTGATCGCCTGGCTGGAGGGCTTCGACTGGAGGAAGGCCTTCGGCCTGTTCAGTGCGGCGGTGGACATCGCTGCAGTGCCGCTCGCGGTGTTCACTGCCATCGTCTACAACCGGCTCGAGACCCCGGTGTTCTGGCTGTTCCTGGTGGTGCTGTTCCTCATCATCTGGATCGTCAAGCACATCGCCGACACCCAGACCACGCTCGCCGTGAAGAAGGACGAGCTGGAGGCGCTGAACCGGGTAGGCCGCGCGGTGTCCGGCGCGCTCGTGCTGGATGACCTCATAGAGCTGATCTTCCGCGAGAGCAAGAACCTCCTGGAATCCGATTCCTTCATGCTGGCGCTCTACGACGAGGACACCCGCGAACTGGACATCCGCCTGCACCACAACCGTGCTGGCCGCCAGGCGCCGCGCCGCCGCCGCCTCGGCGAGGGCGTGCTCTCCTGGGTAGTGTCCAGCAACAAGCCGGTGTTCATCCGCGACTGGGGCTCGGATGAGAGCGAGTTCAAGAGCATGATGATCCACATCGGCGACACGCCGCAGACCCAGTCCTTCATCGCGGTGCCCATCACCTACCGGGAGCGGGTGCTGGGCGTGCTGTCGGTGCAGGGCTACACGCCCTACATGTTCAGCGACTCGCAGTTCGAGCTGGTGGTGACCTTCGCCGGCCAGGTGGCGGTGGCCATCGCCAACGCGCGGCTGTTCGAGGAGCTGGAGAAGGGCCGCAACGAGCTGGAGCGGCGCGTGGTGGAACGCACCCACGACCTGGCGCTGCAGAAGGACGAGTTGCACGCGCTCACCGAGTCCTTGCGCAGCGCCAACCGCGAGAAGGAGGAGCTCTTGGGGCGCCTGCAGCAGCAGGCTTCCGAGCTGGAACGGCAGAGCCGCGAGGACGGTCTCACCGGGTTGTACAACCGCCGCTACCTGGACAGCCGCCTGGACTTCGAGGTGAAGCGCGCCGAGCGCTACAACCGCCAGATCGCCCTGGCCATGGCCGACGTGGACCGCTTCAAGGGCGTCAACGACCAGCACTCGCACATGGTCGGCGACGACGTGCTGCGCAGCATCGCCAACATCCTGCGCACCCAGTGCCGCTCCATCGACATCATCGCCCGCTACGGCGGCGAGGAGTTCCTGCTATGCTTCCCGGAGACCGCCAAGGAGAATGCCCTGGCGGTGTGCGAGAAGATCAGGAAGCAGGTGGAGGAGTACGACTGGTCACGCCTGCAGCCGGGCCTCAGCGTGACCTTGAGCGTGGGGGTGGCGGCGGCGCCGCCGTCCTACGACGTGGACGCGCTGATCGCGGCCGCCGACGAGAAGCTCTACGAGGCTAAGCGCGGCGGAAGAAATCGCGTGTGCGCCTGAGCAGGCCCGCCGAGGGCAGGCTGACGTCCTCATCTCCCGCCTTCAGCAGCAGTGAGTCCCGCTCGAACAGCGCGTTGGCGCGCTTCTGGTCCAGCGCCGGCGCGAACAGGTTGCCCTGCCCGTAACGGCACCCCAGGCCGTCCAGCAGGTGCAGCTGGGCGCGGCTCTCCACCCCTTCCGCCACGGTCTGCATGCCCAGCTCCCGGGCCAGGTCGATGATGGTGCGCACGATGGCGGCGTGCTTGGGGTTCTGCTCCATGTCGGAGACGAAGCTGCGGTCGATCTTGAGGGTGTCCAGCGGCAGCGCCGAGAGATAGCTCAGGGACGAGAAGCCGGTGCCGAAGTCGTCCAGGTGCAGGGCCACGCCCAGGGCCCGCAGGCGCCGCAGCGTGTGCTCGGCGGCCTTGGGGTTCTCCAGGAACACGGTCTCGGTGATCTCCAGGTGCAGGCCCTCTGGGGCCAGGCCCGTCTCCAGCAGTGCCGCGTTCACCCGTTGTGTCAGGCCGGTGTACATGAACTGCTTGTGGGCGAGGTTCACCGCCACGGTCAGGTCTCGGGCCTGGGGATGGCTCAGGCGCCAGGCATGCACCTGGCGGCAGGCCTCCTCCAGCAGCCACCACCCGGCGGGCAGGATCAGGCCGGTCTCCTCCGCGATATGCAGGAACTCATGGGGGGCCAGCAGGCCGCGCACCGGATGCTGCCAGCGCATCAAGGCCTCGAAGCCCATGAGCCGGCCGCTGGCCAGCGCCACGATGGGCTGGTAGTGGACCCGAAGCTCCTTGTTGTCCAAGGCCTGGCGGAACTCGGTCTCCACGCGCAGGCGCGCGCGGGCGCGCGCGTACATGTCCTGGTCGAACACCACATAGCCGGCCTTGCCTGCCGCCTTGGCGCGGTACATGGCGGTATCGGCATCGCGCAAGAGTTCCTCGGTGCTGGCATAGTCGGCGTGGCCCGGCGCGATGCCGATGCTGGCGTTGGTGTAGATCTCGTTGTCGCCGAGCCGCACCGGGTGCACAAGTTCAGCGAGCATGTGCTCGGCCACGTCCACCGCGTCCTCGGGGTCCTGGGTCTGGCCCACCAGCACCGTGAACTCGTCGCCGCCGTGGCGCGCCAGGATGTCCCAGGGCCCCAGACACTTCTTCAGGCGTTGCGCCACCTGCACCAGGAGCTCGTCGCCGGCGGCATGCCCAAGGCTGTCGTTCACCACCTTGAAGCTGTCCAGGTCGATGAACAGCACCGCGTAGCCCGGCGCGCCCTCCGGCCGGCTGCGCTCCATGGCCTTGGCCAGGCGCTCGATGAACAGCGTGCGGTTGGGCAGGCCGGTGAGAGGGTCATGGGTAGCGTTGTGGCGCAGCTGCGCCTCGAAGCGCTTCTGCTCGGTGACGTTGCGCACCGTTCCGATCATCAGGCGCCGCTCGTCCTGGTCGATGATGCCGATGCTGTGCGTGACGTGGATACGGGTCTTGCGGTCCTTGTGCAGGAGCTCCGACTCGTAGTCGTTGGCTACGGCCTCGCCGCGCTGGCGGCGGCGGAAGCGCTCGTCGGCGGCGGCCACCTCCTCGGGCGGGAAGATGTCGCGGTAGCTCATGCCGGTGAGCTCGGCCTCGGTGTAGCCCAGCATGTCCGCGAAGGCGTGGTTGACGTAGGTGTAGTAGCCGTTCTCGTTGATGAACACGCCCACCTGGCTGTGGTCCACCAGCAGGCGGTAGCGTTGCTCGGAGCGCTGCAGTCCCGTCTCCGCCTGCTTGCGCGCGGTGATGTCCTGCAGGGAACCCTCGTAATACGCCACCTTGCCCTCGGCATCCCGCACCAGGCGCGCGCTCAGGGACACCCAGAGGCTGCGGCCGTCGCGGCGGCGCAGCTCCAGTTCACGGCCGTTGACCCGGCCGGTGCGTTCGAGCTCGCTGTTCACCAGGCTCCGGTCCTGCGGGTTCTTGTACAGCTCGCTGATGTTCTTGACGCTGGTGGTGAGCGCCTCGGGCGTGGGATAGCCGAAGATGTCTGCCAGCGCCTGGTTGGCGCGCAGGTACTGGCCGGTGGGCGTGCTCTGGTACATGCCGATCACCGCGTTCTCGAAGATGGCGCGGAACTTCTGCTCGGCGGCGAGCAGCGCCTCCTGGGTGCGCCGCTCCTCGGTGATGTCGCGGATGGTGCCGGTGCTGGCGAGCTGGCCGTTGAGGGTGATGGGGCCGGAGCGCACCGAGGCCAGCAGCCGGGTCTTACCGTCCTTCTTCAGCAGGTGCACCTCGTAGGCGTTCTGCTCCCATTGGCCGGCGCGGCGCTTGCGCCAGATCTCCTCGAGGAACGGCCGGTCCTCCGGCGCGATGAAGTTCATGTACGGCGTTCCCACCATCTCCTGGACGGTGTAGCCGAGCATGGACGCGTAGGCCTGGTTCACGTAGGTGTAGTTGTTCTGCTGGGTGACGAACACCCCGTCCTGGCTGTGGTCCACCAGGGTGCGGTATTTCTCCTCCGACACCTGCAGCGCCAGCTCGGCGGCGTGGCGCTCGCTGACGTCGACGAAGCTGCCTTCGTAGTACAGCAGTTCGCCGCTCTCGCCCTTCACGGCGTGGGCGTTCTCCGATACCCACATGCGCGTGCCGTCGCGGCGCAGCACCTCGATCTGGCGGCCCTCGAAGCGGCCCTCCTGTTGCAGGACCCGCAGCAGTTCGGCCCGCGCCCGCGGATCCGCATACAGGTCCTGGCCGATGTCGCGGACCCGCTTCATGAGTTCCTGCCCGGACGCGTAGCCCAGGAGCCGCGCCATGGCGGGGTTGGCATCCAGGAAGCGGCCGTCCGGCGTGCTCTGGTAGATGGCCTCCACGGCATGGTCGAAGATGGCGCGATAGCGCGCCTCGGCGCGGCGTTGGGCGGCACGGTCGGCCTCGTGCTGCAGCACGTCCTCGAGGATGCCGAGCACGTAGTGCTCGCCGTCCACCGTGACCACCGCGGCGATCAGCAGGCACTCGAACTCGCTGCCGTCGCGACGGCGGTAGGTCATAGGCCGGGTGGTGATGTGGCGCTGCTCGACCAGTTCCCGGACGAACTGCTCGCGCACCATGGCGTCCCAGATGCCGAGCTCCACGGATGTCTTGCCGATCAGGTCCTCGCGCGGGTAACCGAGGGCACGCTCGAAGCTGTCGTTCACGTCCACGAAACAGCCGTCGGTGAGGCGCGTGAGCGCCACCAGACTGGAGGAGCCGTTGAAGGCACTGGCGAGCTTCACTGGGCACCTGCTCAAGTGGAAGGGTTCCGAGTCCGCATCCAATGCGGCGCCTGCCATCCCGGGCTCGATACGGGGGAGGCGGGGGTCCGACATTAAGTCAATTTAGGCCAAAAAATCCCATGCGGCCATGGGGAACATGGCGTCAGATATGTCGCCTGTGGGTGATATGGGAAAAAGTACTTTGGGATAGGGAGTTAAGGCGGGGATGCTCGAAACTGCATGAACCCCGGGAAGAGCCGCCGGCTGCCCTAGACCGAGGGTGCCGACAGCTCCGCCGCGGTGAGCATCACCCCCAGCACCGAGGTGAGGGCGAAGGCGATGATGTAGCTGAAGCAGAGCATGAAGAACTTGAGGGTGGTCATGGCCCAGCCCTGCTTATAGAAGAAGCGCAATGCCAGGAACAGGTAGATGGCGATGTACCACCACGCCAGCGTGGCGGCGGACTTGAGCGCCATGGCCCACACGAAGTGGTGTGCCAGCGAGCCGCACAGCATCACCAGCAACAGCACCACGAACACCATGCAATGGAAGTGCAGGGTGAACACGAAATGCTCCGTGAGGTAGCGCTTCGAGCGGATGTAGAACAGCTTCAGGAACAGCGCGATCAGCGGCATCAGCACGAACATCATCTTCGGCAGGTTCTGCATCAGCCGCTTCTTGAACTCGTCGGGGTTCTTCTTGACGGCCATCAGCGCCTGGGAGAAGCGGCTGTGGTCATCCTTGAGGTCGTCGTCGTCGATCTGGATGAAGCCGTTGCCTCGGGCAGCGGCGGCGGCGGCCGCGATGGATGCGGCGGGCACCGCCACCACAGGCCTGCGCAGGTGGCCGACCGGTCCGGCGCCGGCCACCGCGGCCGCAGCCTGGCTGGCCGCTGCACGCGCCGCCGCGGTGGCGGAAGCCGGGGCCTGGGCGGTCTTCTTGCCCAGCGAGTCCATCTGCTCCTGCAGGATCGACCTGGCGAAGTCCTTGGCAGCGGCATCGCCGGGCTGGGCATCGACCTCCTGCAGCGCCTTCTCGATCTGGGCGCGGGTCTCATCCGGGGTCTGCTTGAGGTCGGGGCCGGCGGCGCCGCTGACTGCGCGGCCGTTCACCATCACGTTGCCGCTCGACCCCACGCTGGTGAGCTGTGGCCAGAAGATCGCCGCCAGGAAGAAGAACACGATGCTGGTGAAGAGGTAGAGCCGGAACGGCTTGACGTAGCGTTCCTCGTGGCCGAGGCAATACTCGCGGCTGAGGAAGCCCGGGCGCACCAGCAGCGGCACGATGCTGTGGAAGAACTTGGTGTCGAAGCCGAAGTGGGTGGCGGCGAAGTCCTGCAGCACGTTCCACAGCGGCGCCACGTAGGTGTGATTCTGCTGCCCGCACTCCATGCAGAACTTGCCGGTGAGCGGCGTGCCGCAGTTGCGGCAGCGCGGCCCCTCCGGCGGAAGCACCAGCCCCGGCAATGCCAGTGCGCCGGCCACCGGCACGTCCAGGTCCAGCACCCGGCGGCTCGACTTCATCTTCTCGCCGAAGCGTCTGGCGCCGTCCTCGCGCATGCGCGGGGCATGCTCGACCAGGTACTGGTCGAGCTCGGCACGGCTGCCCAGGGTGTACTGCACCACCCTGCGCTCGGTGCCGGCCTCCGGGCCTTCCGGTTTCAGGATGCGTGCATCGTGGAAGCCCGGCAGCGCCAGCATCTCCCGCACGTGCTCCTTGAGCCAGCCGTCGAACTCCGCGGCGGCTGCGGCCTGGATGTCCAGCGTGACTTCGTAGATGAGCGGTGTGCTCATGCTTTCGCAGGTCTGAAGGGATGAGTGCCAAGATCCATGGGGTCGAAATCATCCACCGCGATGATCTGGGCGGTGAGCTCGTCGAGGCGCAACAGGTCTTTCACCTCGTCGGGTCTCAGCAGGCCCGCTTCCTCGGCGGCCAGCACCGGCGAGGCGCCGCGGCCGGTCTTCAAGGCACCTTTCTTCTCAGCGTCGCGGATACGGTGTTCCACAGGCTCCAGGCGCGTGGCCAGCTCCAGCGCTTCCTTGAACATGCCCACCGGCGAGTGGTGGTCGCCGGTATAGGTATTGCGGGTCAGGCGCTCGCGGGCCGGCCCCGGCATGGAGACGAGCTCGGCGATCTGGTGGCCCAGATGGTCACTCGGCGCGGAGTAACTGCGGCCGCGCGGGAAGATCAGGAAGCGCAGCAGCACCGCCACCGGCCGGTTGGGGAAGTTGCGCAGGAACGAATGCATGGATTCCTGGAACCGGTACAGGGCGTCGCGGCAGGCGTATTCCACCAGCGGCAGGTCCTCCGCCGGGCGGTTCTGGTCCTCGAAACGCTTCAGCGCCGCCGACGCTATATAGAGGTAGCTCAGCATGTCGCCGAGGCGGGCCGAGAGCTTCTCCTTCTTCTTGAGGGCGCCCCCTAAGCTCAGCATGGCTGCATCCGAGGCCAGCACGAAGGCCGCGCTGAAGCGGTTGATGTGCTGGTAGTAGCGTTCGGTGGGCGTGCTCACCGGCACGCGGGTCAGGCGCGCAAAGGACAGCGCCATCCACAGCGAACGTGCCGCGTTGCTGAAGGCCAGGCCCATGTGGCCGAACAGCGCCTGGTCGAACTCCACGAGCGCATGCTGGTGGTCCTGGTCCGCGGCGGCGCGCATCTCCTTCAGCACGAAGGGATGCGAGCGGATCGCGCCCTGGCCGTAGATCATCAGGTTGCGGGTGAGGATGTTGGCGCCTTCCACCGTGATGGCGATGGGGATGGACTGATAGCCGCGTCCCAGGTAGTTCTTCGGCCCGAGCTGGATGCCCTTGCCGCCGTGCACGTCCATGGCGTCGTTGCCCACATGGCGCGCCATCTCGGTGACATGCAGCTTGGAGATGGCAGCGCACACCGCCGGGGCCTCACCTTGGTCGATGGCGCCGGCGGTCATGGTGCGCACCGCCTCCATGGCGTAGAGCGTGCCGCCCATGCGGCCCAGCACCTCGTCCACGCCGTCGAAGCGGGCGATGGCCAGGCGGAACTGCTTGCGCACCCGCGCATAGGCGCCGGTGGTGTAGACCCCGAGGCGCGCGGCACCGGTGGTGTTGGAAGGCAGCGAGATGGCGCGGCCCGCGCCCAGGCACTCCATCAGCATGCGCCAGCCGTGGCCGGCCATCTTGGGGCCGCCGATGATGAAGTCCAAGGGGACGAACACGTCCTTGCCCTGGGTCGGGCCGTTCTGGAACGGCAGGTTCAGCGGGAAATGGCGGCGGCCGATGCTGATGCCAGGCAGGTGCGGCGGGATGAGCGCACAGGTGATGCCGTACTCATCCTGATCCCCCATCAGGTGATCCGGGTCGTAGAGCTTGAACGCCAGGCCCAGCACGGTGGCGATGGGCGCCAGCGTGATGTACCGCTTGTCCCAGTTGAGCCGCATGCCCACGATCTCTTTGCCTTCCCACACGCCCTTGCAGACCACGCCGGAGTCCTTGATGGCGGCGGCATCGGAGCCGGCGTTGGGCGCGGTCAGGGCGAAGCAGGGCACGTCCTCGCCGGAGGCCAGGCGCGGCAGATAGTGATTCTTCTGTTCCTCGGTGCCATAGCGCAGCAGCAATTCGGCGGGACCGAGCGAGTTCGGCACCGCCACGATGGAGGCGCAGGTGGCGGAACGGGTGGCGAGCTTGGCCAGCACCTCGGAGTTCATCAGCGCCGAGAACTCCCGGCCGCCGTAGCGCTTCGGGATGATCATGGCGAAGAAGCCCTTCTGTTTCAGGTAGGCCCAGGCTTCCGGCGGCAGGTCGCACCACACGTGGGTGATCTTCCACTCGTCCAGCATCCCGCAGAGTTCCTCGACCTCGGTGTCGAGGAAGGCCTGCTCCTCGGCGCTGATCTTCGGCGCCGGGGTGTTGAGCAGGCGCGTCCAGTTGGGGCGGCCGCTGAAGAGCTCGCCGTCCCACCACACGCTGCCGGACTCGAGGGCGTCGGCCTCGGTCTGGGACATCTCCGGCATGATCTTGCGGAAGATGTCCAGCAGCGGTCTCGAGATCCAGGCGCGGCGCAGTGCCGGCGTGTTGAGCGGCAGCGCTACAACCAAGAACACCATCCAGAGCGCCAGCTTGAAGAGGTCGGAGCCGTCGCCCGCCACCGTATAGATGACCAGGAACAGACCGTAGGCCAGGGTGGAGACGAGGAGCGGGACCCGGTTATAGGTCAGAGCCAGGCTGCCGCCGATGAATACCAGGAGCCAGAGCAGGGCGATGAGCATGGATATCCCCGTGGGTTGGGCGGCAGGACCGGAGTCGCGCTAAATATACCGTGACCGGGCTTAAGAGCGCTGCAATCCCAGCAGCAGGGCCGGCGGGAACGAGGCGGCCTTCTGCGCCTTGAAGTCGAAGCACACCACCCCGGTGCGGGCTTCCGCCACCACAGTCTCGCCCTTGCCGACCCTGTAGAAGAAGGCGCAACTGCGGCTCTGGAACTCCCCGGCGGCCACCTCGACCTTGAGCTGGTCGCCATAGAAGGCCTGGGCCCGGTATGTCACCGCGGCGTCGGCGATGACGAAGCCCATCCCATCAGCGCCAATCTCGTCCGCCCCCAGCGAGCGCAGGTAGCGGCGGCGCGCCTCATGGATCAGCCCCAGCACCTGGTCGTTGCCCACGTGGTTGCCGTAATTGAGGTCGCCGACTCGCACTTCCAGTACGGTGCTGAACGGAAAACGGGCTGGCAGGGCGATCTCTACGCGGGGCATGGCATTCCTTATACAGAGAGGGCCGCCAGACCGGCGGCCCTAACTACGGAGACGCGGCACAGGGATGTGCCGCCATCCTCCTCAGGCGCCATTGCGGCTGAGGGGGATGGAGAAGACCGCGGATTCACTCCGCGGTCTTCGAGGCTGAGGCATCCAAGGATTGGATCCCTCAGTCCAATCAGCCCGGCAAGAGATCCTTTACGCCTTCCCGCTCCTCGCGCAGCTCCTGTTCCGTGGCCTGCATGCGCTGCCTGGAGAAGTCGTCGATCTTGAGGTTCTTCACGATCTTCCACTGGCCCTTGCTGCAGGTGACCGGGTAGCCATAGAGGATGCCAGGCTTCACGCCGTAGCTGCCGTCGGAGTGCACGGCCATGCTCACCCAGTCGCCCTTCGGCGTGCCCAGCGCCCAGTCGCGCATGTGGTCGATGGCCGCGGAGGCTGCAGACGCGGCCGAGGAGGCACCGCGGGCCTTGATGATGGCCGCGCCGCGCTGTTGCACCGTGGGGATGAACTCGCCGCTGATCCACTCCTGGTTCACCAGCTTGGCGGCGGACTTGCCCTTCACCGTGGCGGCGCGGATGTCCGGGTATTGGGTGGAGGAATGGTTGCCCCAGATGGTCATGCGCTTGATGTCGGTGACGTGCTTGCCGGTCTTGGCGGCGAGCTGCGACATGGCGCGGTTATGGTCGAGGCGCATCATGGCGCTGAAGTTCTTCTTGGGGATGCGCGGTGCGTTGCTGGACGCGATCAGCGCGTTGGTGTTGGCCGGGTTGCCCACCACCAGCACCTTCACGTTCTTCTTGGCGGCGGCGTTCAAGGCCTTGCCCTGGGCCGAGAAGATCTTGGCGTTCTCCAGCAACAGGTCCTTGCGCTCCATGCCGGGACCACGGGGCTTGGCACCCACCAGCAGCGCGTAGTCCGCATCCTTGAAGGCGGCCTCCGCATTGTCCGTGGCCACCACGCCCGCCAGCAGGGGATAGGCGCCGTCGTTCAGCTCCATCACCACGCCGTTCAGCATCGGCAGCGCCGGGGTCACTTCGAGTAGCTGCAGGATCACGGGCTGCTTGGGGCCCAGCATGTCGCCGGCGGCGATGCGGAAGATGAGCTGGTAGCCGATCTGGCCGGCGGCGCCGGTGACGGCGACCCGGACGGGTTTCTTCATAGCCATGGGTAGGGGAACTCCGTTCTCTGTGCAGGGGGCCGCAGGCGGCGCGGCGAAAGGGACGCGATTTTAGCATCCGGCTCATGGCGGCCCGGACCCCGCCTGGGCTCGGGCCAGGCGGCCGGGTGTTATGGGAGACGCCACGGTTGGCCTGAAGAAAGCAGCCCAAGACACCCCGCGCACGCATATTTCCCCATCTTATTTGCAAATAAGTATTTGTCTTATAAAGAATATCTCCGGTGTGTAGAAATTATCTACAAACCTCTTGCTTTCCTCTTGTTTGGTGTTATAGTTAGCTATAACACCACTACGGAATGGCCCCAGCAGGGACCAGCGACCAGAGAGTAAGGAGCACAGCATGAACACCACCACCAAATTGAGCACAGCCATCGTCCTGGCCCTCGGCCTCTTGGCCGTGAGCGCAGCCGGTGCGGCCAGTGCCCGGCCCATGACCCATGCCGCCCAGGCCCAGACCGGCACCACCAGCTATGCCGCCGGCAAGGTCATCCACCTCGGCACCATCCTGGTGACCCGCGCCGATGCGGAAGGCGCCCAGGCGCCCATCGCCAAGCCGCAGGCCGGCACGGTCTTCCTCGGCGAGGTGGACGTCACCCCGGCCGATACCCTCGCAGCTCGCGCCGCGCGTCGGAACACCGTGTACCTCGGCAGCATCGAGGTCACGCCTGCGGATTCCGCCGAGGCGCGCTATGCCATGCGCGGCCAGCAGTCCGGCGCCGTGTTCCTTGGCAGCATAGATGTGAAGGCCAAGGGGCATCGCGTGCCGGTGATCGGTACCCTGATCGCGGCAATCGATTCCACCCACTCCCGCAGCCTGCTCGCCGCCGTCGGCGCGCTGGTCTTTGCCCGGGCGGGCGGCTAAGGTAGCCGCAGCACTACCCGACTATCCGGGTATAGCAGCGAGAGGCTATGGACATGGAACCCACTTGGAGCGACAACCAGCCGATCTACCGCCAGTTGCGGGATCGGGTGGTCGCCATGATCCTGGAAGACGCCCTCAAGGAGGGCGACCCGCTGCCCTCGGTGCGCTCGGTGGCAGCCGAGTACCAGATCAACCCCCTCACCGTGCTGAAAGGTTACCAGTCCCTCGTGGACGAAGGCCTCGTGGAGAAGCGCCGCGGCCTCGGCATGTTCGTGAAGGAGGGCGCGCGCAAGAGCCTGATGAAGAACGAGCGCGAGCAGTTCCTGCGCAACGAGTGGCCGCAGATCCTGCAGCGCATCCAGAGACTGGGGCTGGAGCTGATGGAGCTGGCCCGTGAAGCCGAGAAAGGAAACAAGTCATGAGCACGCTCGTCAAGGCACGCGGCCTGTCCAAGAGCTACGGCGCGACCCGCGCCCTGGACCAGGTGGACTTCGAGATCGAGGAGGGCCGCATCGTCGGCCTGATCGGCCCCAACGGTGCCGGCAAGACCACCGCGCTCAAGGCCATCCTCGGCCTCACCGACTTCGAGGGCGAGCTGGACGTGCTGGGCCACGACCCGCGCCAGGCGCGCCACGAGCTGATGCGCCACGTGTGTTTCATCGCCGACGTGGCGGTGCTGCCGCGCTGGCTGCGTGTCAGCAATGCGATCGAATATGTGGAGGCGGTGCACCCAGGCTTCAGCCGCGAGCGCGCCATGCACTTCCTGCAGCGCACCAAGATCAAGCAGCGCTCCAAGGTCGGCGAGCTGTCCAAGGGCATGGTCACCCAGCTGCACCTGGCGCTGATCATGGCCATCGACGCCAAGCTGCTGGTGCTGGACGAGCCGACCCTCGGCCTCGACATCCTGTACCGCAAGGAGTTCTACACCAGCCTGCTCAACGATTACTTCGACGCGCAGCGCACTATCATCGTCACCACCCACCAGGTGGAGGAGATCGAGAAGATCCTCACTCACCTGATGTTCATCGACGGCGGCCGGGTCACCCTGGACCGCTCCATGGAGCAGGTGGCGGAGGACTACTGCGAGGTGCTGGTGCCGCAGGACCGGGCCGACGCGGCCCGCGGTCTGAAGCCTCTCTACGAGCGCGAGGTGTTCGGCAAGAAGCTGTTCCTGTTCGAGGGGGTGTCGCGCGACGAGCTCGGCAAGCTCGGCGAGATCCACACCCCCAGCGTGGCCGACATCTTCGTCGCCAAGGTCAGAGGAGATGCGAAATGAAAGCCGCGGCCCTGAAGCTGGACAAGACGCTCATCCGGCGTGAGTTCTGGGAGAACCGCTCGCTGTGGATGGTCCCGGCAGTGGCGGCCGGCATACTCACGGTGCTTTCCGTGTATGCGCTCATCGCCATCCTGCTCCACAACCAGCAGGTCAACAACGTCGACGTGAACGGCATGCATTTCCAGATCGACGAGATGCCGGACCTCAGCAACAGCGACGACGCGGACCTGACCTCTTTCGTGCGCTTCGGCACGCTGTCGCTGGGCGCGCTGTTCAACTTCCTGATGCAGATCGTGGTGTTCTTCTACCTGCTGGACAGCCTGTACGCGGAGCGCCGCGACCGCAGCGTGCTGTTCTGGCGCTCCATGCCGGTGTCGGACGTGCGTACGGTGTTGTCCAAGCTCGCCACCGCCTGCATCGCCAACTCCGCCATCACCTTCGTGGTGACCATCGCCTTCCAGCTGGTGCTGCTGGTGTTGCTGATGGTGCTCGGCGCCTCAGTGGGTGCGCACCCCTGGCTGCTGCTGGCGCACCCCGGCGCGTTCCTCGGTGCCTGGCTGCTACTGGCCTATGGACTGATCGTGCAGACCATCTGGTACCTGCCGTTCTACGGCTGGATCCTGCTGGCTTCGAGCTGGGCCAAGAAAGTGCCGTTCCTGTGGGCGATCCTGGTGCCGCTGGGCGTCATGTTCGCTGAGCTGTGGGTGTTCCACACCGGCAAGTTCGCCCACATGCTGCTCGCCTACAAGATGCGCTGGATGGGCCTGGCCTTCAACCTGGACCCGCTGCACTTCGGAAACCTCAAGCATCTCGACCTGAGCGGCTCCATCATGGGCTTCGGCAACATCGGCGCGCTCGTCACGAGCCCCAGCCTGTGGATCGGCCTGGCGGTGGCAGCGGGCTTCACCTACGGCGCCATCTGGCTGCGCCGCAAGCGTTCCGAGATCTGAGCGCCTCATATATAGATGAACCTGGAGTATCTAGACATGCGACGTATCCTGGTGACGATGAGCCTGTGCGCAGCGATGGCCAACCTGGGCGGCTGCGTACTGGCGGTGGGCAACGGCGACGCTGGACCGGACTCGAGCTGGACCTCCTCCGACATCAGCAGCCGCGACGTGGCCAAGGCCGTGCGTCAGAGCCTGAATGCCGATCCGGTCACCGCGGGGGCCGACATCACGGTCTCAGCGGACCATGACCGCGTCCGGCTCGCAGGCACCGTGCATTCGACGGACGTGCTGGAGAAGGCGGTGCAGCACGCCCTCGACACGCCGGGCGTCTCGGTGGTGAACTGCCGTATCGTGGTCACCCACTGAGCGGCGGACGGCGCTCGATGCACAAGCTGCTCCTGGCTTCATGCCTGGTCCTGCTGCCGCTGGCCGCGCAAGCCGATTCCGGACCGCGCACGCTCAGCGCCGATATACCCGCGGCGGGACTGGATGGCGTGAGCCTGCGCATCGGCGTCGGCGAGGTGCACGTCACCGCCTCCAGCGATGACAAGGTCCATGCGCACGTGACCTTGCGGCGCAAGCAGCGCGAGTTCATGTGGTTCTTCCATTGGATGACCGAGGGCAGCAGCAGCGCCATCGCCGCCGCGACGCTCGGGCAACGTACCAGCGGCTCGCAGCTGACCCTGGCGCTGGACGTGCCGCATCCCAGCGACCAGGATGACCTGGACCAGGATTGGGACCTGCAACTGCCTTCGCGCATGAAGGTGGACGCCGACATGAAGGTGGGCGACCTCAGCATCGAAGGCGTGGCCGGCGGCGTCGCCGCCAAGCTGGACGTGGGCGAGCTGACCCTCGACCTGCCCAAGGGCGGCATCCAGGCCGAGGTGAACGTGGGTGAGATCCGCGCCAAGTCGGGCAGCACTGGCCACGGCCACATCGAGTTGAGCAGCAGCATCGGCGAGGCAAACCTCATCATGGAAGGCACTGAGAGCGGCCGCCGCGACCACGGCGGCCTGGGCAACCAGGTCATCCTGGTCGGCAAGGGTCCCGACGACATGAAGCTCGGCATCAACATCGGCGAGGTGACCTTGCGCCTCGATCCCCGGGAACCGGGTGGCCACGAGGGAGGCGGCAAATGAGACATCTGACAGGCGCCTGTGCGGTATTAGCCCTCGGCCTGGCGCTGGCCGGCTGCAGCCAGAGCGAGGGCCCCAACGAACCCATCGACGTGAAGGCGGACGTGGCCGGCACCGGCCTGCAGCGCCTGGTGCTGGACGGCAGCGCCGGCGAGGCGCTCATCGGCCCTTCGCCTGACGACCAGGTGCACGTGAAGCTGGAGCTCAAGCAGGACGAGCGCCGCATCCTCGGCATCCGCTACATGAGCGAATCCACCACCCGCGACCTGGCGGCGGTCAAGCTCGGGCAGCAGCGCCAGGGCGACGCCCTCAAGATCTCGGTGGCGTATCCCTCCGGCGACACCCATAGCGACGTGAAGGAAGACTGGACCGTGCAAGTGCCGGCGCGCTTCGGCGTGGAAGCCGGCATGAGCGCCGGCCGCATGGTCATCGTCGGCGTCAGCGGCGGCGTGAAGACGGACCTCAGCGCCGGCGAGACCGTTATCCACGTGCCCTCGGGCCCGGTCTACGGACGCATGAGCGCCGGCCGCCTGCATGTGATCGTGGACGACAGCAATCCCGGTGAAGTGCGGGTGAAGAGCACGTTCGGCCTGGCGGTGCTCGACCTGTTCGGCACCTATTATGGCCCCCCGGAACAGCACGGCGGATTCAAGCTGTTCGGCAACAGCGTGAACGAGCTGGGCAAGGGCAAGGACGGCTACGACCTGAAGGTCACCGCCGGCCTCGCCGACCTGCGCATCGGCCCCCAGGGCGACGAGAAGGAATATCGCAGTCTGTTCTCCGAAGATCGGGAGAAGAAGCTGCTGGACAAGGGTGGGAAGCAGGGTGCCGGGAAGCCCGACAAGGACGACGACGACGATTGACCGAGACGCGCGACCCGCACCGCTGGGTCTTCCCTGTCCGGCACATCGGCCACGTGACCGGAGACGACCGGACTGGAGCGGTGGACATCCTGAGGAGACGTCATGGACCCCATGATCGCGGTGGTGAACCGGCAGCCGGGCAGGCTCTGGGCAGTGCTGCAATTCCCCCTGCTGCGCCTGGTGGCGGCCTTCGCCGTGATCTTCCTGTTGATACTCTGCGAGCAGTTCGGCACGCGGTCCATCGGCATCTCGCCGGAGAGCCCCTTGGGAGCCTTGTTGGCAGTACTGCTGGCCGTGGTGGTGCTGGTCATCTATACCTGCATGGTGCGCTTCATCGAGCGGCGCCCGATGGCGGAGCTGGCACCAAAGGGAGCCCAGCGCTTCACCGCCCGCGGCATCCTGATGGGGGCAGCGCTGTTCTGCGTCACCATGCTGCTGATGAAGCTCGACGGTGCCTGGACCTATCTGGGCATGGCACCTCTGTCCTACCTGGCCTATCCTTGCGTCGCCGCGTTCTCCGCTGCCATCGTGGAAGAGATAGTGGTGCGGGGCGTGCTGTTCCGGATCATGGAGGAGAGCCTGGGCAGCTGGATAGCCCTGGCCATCTCCGCCGCCATCTTCGGCCTGCTGCATGCACTCAACACCGGCGCCAGCGTGGTGAGCACCACGGCCATCGCTCTGGAAGCGGGCGTGCTGCTGGCGGCCGCCTACATGTATACCCGCAGTCTGTGGTTCGTGATGGGCCTGCACTTCGCCTGGAACTTCACCGAGGGCGGCGTCTTCAGCACGCCGGTCTCCGGCGGCCCCACCGAGGGCGTGATCCGGGTGGGCTTCGTGGCGGGCAAGGACTGGCTCACCGGCGGCCGGTTCGGCCCGGAGGCTTCCTCGCCGGCAGTGCTGGTTTGCACGGCGGCGGGCATCGCGTTCATCATACTGTCGGTACGCGTGGGACGAATCGTCCCTCCATTCTGGAAGCGCAAGTAACCCGGAGCTTCTCATGCCGTCGTTCGACGCCGTCTCCAAGGTCGACACCGCCGAGCTCACCAACGCCGTGGATCAGGCCAGCCGGGAGATCGGGCAGCGTTACGACTTCAAGGGTTCCTCCGCCGCCATCGAGCGCAGCGAGGACGTGCTGACGGTGTTCGCCGACAGCGAGTTTCAACTCAAGCAGGTGACGGATATCCTCTACGCCAAGGCCGCCAAGCGCGGCATCGACGTGGCCAGCTTCGACCCGCAGAAGATCGAGGCCATCAGCGGCGACAAGGCCAAGCAGGTGGTGAAGGTGAAGCAGGGCATCGAGAAGGAGCTGGCCAAGAAGATGGTGAAGATCGTGAAGGACAGCGGCCTCAAGGTGCAGGCCGCCATCCAGGGCGACGAGCTCCGGGTCACCGGCAAAAAGAAGGACGACCTGCAGGCTTGCATGGCGCTGTTCCGCCAGTCGAAGCTGGAACAGCCCATCCAGTACACCAACTTCAGGGACTGACCCTCCCGCGTCTCGTCACATCTCGACGTGCACCGCGGCGGCGGCCCGCAAGGCCTTCGCCACCGCGGCTTCGATGCTCGCATCCCGCGCCAGGGCCACGCCCATGCGGCGATGGCCGCGGATCTCCGGCTTGCCGAACAGGCGCAGCATGGTGTCCGGTTCCCTCAGGGCCGCGCCGACGTCCTTATATAGAGGCGCGTCGGAATCACCGTGGGGCAGGATGACGGCGGAAGCAGACGGCCCCAGTTGCCGGATCACCGGGATGGGCAACCCGAGGATGGCGCGGGCATGCAAGGCGAACTCCGAGAGGTCCTGGGAGATGAGGGTGACGAGACCGGTGTCGTGGGGCCGCGGCGAGACCTCGCTGAACCAGACCTGGTCGCCCTTGACGAAGAACTCCATGCCGAAGATGCCGCGTCCGCCCAAGTCGTCAGAGATGAGCCTGGCCATGCGCTGGGCTGCGGCGAGCGCCTTCTCGCTCATGGGCTGGGGCTGCCAGGATTCCCGGTAGTCGCCGTCTTCCTGGCGGTGGCCGATGGGGGCGCAGAAGGAGGTGCCGCCGGCGTGGCGCACGGTGAGCAGGGTGATCTCGTAGTCGAAGTCGACGAAGCCTTCCACGATCATGCGACCCTTGCCGGTGCGGCCGCCCCGCTGGCCGTATTCCCAGGCATGCTGGATGTCGGACTCCGCCTTCACCACGCTCTGGCCCTTGCCGGAGGAGCTCATCACCGGCTTCACCACGCAAGGCATGCCGATCTCGTGTACCGCGACGCGGAACTCCTCCAGGCTGTCGGCGAAGCGGTAGGGCGAGGTGGGCACCTGGAGCGTCTCCGCCGCGAGGCGGCGGATGCCTTCCCGGTCCATGGTGAGGCGCGCGGTGCGGGCGGTGGGGATGACGGTCCAGCCCTCGGCTTCGAGCTTGAGCAACTCCGGCGTGGCGATGGCCTCGATCTCGGGGACGATGAGCTGCGGCTTCTCCAGCTCCACCAGGCGGCGCACCTCGGCACCGTCCAGCATGTTGATGACGTGGCTGCGGTGCGCCACCTGCATGGCCGGCGCCTTCGGATAGCGATCCACCGCGATCACTTCCACACCGAAGCGCTGCAGTTCGATGGTCACTTCCTTGCCGAGCTCGCCTGAGCCCAGGAGCATCACGCGGAAGGCGTTGCGGGTGAGGGGCGTGCCTATCTCAACCATCAGAGACTCCGGTCGCGGGTTTGGGGTTCTTCTTGCGGCCATCGCTGCCGCGCAACAGTCGCTCCTCCGCGTCCTGCAGCTTCTCGGGCGTGCCCCACAGCACCACCACGTCGCCTTCCTTCAGCACGGTGATGCCCGGCGGCTTGCGGCCCACCACGCCCTCGCGGCGCAGCGCCGTCACCACCACGCCCAGGGACTTCAGGTCCATGTCCCCCAGGGTGCGGCGCACGCCGTGGGCGCCGGCGTCGAGCGTCACGGTGTGCAGTTGCTCGCGGAAGGCGTGCGAGGGGTCGATGGGCACCGCGTCCTGGCCGCGGAACACGCTGCGCAGCAGGCTGTAGCGGTGGGTGCGCACCTCCTGGATCTTGCGCAGGATGTGCGCCATCGGCACGTTGAGCACGTGCAACAGGTGCGAGGCCAGCATCAGGCTGGATTCCAGGGTCTCGGGGATGATCTCGGTGGCGCCGGCGGCCTGCAGCTTCTCCAGCTCCGCATCGTCGCGGGTGCGCACCAGCACCGGCAGGTCGGGCCGGAGTTTCTTCACGTGCTCGAGGATCTTGAGCGCGGTGGAGACCTTGAAGTAGCTGATCACCAGCACCCGGGCCCGCTCGATGCCCGCGGCCCTGAGCACGTCGCGGTTGGTGCCGTCGCCGTAGTACACGGGATCGCCGGCCTCGCGGGCATGCCGTACCCGCACCGGGTCCAGGTCCAGGGCCACGAACTCGAAGCCCTCCGGCTCCAGCAAGCGCGCCACGTTCTGGCCGACGCGGCCGTAGCCCACGATGACCACGTGATCCTGCAGGTGGATCTGGTGGCGGCCGATGTCGTGCTGCAGGCGGTCGTGGTCCTCGATGTCGCTCTCCGGGAACAGGCGGTCCGCCAGCCTGCGGTTATAGCGGATCAGGATCGGCCCCATGAGCATGCTGATGACGATGACCGCCAGGCCGAACTCCGCGAGCTGCGGGCGCATGATGCCTTGGGCCAGGCCGAGCGAGAGCAAGGCGAAACCGAACTCGCCGCCTTGCGCCAATACCAGACCCGTGCGCAAGGCTGCGTTGTTGTCGGAGCCCAGCCGCCGGCTCAACACGGCGATGAGCGCCACCTTGAACAGCGAGATGCCGAGCACCGCGGCGATCAGCAGCAACCAGTGGTGCATCACTGTGCGCGGGTTGAGCAGCATGCCCACGGTGATGAAGAACAGCCCCAGCAGCACGTCGCGGAAGGGCCGGATGTCTGCTTCCACCTGGTGGCGGTACTCGGTCTCCGCCAGCATCATGCCGGCCAGGAAGCCGCCCAGCGCCAGGGACAGGCCCAAGTAGGCGGTGCCGAAGGCCGCGGCCATGGTCACCAGGAGCGCGGTGAGCGTGAAGAGCTCAGCGGAACGCGCGCTCGCGATCTGGTGCAGCAGCGGTCTCAGCAGCCAGCGGCCGGCGGCCAGGATCACCACCACCGCCAGGGTGCCCTTGGCGAAGGCCCATAGCATGTCGTTGGCGATGGCGCCGCCCCCGGCGCCGCGGCTCATGGCGGGGATCAGGATCAGGAAGGGGATGACCGCCAGGTCCTGGAACAGCAGTACCGCCACCGCCGAGCGGCCGTGCTGCAGGCCGATCTCGTTCTGCTCGGTGAGCTGCTTGGCGACGATGGCGGTGGACGACATGGCGAAGGCGCCGCCCAGCACGATGGCCACCTCGGTGCTGGTGCCCATGAGACGTGCCAGGGCTACGGTGCCCAGGGTGGTGAACAGCACCTGAGCTCCCCCCAGCACGAACACCGAGCGCCGCATCACCCAGAAACGCGGCACCGAGAACTCCAGGCCCAGGGTGAACAGCAGGAAGACCACGCCGAACTCAGCGAGCTCCCGGGTGTCGGCGCTGTTGGTGATGAGACCGATGCCGTGGGGGCCGACCAGGTAGCCGGTGACCAGGTAGGCCAGTACCGCCGGCAGGTGCAAGCGGCGCAGGGCCGCCACCAGGAGCACTGCGACCCCCATCAGGATCAGGATGGAACGCAGGGTCTCGTGCTCCATCGGCTCCGCAACACCCCAATCGAATCAATGTCTTGCATCATAGCGAAAAACCGCTCTGCCCAGAGCCATTTGGCGAACCAAAGCGGTTTCCGGCGTTCCAATTGAGGCTAAGCTGTGGCTGCTTTCGGCCACGGAATATCTCCGAGATGGAGACTGTTTCTGCAAAATCAGGCCGGGGGCGCAGACGAGCGCAGCTTCGCCCGCCCCCGGGGTAGTCCAACCATGAGGAACGCACGCATGTCCCTACGCAAGCTCCTGCCAGCAGCCGCCTGCTCGGCGCTGGTCTTCGCGCTGGCGCTGCCGGCCTTGGCCGATAGCCCGGCTGCACCCAAGGCGGATGACTCCTCCGCCAGCGAGTTCCCGCCGGATCCCTTCCCGTCGACCTACCACCCGCTGCCTTCGGTGCCGACCCTGATCCGGCACGTGACCCTCTACACCGGCACCGGCGCCGAGATCGACGACGCCGACGTGCTGATGAAAGACGGCAAGGTGGCGGCGGTGGGCAAGGACCTGAGCCCCGGGGCCGGCGTCACCGTCATCGACGGCACCGGCAAGTTCGTGACCCCCGGCATCATCGACATCCACTCGCACCTTGGCGTGTATCCCTCGCCGGCGGTGGACGCACTCTCCGACGGCAACGAGCTCACCAACCCCGACACCGCGAACGTGCGCGCCGAGAACTCGGTGTGGCCGCAGGATCCCGGCTTCAACACCGCCCGTGCCGGCGGCGTGACCGTGCTGGAGATCCTGCCCGGCTCCGGCAACCTGTTCGGCGGCCGCTCGGTGGTGCTGAAGAACGTACCGTCAGTGACCACCGAAGGCATGAAGTTCCCAGACGCGCCCTACGGCCTGAAGATGGCTTGCGGCGAGAACCCCAAGCGCGTCTACGGCAGCCACGGCCAGTTCCCCTCGACGCTGATGGGCGACGTGGCCGGCTATCGTCAGGCTTGGGCCGACGCCCAGGCCTACGACGCGCAGTGGAAGTCCTGGGAGAAGGACAAGAAGGGCAATCCGCCGGCGCGCGACCTCAAGCTGGAGACCCTGGCGGAGGTGCTGAACGGCCGGGTGCGGGTGCAGATGCACTGCTACCGCGCCAACGAGATGGCCACCATGCTCGACGTGGCCAAGGAGTTCCACTACCACATCGCCGCCTTCCACCACGCGGTGGAGGCTTACAAGATCCCGCAGCTCCTGGCCGCCAACGGCACCTGCGCCGCCATGTGGGCCGACTGGTGGGGCTTCAAGATGGAGGCCTGGGACGGCATCCGCGAGAACATCCCGATGGTGGACGCGGGCGGCGCCTGCGCCATGATCCATTCCGACGATGAGAACGGCATCCAGCGGCTCAACCAGGAGACCGCCAAGGCCTGGGCCGCCGGCAACCGCGTGGGGCTCAACATCAGCGAGGCCCACGCCATTATGTGGATGACGCTGAACCCCGCCAAGGCGCTCGGCATCGACAACCTGACGGGCTCGCTGGAGCAGGGCAAGGATGCGGACGTGGTGCTGTGGAACGCCAACCCGTTCAGCGTCTACGCCAAGGCCGAGAAGGTCTATGTCGATGGCGCGCTGGTCTATGACCGCGACGATCCGAAACACCAGGCCCGTTCCGACTTCCAGGTCGGCATGATGGGTCAGGGAGGTGCCCTGTGAAGCGTACTCGCCTTTATATGGCGCTGGTCCTGGCGGGCCTCGCTGCCACCCCTGCCTTCGCCGATACCTATGCCATCACCGGCGGCACGGTCTATACCCTGGGCGCCGCCGGCAAGATCGAGCACGGCACGGTGATCATCAAGGACGGCAAGATCACCGCGGTGGGCGCCAACGTCGCCATACCGGCGGACGCCAAGCGCATCGACGCCACCGGCAAGATGGTGACGCCGGGCATCATCGATCCCGAGAGCGTGTTCGGGCTGGACGAGGTGGACCAGGTCACCCAGACCCAGGACGGCTCCCTCACCAGCACCCGCTACACGGCGGCCTTCGATCCCACCGCGGGCATCAACCCGCGCTCCATGGTGATCCCGGTGAACCGCGTGGAGGGCGTGACCCGTGCGGTGATCGCGCCGGGCAACAACAGCAGCGTGCTGCAGGGCCGTGGCAGCGTGATCTCGCTGGAGGGCACCGAGGGCTATGTGCTGAAGGATCCGGTGGCCTTGTTCGTGACCCTGGGCGAGACCGGGCAGAAGACCGCCGGCGGTGCCCGCGCCGCGGCCATCGAGGTCCTGCGCGAAGCCTTCCAGGACGCCAAGGACTTCGCCGGCAACCGCGCCGCCTACGACAAGGCCGGCCGGCGCGCCTACTCCTTGTCGCGCCCTGACCTGGAAGCCCTGCAACCGGCGCTCAAGGGTGAGATGCCGGTGGTGGTGCAGGTGGACCGCGCCAGCGACATCGAGGCAGCCATGGATCTCGCCGCCGAGTTCAAGCTGAAGTTGGTGGTGTCCGGCGGCGCCGAGGCCTGGATGGTGGCGGCGCGCTTGGCCAAAGCGAAAGTGCCGGTGATCCTCAACCCCATGCGCGACCTGCCGGAGGCCTTCGAGTCCCTGGGCGCACGCCTCGACGATGCGGCCCTGCTGCAGAAGGCGGGTGTGCTCATCGCCTTCGAGGTGGGCGACACCCACAAGTCCTGGAACGTGCGCCAGTATGCCGGCAATGCGGTGGCCAACGGCCTGCCGTGGAACGACGCATTGGCGGCCATCAGCCTGAATGCGGCGCGCATCTACGGCCTGGACAAGGGTGTCGGCACGCTGGAGGCGGGCAAGGACGCGGATCTCGTGGTGTGGAGCGGCGATCCCTTGGAGGTGACGAGCTTCGCCGACCAGGTGTTCATCCGCGGCAAGGCGGTGCCCATGAGTGACCGCCAGATCGAACTCCGGGACCGCTACCTGCCATACGTAAAGTCCAATCCGCCGGCGTTGCCGCCGGCCTATCTGCCTTCGGGCAACTGATGTGACCGACTGATACCTGCGGCGGGGTCAACCCCGCCGCAGGGCCGGCGCTATACTGCGCAGGCGATTCTCACAAGGGCGTCATGATGAGTATGCGTGGTCTGATCCGTCTCGCGTTTGGCATCGCCGCGGTCGCAGTGCTGTTGGGCGCCTCCAAGTGCACCAAGAACAACAGTTCCGACGCCCCGCAGTTCGTCACCACCCTCACGGTGGAGAACACCTCCGGTCAGCCCAGCGCCGCATTCTCCCAGGGCGAGACCATCCAATTCGTGCTCACCATCCGCAACCGCACCGACCAGCCCCTATCGCTGTTCTTCAACAGCAGCGAGCTCCTGAACCTCGCGGTGGTGGATGCCGGCACGGCCTCGGTGGTGTGGGCCTGCGACAGCGATGCCAGCAACGTGACCACCCCCAGTTGCACCATCAACGACAGCAACCTGAGCACGCCCTCGAGCAGCGGCTCGGGCTTCAACCAGATCGACTTCGCCGCCTTCGAGACCAAGACCGTGACCGTGACCTGGAACCAGGCCGACAACAGCGGCGCGCAGGTGCCGGTGGTGCCGGCCACTCATGGCACCTCGACCCAAGGCCAGTACGAGGTGCTGGGCGGCTTCACGGTGTTCAACACCGCCGGGCCCGGCCAGGGCTCCGATAACGGCAGCTCCATGGCGGAAGGGCCGCCCACCGCGAGCCAGCTCTTCCCCAGCGTGTACCGCTCCACGCTGAGCGCCTTCACCATCAACTGAGTCGATGCGGCGAGCCCGTGCCTTCCTCGGCCTCGCTCTCCTGGCGCTGGCGGGGGCAGCGCACGCGGCCCAACCTGCCTGCGACAAGGACACCGGCATCAGCCTGCCGCCGGGGTTCTGCGCCACGGTGTTCGCCGACCGCCTCGGCACCTCCCGCCACATGGTGGCGGCGAGCGATGGCACGCTGTTCGTAGCGCTGCAGTCGGAGGAGAAGGGCGGCGCCATCGTGGCCCTGCGCGACAGCAAGGGCCAGGGCCATGCCGACCAAGTGCTGCGCTTCGGCAGCGAGGGCGGCAGTGGCATCGCCCTCTACGCAGGCCAGCTCTATTTCGCCACGCCCAGCTCGGTGCTGCGCTACAAGCTCCCGGTGACGGCGGATGCGAAGCCCGAGACGGTGGTGGGTGGCCTGCCGTCGGATGGGGATCATACCGCCAAGAGCATCGCCATCGACGGCGAAGGCCGTCTCTACGTGGACGTCGGCGCGCCGTCCAACGCCTGCCAGAAGCTCAACCGTGCCGCGGGCTCCTGGGGTGAGACGCCCTGTCCGCAGCTTGAACAGCACGCGGGCATCTGGCGTTTCGAGGCCGGCAAGACTGGCCAGCATTTCCCGCGGGACGGCCTGCATTACGCCACCGGCATCCGCAACGCGGTGGCCATCAGTTGGTTCGACTCGGAACATGCCCTGTACGTGGTGCAGATGGGCCGCGACCAGCTCGCCGACAACTGGCCCAACTCTTTCGGCGACGCACAGAGCGCGGAGTTGCCGGCGGAAGAGATGTTCCGCGTGGAGCAGGGCGGCGATTTCGGCTGGCCCTACTGTTACTACGACCAGTTGCAACAGAAGAAGATGCTGGCGCCGGAGTACGGTGGCGACGGCAAGAAACAGGGCGATTGCGCCAAGTACGGCCAGCCCCTCGCCGCGTTCCCGGGACATTGGGCACCGGAGGCGTTGCTGCAGTACTCCGGCAAGCAGTTTCCTGCACGCTACCAGGGCGGCGTGTTCGTTAGCTTCCACGGTTCCTGGAACCGCGCACCGTTGCCCCAGGCCGGCTTCCGGGTGGACTTCCTCCCCTTCGCCGACGGCAAGCCTGGCGCCTACGAGACCTTCGCCGATGGCTTCGCCGGTGTGAAGAAGGTCAAGGATGACAGCGACGCCAGATACCGGCCCATGGGCCTGGCGCAGGGGCCGGATGGTTCCCTCTATATAGGTGATACCCAGCGTGGTCGCATCTGGAAAGTGATCTATACGGGCAAGCCCTGACTCGTCTTCGGTATCATTGCCGCCTCTCCTAACGGCTGCCTCCCATGCTGACCTATCTCCTGGCGTTCTTCATCCTGGTGATGGCGGCGGGTGTCATGCTTGCGGTGCTGGAGCGTCGCGGTCGCGCGCTGCCGCTCACGGTGAGTGGATGGCACGGCCTGCTGGGCGTCGCCGCCGTCGTGCTGCTGGTCATGGAAGCACTGCAACATCCCGGCAACCACGCCGTGAACGCCGCCGTCGTCATCTTCATGCTCACGGCCCTGGGCGGCCTCCTGTTGTTCGCTTTCCGCGCCTCCCGTCAACGTCTGCCGCTGGCGGTGGTGGTCTTGCACGCGGGCTTCGCTGCGGCCGGTCTGGTGCTCCTGTATGCCGGCTGGATGAGGCACTGAGCCGTGCAGGATGCAGCGAAGTCGATATCGCTTGCGCGCTTGCACCTCCTGGCAGCGGCGCTCGATATGGCCGGTCTTGCGCTGGTGCTGGGACAAGCCTTGTGGTTCGTGCCTCCGCAGCAAGCCAATCCGCGTGCCCTGGTGCTCTCGCTCGCCGTCGTGCCGGCGGCCTTCGTGGTGTTCCTGCTGGTGCCGCGCCGCGCGGGTCTGCTGCGGGAGACCCGGACTCCGAGACGTTCGTTGTTGGTGTATGCCACCTTGGGCAGCCCCGTGCTGGCGACGCTGCTGACCCTGCTGTTGGTGGGCGTGAGCGGAAGCTACGACAGCTTCGCCGGCTTCGGTTTGCTGCTAGCGGCGGATGCCGGGCGCAACATCTGCGAATCCTTGCGGAACCGCAGGCTCTGACCCGACGCCTGGACGCCGGGATACCGGGCTCGCCCCGGCCCAAGCTCACGTCCATAACCCGTACGGGCTCCGAAGCCATTGGGCAGCCCCTCAATGCCCGCGCCGAGGCCTGAGGGAATGTCCTTAGTGTGAGATTTGGGAATTTAGGCTACTCTTGGGTCAAATCCGGTTATGGAAAACCCGCGGTGATGGGTCCCCAGCCGGAACTTTGGGGTGACTCCTCGGTTTCAGCCAGCGCGCTCACGCATGCCATCGATCCTGAAAAACAAGCTGCTCTGGGGACTCTTGGCCATCGCCGTGGCCACGCTGCTCGGCTTGCTGCAAGGCGGCTTGGGACTGGAATGGGCCGGCTACGGCTTCGGTCGCGCGCTCGCTCCCAAGCGTGCACCCAATCCCCAGGTGGCGGTGGTGGCCATCGATGCGGCCGCGCTCAAGCAGTACGGGCCTTGGCCCTGGCCGCGCAACGTGCTGGCCAAGCTGGTGGACGTGCTGGGCGACGACAAGGCCGGCGTGGTCGCTCTCACTGAAGACCTCTCTGCGCCGCAGAACGCGACCGCCCTCGATTACCTGGGCCAGATACAGGCCCTGAGCACCGGTGGCGACGCCATCGTCAATGCCAAGCTCGCCGAGGCACAGGCCGCCCTCGACACCGACGGCGCGCTGATGGCCAGCCTTGTGCGCTCCGGCAGGGTGATGCTGGCGGCACGCGGCACGCGCCTCACCTCCACGCACCCGGAACAGCAGGGCGGAGGCGCACCCAGCTTCGCGCTGTCCCTGGATGTTCCGGCGGCGCCCTCGGTGGTGATGGACGCGCCCCTGCCCAAGCTCGCCAACGCCGCTCGCGGCGTCGGCTTCATGGACCAGGACGTGGACGAGACGCCGATGCGCCCCTTGCTGGTGCAGTCCTACGGCCATGCGGTGCCCACCCTGGCACTGCTGCTCGCCGCGCGTGAGCAGGATGTCGAACCGAGCCGCCTAAGTGTGCAGAGCCTGGGCGGAGTGGCGCTGGGCGACGAGCTCATCCATACCGGCCGGGACATGCAGGTGGTGACCGAGCCCAGCGCCGACGCCATCCCCCGCTATGGCTTCGCCGACGTGGTGTCGGGCGCGGTGCCGGCGGAGAAGCTGGCCGGCAAGGTGGTGCTGGTGGGACGCGTCGACGCGGGTGCCCGGGCCCCGGTGCTGGACACGGCGGCGCTGGTGTCGGGACTGTTGAACGGCGACCTGGTGTCCACGCCGTTCTGGGCCTGGGGCCTGCGCGCGCTGTTGACGCTGCTCATGGGCCTGTACGTACTGCTGCTGGTGCCGCGCCTGAGCGGGCTGATCGGCAGTATCTGCACCGCGGTGCTGGCCCTGGGGCTGGTCATCGGCGAATACATGCCGCTGCTGTCCCAGTCCTTGTGGCTGCCGCTGATGCTGCCGCTCCTGCTGCTGGTGCTCGGCCATGTCGCCGTGAACCTGGTGCAGTTCGTGCGCGAGCGCGGCGGCGTATCCCGCGGCGCCATGTCCGAGCTCAACCGCGAATACGCCCTGGCGCTGCAGGCCCTGAACCGCTTCGACCAGTGCTTCGCCCGCTTCAAGCAGTGCCTGCCCTCGCGCCTGCTCTGCGACAACCTCATGAACCTCGGCCAGGAGCACGAGCGCGGCCGCCGCTATGCCCAGGCGCTGGAAGTCTATGCCTACATCCAGAAGATCGCGCCGGCCTACGAGGGGCTGAACGAGCGCCTGGAACGGCTGCGCCAGCTGGAGAGCACGCCGGCGCTGACCCGCACCGGTAGCGTCGCCACGCTGTCAAAGGCGCTCTCCAGCGGCGGGCTGCAGAAGCCCATGCTGGGCCGTTACGAGCTGCTGCAGGAGCTGGGACGCGGCGCCATGGGCGTGGTGTACCTGGGCAAGGATGCCAAGATCGGCCGTCAGGTGGCCATCAAGACCCTGGCCCTGTCGGATGAGTTCGACGGCGAGGCGCTGAAGGACGTCCACGAGCGCTTCTTTCGCGAGGCGGAGACTGCCGGGCGCCTCAACCACAGCAACATCGTCACCATCTACGACGTGGGCGAGGACCAGGGCCTGGCTTATATCGCCATGGACTTCCTGCAAGGTGACTCGCTGGCGAAGTTCATCGACCCCAAGAACCTCTTGCCCATGGGCGAGGCCCTGGCGGTGGCCATCAAGGTGGCGGAGGGTCTCGACTACGCCCACAAGCACCACGTGGTGCACCGCGATATCAAGCCCGCCAACATCATGTACGACCGCGCCACCGGCCGGGTGAAGATCACCGACTTCGGCATAGCGGCGCTCACCGACATGAGCAAGACCAAGACCGGCACCATCCTCGGCAGCCCGCTCTACATGTCCCCTGAGCAGGTGTCCGGCAACAAGCTGGACGGCCGCAGCGACCTGTACTCGCTGGGCGTCACCGTGTACCAGTTGTTGCGCGGCGAACTGCCCTTCGAGGCGCCATCCCTCACCGGCCTCATGTTCAAGATCGCCAACGACCCGCACCCGGATGTGACGTTCCTGCGCCCCGACATCCCGCCCACCGTGAAGGTGGTGGTGGACAAGGCGCTGCAGAAGAACCCCGACGGGCGTTTCCAGACCGGCATGGAGTTCGCCAACGCCCTGCGCCTGGCGCTCGGGGTCCGCAAGCGCGCGCCGGTCTGACGCAGACGCTGATTTCGGTCCCGTGATCACCTGAGACATGGATACGGGTGATCACCCGTATCGCGTGTTAACCATTTCACGTTTCCGCCACCTCCCCGACATATATGTAACGAAGCGCTTCAAGCCCAGGGCGTGCCGGCCCCAGAATGCGCTCGCACATAACGAGGAGATGCCATGAAGAATTACATCCTGCTGGCGGCGCTGCCGGTACTGCTCGGGGCCTGGGCGGCGCAGGCCGACGACTTCGATTACAACTACGGCGAGGCGGCGCTGGTGAGCATGAGTCCGGCCCACCAGGGCAGCAGCATGACCGGCGGCGAGTTCGACGGGTCCTACGCCTTCACGCCCGACATCCATGGCATCGCCGGCTTCCAGCACGTGTCCTGCTGCGGCGCCAGCCAGAACACCTTCGACCTCGGCGGCGGCTGGAACACCAAGCTTGCCGAGCAGGTCGGGCTGTTCGTGGATGGCAAGTTCCTGAGCGTGAACGCCAGCGGCAACGGCAACCACACCGGCTGGGGCGTCACCGGCGGCCTGCGCGCCTGGCTCGCTCCCCAGTTCGAGCTGGATGGCTACTTGGACCACACCGACATCAACAGCAACACCGAGAACACCATCGGGGTGCGTGCCCTGTACAGCATCGACTTCCATTGGCGGGTGTTCGCCGGTTATTCCAACGACTCCGACTTCGACACCTTCATGATCGGCGCGCGCTACGCGTTTTGATCCAGGGGTCTTTCCGAAGCCATATCGAGCCCCGCTGACCCCGGGGCTTGCTTCTGGGTCAAGTGTGCGAAAATGACGTCCCACGCCGGGAGTCATCGCGATGGACCAGACCTTCACCGCCTTCCGCATCCACGAGATCGAGAAGAGGATCGTGGCCCGCTTCGAGCAATTGAAGCTCGATGACCTCATGCCCGGCGAAGTGGTGATCAAGGTCAGCCACTCCAGCGTCAACTACAAGGACGCCCTGGCCGCCACCGGCAAGGGCAAGATCCTGCGCCGCTTCCCGCTGGTGGGTGGCATCGACCTGGCCGGCAGCGTGGTCTCATCCAGCGACAGGCGTTACCGGAAGGGCCAGAAGGTGCTGGTCACCGGCTGCGGCCTGGGCGAGGAGCACGACGGCGGCTACGCCGAGTACGCGCGGGTGAAGGGCGAGTGGGTCATCCCCATGCCCAAGGGCTTCACCCCTGAGACCGCCATGATGGTGGGGACCGCCGGCTTCACCGCCGCGCTCGCCATCGAGCGGCTGGAGCACAACGGCCTTACACCTGAGGGCAAGCCCGTGATCGTCACCGGTGCCACCGGCGGCGTGGGCAGCATCGCCGTCAACATGCTGGCGCGCCGTGGTTACGAGGTGGTGGCGGTCACCGGCAAGAAGGAAGCCCAGGAGTATCTCAAGCAGCTCGGTGCCACCCACATCCTGCTGCGCAGCGAGATCGACTTTGGCAGCAAACCCCTGGAGCGCATCCAATGGCAGGGCGCCATCGACAACGTGGGCGGCGAGATGCTCACCTGGCTCACCCGCAGCACCGACTGGTGGGGCAGCATCGCCTCCGTCGGCCTGGCGGGCGGCCACGAGTTGCACACCACGGTGATGCCCTTCATCCTACGGGGCGTGAACCTGCTCGGCATCAACTCCATGGCCACGCCGCGCAAGACACGGCTCAAGGTCTGGAACCGCATCGCCGGCGACCTGAAACCCGCCAAGCTCAGGCTCATCGGCCACGAGCAGGTGGCCTTCGACCAGTTGCCGCAGGTGTTCCCGCGGGTGCTGGACGGCCGGCACCGGGGCCGCATCGTCGTGAAGATCGCCTGAGCCCGAACCATGACCGAATCCGAAAGCTTCGCCACCGCCTTCGACCGGCAGCTCGAGCCGCTGGATGCGACGGGCCGCATCCGCCGCATGGTGCAGGAGTTCGGCCGCGACGTGATCCTCACCACCAGCTTCGGCCCGACCGCCGGCGTGATGCTAAAGCTGGTCAGCGAGGTGCTGCCGGAGATGCGCGTGGTGAGCATCGTGCACGGCCACGAGACCGAACGGACCCGCGAACTCATGGAGCTTTATACGCGCCGCTACCGGCTCAACCTCAGGGTCTACCAGGCGCCGCGCCTGCCGGTGCCCGAGGTAGATACCCCCGAGTTCGCGCATTTCCAGCGGGTCGTGAAGTTCGACCCGTTGCAGCAGGCGCTCAAGGCGGAGGCGCCCAAGGTGTGGCTCTCCGGCATCATGCGCGAAGAGACCGTCGAGCGGCGCTATTTCCCCTTCGCGCGCATGCGCGGCGGCATCCTTGCGGTGTACCCGATGCTGGACTGGACGCCCATGCAGGCCATCGACTATTGCATCGCGCACAAGCTGCCCATGAACGAGGACTACTACGATCCCAGCAAGGGGCCGCGCCAGGACCAGGAGTGCGGCATCCACACCCGCGCCATGGAAGGCTGAAGCCTCAATGCTGCGCGGGTGGCTCCGCGCGGTGCAGCCGGTACAGGCTCAGGGTGCTACGCACCTTGTGCACCTCTTCCAGCGTGTAACCCCCGCCGGCGTGGTTGATGAGCGTGCGGCACCAGCCTGGCGCGCAGATCACGTAGGCGTCGGGATGCGTCGCCAGTGCCTCCACCACCTCGTAGCCGTGCCGTATCCCCAGCGGTTCCAACTGCTGATAGAAGCGCGGCGAGAAGGTGCTCCAGCCCAGTTGTATCGGCGTGAAGCGCAGTTGCTGCACCTGCAGGGGACTGGACTTCTCCATGGGCAGGCCAGCCTTGGGTTGCATCAGGATGGTGCTGCCGGGGTACTGGCTGTTCAGCAGTTGCAGCTCCCGCACCAGGGCCATGTGCGCGCCGGGTGCGTTGTGGTGGTTCAGGTATTCGCTGTGCACCAGGCGCGCGCATCCGTACAGCATGATCGCCAGCGCCGCGCTGCCGAGCAGCGCCTGTGCGCGCGATGCGGCGGCTTCGCGCAGCAGCACCGCACCCAGGATGAGGCTCGCGAAGGCGAAGCCGACCTCGTAGGGCAACTCCACCCGGTAGGTGTAGGAGTAGAAGAGGAACATGTAGCTGCTGACCGTCACGCACCACAGCGGCAGTGCGAGTCCCAGCAGGGCCGGCAGCGGGCGCCGGCGCAGGCAGCCGGCGAACAGCGGCAGGCAGGCCGCCAGCAACAGGAACAGCGGGATGCGCCCGTGCAGGCCCTTGAGCAGGGTCTGGTCCACCCAGGCCCGGTCCACCCGCGCGGCTGGCCTGCCCTCCAACAAGGTGTTTAGCGCATCCGGGTTGTAGATCCGCTCGTCCAGGAAATTCCAGTTGAAGAACGCCACCGCGTCGTTGCGCTTCCAGTGCGCCGAGGCCAGCAGCGCGTCGTCGTCCATGATCAGCTTCTTGGCGGGACGGCTCAGGCGCTGCAGGTGGCCGCGCGGCAGGTTGAAGGCGTCATAGGCCTGTTGTTGCGGCGTGGCGGTATAGGCCCGCAGCGCCGTGTCGGTCGCGTAGTTGGCCAGGGCCGG
>Ga0070714_100000316_pt1 | contig 36600 bp, 32 predicted proteins | sample LARL83metaG_FD_65450 | JGI IMG/M metagenome (GOLD analysis project Ga0070714, IMG submission 65450) | Corn, switchgrass and miscanthus rhizosphere microbial communities from Kellogg Biological Station, Michigan, USA - LAR L8-3 metaG | ecosystem: Host-associated > Plants > Roots > Rhizosphere ... | reverse complement strand
GATAACCGCTGAAAGCATCTAAGCGGGAAGCTCGCCTCAAGATGAGGTCTCTCTCTGGGTTAACCAGGTAAGGCCCCCAGCTAGACGACTGGGTTGATAGGCCGGAGGTGGAAGCACGGCGACGTGTGCAGCTGACCGGTACTAATAGGCCGAGTGGCTTGGCTTCTACAGTTGATATTCGCGTCCACTATTCAGTTCCCGAGGTACGGTCGGGCTCGATGCTCTGGCATCGGGTTGCACACCTCAATAGAGTTACGGCGGTCATAGCGAAGGGGAAACGCCCGGTCCCATTCCGAACCCGGAAGCTAAGCCCTTCAGCGCCGATGGTACTGCGAGGGGGACCTCGTGGGAGAGTAGGACGCCGCCGGACTTATTTTGCGAAGAGGGTCGCTCCCCAAACGGGTTGAGCGGCCCTCTTTCGCATGCCCAGATTCCTCGCCCCCGCCCCCGCCCGAACCCCTTCCTCGCCCCCGCCCCCGCCCGAACCCCGCCCCGGTCGGACGCCTTGCGCCCCGCCCCGTCGGCACCCCGCGCCCCGGCCCGGCCGTGGCCGCTCCCCGGGCTCCCCGACCGTGCCGATGGCACCATCGGGTCGGGCTTAAGCCTGCCGATGGCGCCAACGGGTACCCCACGCGGCGTGCCGATGGCACCATCGGCACGAGCGCCTGACCCCGAGCCGGCCGCGAGGAGGACCGTCAGAGCCAGCGAAGGGCCGAACCAATGGCGGCACCGCGTAGAATCTAGCTGCTGCCGGATACGAATGAAAAGGGTCGCTCCCGGTATCGGTTGAGCGGCCTTCTTCTATTTCTGCACAGGGCCGGATCGGGTTGACCCGCCGGCGGCGACGGTGTTCGTGCTGAGTGAGTTTAGGCTGGTCCTGGAGGATGATTAGCGATGGCTGACGGACGCGGAGCGTCGGCGGGGGATGCGCGCCGGGGTTCTGGCTCGGGCCAGGGCTCGCGCGCCAACGGGATCAGGCGCACCGGCGGCGGACAGGCTCGGACCGGGGGCGCGTCCCGGACCGGCGGATCCCGGGCTGCGGGTACGTCCCGGGCTGCGGGTACGTCCCGGGCTGCGGGTACGTCCCGGGCTGGCGGTTCCCCTCCGGCTGGGGGTGCGTCTCGGGTTGGGGGTGCAGCTCGGACCGGGGGAACCCCGCGGACCGGAGGAACCCCGCGGACCGGGGGAACCCCGCGGACCGGGGGAACCCCGCGGACCAGCGGGAGCTTGCGGACGAGCGGGACATCGGGCGGGGGTTCTCGGGCGGGCGGGACATCGGGCGGGGCGTCTCGGACCGGAGATTTCTCGCGGACAGGCGGGCCGGCCCGAACAAGCGGTTCCGCCCAGGCGGGCAGGACAAGCCGTACCGCAAGCTCACCCCGCGCGGGCGGAGCCGGCCGTACGGCAACAGGTGGCGCTGGCCGTTCCGCTACCAGCGCGGCAGGGCGGCCAGCAACGGGCAGCGGCGGGGCACGGCGGTCTGGCGGCGCGAACGGAACCGAAGGCTTCGGCGGCCGTGGCCGCACGGCCGGCGGCGCCGCCAGCGCCGCAGATCGGGCGCCACGGCGGCCCGTGGCTGGCGCGGAACGGGCCGGATCACGCGACACCCGGCCGGCCAGCGGCGGCCTGAGCCGCGCACCGCGGCGGGGCGGGGGCGACGGGCCCACCGGGCGGACCGAGGCCGACCGTGGCCAGCGTCGCGGTCCCGGCTCGGACCGCGCGCCATTCGGCGAGCGCGGCCGGCCGCGTCGCGCAGGCGACGGCGCACCCCGCGCCGGCCGGCCAGCGCGGCCGGGTACGCCGCACGACGGAGCGCCTCGAGGCGGGTCGCGGCCACGGGACACCGGTGAGCGCGAGCAGCGGCCGTTCCAGCCGGCACCCGCGATTCCGGACACGATCTCCGCGGAGCAGCTCGACCCGGTGGCTCGTGCCCAGCTGGGCAGCCTGCCGAACGACCTTGCCGACAGCGTGGCACGTTACCTGGTCGCGGCCGGGCTGGCCGAAGACCCCGAACGTGGCTACGCCTACGCCAAGCACGTACATCGCCTGGCGGCCCGGGTGGGTATCGTCCGCGAGGCCTGCGGCATTGCCGCGTACCGCACCGGCCGGTGGGCCGAGGCGCTGTCCGAGCTCCGTGCCGCGCGGCGGCTCACCGGGAGCAACGACTACCTGCCGGTGATGGCCGACAGTGAACGCGCGCTCGGACGTCTCGACCGGGCACTGGCTCTGGTCCGCGAGGCGGACCCGGCGACCCTGGAACGCGCCACGCAGATAGAGCTGAGCATCGTAGAGTCCGGCATCCGCCGCGACCAGGGCCTGCCCGACGCCGCGGTCCTCGCGCTGCAGGTGCCGGAGCTGACCAGCGGCCGGCTTCGGCCCTGGTCGGCGCGGCTGTTCTACGCGTACGCCGAGGCACTGCTCGCGGCCGGACGCGACGACGAGGCGCGGGATGCGTTTGCCCGCGCGGTCGCCGCCGACACCACCGGGGAGACCGATGCCGCGGAGCGTCTCGACGAGCTGGACGGCGTCGAGTTCGAGGACTTGACCGAAACCGAGCCTGACGAAGGCGAAGACGAAGACGAGCCCGAGCAGGAGTAGAAAGCCGGCTTGGCCGGTTGCCGGGCAGGTGCTCGGCTACGCTTCCGGTTGTGACCTCTGCGCCTGACGTATCCGGATATAGCATCACCGGGATATGCGGCCGCGGCGGGTTCGGCGTTGTATACCGGGCTTGGCAGCAGGCGGTCGGGCGTGAGGTCGCCCCGGTGTCGTCGTGGAGCGTAGAGGTCAGGCCGCCAGACGAGACGCAGTTCGAGGACGGCGCCCGCTACTACCGCTGCGTCGCCATGCCGATTGGCTTCACGCCCAGGACGCTTTTCGGTCCTTAGCGGCAGGGTGGCGCCATATCCCGGCGGCGACCCGGGAATCATTGAGGACCGTTACCCACCCGGATCGGACCCTGCTGGTTTATTCCGGGGGCTGGCCCGGATCGCTGGCCGCCCCCCGGCAGGTCAGCGGCAGACGTCCGGGCTCGGTCGGCTCGCTGGGCCCGCGATAACGTGGCAGTTTCCCGCTTCGTGGTAGCGGAACCTTTGTGTACGAGGGTCAATCCACCACGATGCGGTAATCTTCCACGTCGTTGGCGGGCGTGCCGGTGCGCTCCTGTCCCGGGAGCCGCTTACGCCACTCCGGGCACAGACGGCGCGCCGGCGGCCAGGCCGCGCCGGTGGCCCGGCCGCGGCGGCGGCCAGGCCGCGCCGGTGGCCCGGCCGCGGCGGCGGGCGGACGGGCGGGCGGACGGTCGGTCGGTCGCAGACGGCCAGCACGGCCATGCGCGCCGCAATTCGCCGACAGGATCCGGATCGGGGGGGTAACGGTCCGCGGTAATCCGGCCCGCTCGTCGGCATGCCCGGAATGGGCTAGATATCCGGATACGGGGGGTGTGGGCTGCTCTAGCACAGCCGGACCGGGAGATACGCTATGGGCCGTGAGCTGCCCGGGCTACCTTGCCGGTTCACGACCCGGTTCACGACCCGGCTCATGGCTCGCCCCCGAGCGGCGCCTTGTCCAGCCATCCCAGGATGCCCTCGACGTTGGCCGCCGCCCCGCTGATCCGCTCGAACCGCTGCATCACCGAAGGATCGGCGTCGGGACCCAGCGCTGCGTACCGAGACTTCGTCTGCGCTACGACCATCGCCACCGTGTGGTCCAGGTCCAGCCCCGCCGCTCGCGCGGAACGGGTAGCCGATACCCAGATCCTGATCTCCTCCGCCGACCGTTCCAGTGCCGGCCCGACCGAGGAAACCGGCCCGTAGTGGCTGAACAGCAGCCGCGACGGCCCCAGCGAGGAGAACAACGCCAGCGACCGCAGCGCGACGTCGAGGTCGAAGTCCGGTGGCGGCGTGGCCGGCCGCAGGTCCCCGGTATCCGGAATGTACACCCCGGCCGCGTCGCCCACGTACAGGTCGCCGGACAGCGAGTCCAGCAGCCCGACGTGGTGCTTGGCGTGCCCGGGGGAGTAGTGGCTCGACAGCCGCCGTCCGCCGCCCAGGTCCACCCAGTCGACGTCGTCCAGCGCGACAAGCCGCGACGCGGGCACCGGCCGCAGAGCGCCGAACAGACGGTCCAGCGCAGAACCGTACACCGACCGGGCCGACGCCATCAGCCGCGACGGGTCGGCCAGGTGCCGCGCCCCTCGGTGGTGCACGACGATCGACGCCGCTGGATAGAGAGAGGCGATGTCCCCGGCCCCGCCCGCGTGGTCCAGATGAATGTGCGTGACGACGACCGTCGCCAGATCCCCGGCGGAAACCCCGAGCGAGGTCAGCGCGTCCCGCACCACCGGGGCCGAAGGAGCGGTCCCCGTCTCCACCAGGCACGGCCGGTCCGACCTGATCAGGTATCCCGCCGTGATCCCTGGATAGCCCGCCATCCGGGTGTCGATCTGGAAGACGTCGTGCCCGAGATCGGTAACGTCAGGCTCCATCGGCCCATTCTCGCAGAACCCGCGGAAACGAACACGCCCGGTCAGCAGGGGGCTTCCGGGCTCCCCAAGCTGGCCGGGCGCGAGTTACAGAGTCTAGACCGCAGGCGCCTCATGCGTCTCTGGTCTGGAACAAGCCCAATCCAACTACCAGCAAGATCGCGACATACACCGCGAACACCACCATTTCTCCCCAGCCGGAGAACAGGTGCGAATCCACCGTGCCCACGGTGGACGAAATCGCGTCCCCGGCGGACGAAGGCAGCCACCGCTCCAGCCCGTGGTACCAGGAGTTCGGCAGCACGTGCGCCAGGATCGGCAGCACGAACAGGATGCCGATCACCGTCGTGATCGCGCCGGCCGTGTGCCGGATGAGCGCACCGACCGCGAACGCGAACAGCCCGCACAGCGTGACATAGACGGCGCTGCCGACGACCGCGCGCATGACACCCGGCCCCGACAAGGAAGCCTGATGATGCGTGCTGGCCAGCAGCGCTTGGCCGAGGAAGAACGTGATGAAGCTCGCCACGACCGTGACCACGAGCACCACCACGGCGAGCACGAGTGCCTTCGCCGCGAACACCGTCGGCCGTCGTGGCATCACCGACAGCGAGGTGCGGATCATCCCGGTGGAGTACTCCGAGGTGAGCACGATCGCGCCGAGCACCACGATCACCAGCTGGCCGAGGAAGAACATCCCCGCGAGGCTGGTCTGCGTCGGGTCGAACGTCGCCTGGTCGGCCGGGCTCATCTGGTTCCAGTGCGACGCGGTGGCCGCGGAAATCGCGCCGCCGAGTCCCACGCTGACCGCCAGCAGGACAAGCAGCGTCCAGTAGGTTGACCGCACCGAGCGGATCTTGGTGAACTCCGAGCGGATCACACCGCCGAGCCCGGCATGCGCCGTGGCGGGTTGAGCTACCCTGACAGCGACCATCTCACTTACCTCCCGTCACGGCACCCGGGCCGCCCGGTGGGCCGGCGTGGTACTCCACGCTGTCCCCGGTCAGCTCCATGAACGCGGCCTCGAGCGACGCGCGGACCACGGTCAGCTCGTGCAGCCGGATCTGCGAGTCGAACGCGATGTCGCCGACCTGCGTGGCGTTCAGCCCGTGCACCATGACCGCGCCGTCGGCCTCCAGCGTGGCGGTCCCGCCAAACGGCGCCACCGCCTTCGCCAGCAGCTCGGCCTGCGGCGAGCGGGCCCGCACCGACTGCCCGGAGCTGCGCGCGATGAACTCCTCCATCGTGCAGTCCGCGAGCAGCTTCCCGCGGCCGATCACGATCAGGTAGTCCGCGGTGTGCTCCATCTCCGACATCAGGTGGCTGGACACGAACACCGTCCGCCCCTCGGCCGCGAGCGCCTTCATCAGGTTGCGGATCCACAAGATGCCCTCGGGGTCGAGGCCGTTGACCGGCTCGTCGAACATGAGGACCTTCGGGTCGCCCAGCATGGTGGCGGCGATACCGAGCCGCTGGCCCATGCCGAGGGAGAAGCCCTTGGACCTCTTCTTCGCCACCTCGGTAAGGCCGACGAGTTCGAGTACCTCGTCCACCCGGCGCCGCCCGATCCCGTTGGTCTGGGCCAGGCACAGCAAGTGGTTGTAGGCGGACCGGCCGCCGTGCACCGCTTTCGCGTCCAGCAGCGCGCCCACTTCCCGCATCGGGCTGGGCAGGCCGGCAAACGGCTTGCCGCCGATCGTGACGGTGCCGGCATCTGGCCGGTCCAGTCCAAGGATCATGCGCATTGTCGTGGTTTTCCCGGCTCCGTTCGGGCCGAGAAAGCCCGTTACGGTACCCGGTGCCACGCTGAATGAAAGGTCGTGGACGGCTACTTTGTCGCCATATCTTTTAGTGAGTCCCCGTGCTTCGATCACCGTAACAGTATCCCCGGCCCCGAGGGCTCATGCGTCACCCGAGGTGATGATTCCCGCATCAGCCGGGAGGCTGATCCGCCGATGTGCAGGGTCACCGCGTACCCGTCCTCGCCGGCCCGGAGCTGGTGCAGCTGACCCTGGCCGTGCACCCGGATGCGCCCAGGTAGCAGCGTCGTGGTCACTCCGCCGCCGTCCGCCACGGACTCTTCGGTGACCGCGCCGGCCACCACGGTCATCACCTCGCAGTCGCAGGCAAGACCCTCGTCGCCCGGGGAAAGCACCACGAGCCAGCAGTCAGGAAATTCAAGATTTATTTTGGCAGAACGACCTTCGCTGAACGCCACGTGACCCCACCATCGCTCCGGACGGCTGGCCAGCGCGCGCAGTTCGGCGGCCATCGCGCCAATGGTGGGCCGGGGCGACCCGCTCACGGCGCAATGCGCGGCCACATCCCCCTGCCCCGGCACCCGCCCGGCGAGCAGCGCGATCTCCGGAGCTACGGACATATCCGTGTTCATGGGAGGAAATCCTTCGTGTGCGGTCTGACAACAACGGGACGAGAACGTTGTCACCGACAACACGAAAGACAGCATGCGCACAGCATCGGCTGAGCGGCGCGCATGAGCATGCCGTCACTATAGCGGGTATCCGGCCTGCTGCACGAGTTTGCGGGCAACTTCGGGATCCGCCGGCGCATCGCCCTGCCATGCGGCCGCACACAGGGCGCGCAGCGCGTCGATGCGCTTCCCGGACCCGTCCAGCGCCAGGTGCCCGCCGTCCAGCCGGGCGGTCCAGCCGCCAACGGCGGCGGCACCGGGGCCGCGTGCCACGTCCGGATATGGCTCAAGCAGCCCGGTCAGGTCCTCCGCGATGTACGTGGGCCGCTGCCCGGCCGGGGCGAGGATCGCGCCCGCCGGGCTGGTGACGCCGGTCAGCACGAGCAGGCTGTCCGCCCCGACCCGGTGCGCGCCGAGAATGTCGGTGTCCAGCCGGTCGCCGATCACCAGGGGATGCTTGGCGCCGGTCCGGATCACGGTTTCCCGGTGCAGCGGCGGTTCCGGCTTGCCGGCCACCAGCGGCGTGACGCCGGTGGCGGTGGCGATGACCTGGATCAGGGACCCGTTGCCAGGGCCCTGCCCGTCCTTGCGGGGCAGCGTGAGGTCCGCGTTCGTGGCGACGAACAGCGCGCCGGCGGCCACCGCGATGCCGCCCTCGGCCAGCAGGCCATAGCTCAGGCCGGGGACATATCCCTGCACGACGGCGAGTGGCTTGTCCGCCGCGGTGCTGACCGGGCGCAGGCCTTGTTCCCGCAGCGCCAGCCGCAGGCCCATGCCGCCGATCACCAGCACCGGCGCCCTGGCCGGCAGCCGCTCGGCCAGCAGCCGCGCCGCCGCCTGGGCCGAGGTGACCACGTCGCCCGGTTCGGCAGGCACGCCGAGACCGGTCAGTAGACCGGCGACAGCCGCTGGCGTTCGGGATGCGTTGTTTGTGACATACGCCAGCCGCAGGCCGGCATCGCGCGCCTTGCGCAGCGCCTCAGCCGCACCGGGAATCCCGGTTCCGCCGACGTAGATCACGCCGTCCAGGTCGAGCAGCGCGGTGTCGTAGCGGCTGCCGAGCGTCATTCCCGGTTCCCCTCCGGCTTGCGGGCCGCCAGCGTGGCCCGGACCTGGCGCAATGCGTCAGTGTAGTGGGGCGCGTCGGGACGCATCGCGGCGGCAAGGGCCAGGTACTCGGCGGCTGCCTCGTGGTTGCCGGTCCTGGCCAGCGACAGGCCGAGCCCGAAATGGGCGTAATCGTCCGACGGGCTGGCCTCCACGATCACCCGGAAGTTGTCCGCGGCGGTCGCGTACTGGCCGGCGTCGAACTGGGCACGGGCCAGGGCCTCCCGCACGCTGCGCGAGGCGGGCTCGGCGGCGCAGGCGCGTTCCAGCAGCTGGGCCGCCGCGGCCGGGCTGCCGTTGCCGAGCAGCTCCATACCCCGCTTGTACCAGGCGTGTACGTCTTGGCCAGGGTCTTTTTCCTCCGACCGGGAATCCCAGCCCGCGCTCGAACCTTCTGACATGGTGTGCAGACCCTTCCGTCCGGCCCTCGTTCAGGTGTTGTTCTGGCGCCGTTCCGCGGCATCCGGTATGCCCGGAACCGGGTCAGCGGAATCGCTAACGTCACCTCCCCACCGTACGACGTGATCAGCGGTGGCAGCCTCCAGCATCTGCGGGCCGCCGACCCGCACAACGTGGTCCGGCTCATCCTGCCGGGGGAGGGACCGGACGCGCCGCGGGCCGCCGCCTGCCTGCTCGCCGGCTGGCTGTCGGACGGCGTGCTGATCAGGGACCGGGCGCCCGCGCTGTACCTCTACGAGCAGGCCCAGCGGCCTTCCACCGGGGAGAGCTTTCCCCCCGGACCCCCCGGATGGACCCAGCGCGGCATTATCGGCCTGGTCCGGCTGGGCACTCCGGAGTCCGCCGGGGTCTTGCCGCATGAGAACGTGATGCCCGGCCCGGTGGCCGGCCGCCGCGAGCTGATGGCCGCGACCGAGGCGAACCTGGAGCCGATCTTCCTTGTCTACGACGGGAACCGGCCGGGGGCCGGGCCGACGGCCACCGAGATCATCGACCGGGCCGCGGCGGAGCGCACGCCGCTGTTCTCGATCGGGACCGAGGACGGCGTGACGCACCGGCTCTGGCGGCTCGACGACCCGGACGAGTGCGCCGCCATCGCCGCCGACCTGGCAGGCCGTCGCGCGCTGATCGCCGACGGGCACCACCGTTACGCCGCCTACCTGCAGCTCCAGGAGCAGATGGCGGCCGCCGGCCGCGGGCCGGGCCCGTGGGACTACGGGCTTGCCTTCCTGGTCGACTCGGCGGCGAGCCCGCCCCGGCTCGGCGCGATCCACCGGGTGCTGCCCGGCCTGCCGCCCGACCGGGCCGCGGACCTGGCCAAGGCGGCGTTCGCCGTGGACTGCCTGCCGCCCGGGACGGACCTGGCGGCGGCGCTGTCCCGCCTGGCCGAAGCAGGCCGGGACGGGACCGCGTTCCTGCTCGCCGGCCACGACGGCTACCGGCTGCTCAGCCGACCGGACCCGGTCCAGCTGGCCGCGGCCATGCCGCGGGGCACGTCCCCGGCCTGGCAGGGGCTCGACGCCTCCGTGCTGCAGCAGTTGCTGCTGGGCCAGGTCTGGGGGATCAAGGACAACGAGCACGACGTGCTGATCTACCACGACGCGGCCGAAGCCGTGGAGGCCGTGGCCGGCCAGCCCGCCGGCACCGCCGTGATCATCAACCCAGTCCCGTTCGACGCCGTCCGCCAGATCGCCGAACATGGCGAGCGCGTGCCCCGCAAATCCACGTCCTTCGGCCCCAAGCCCCGCACCGGCCTGGTTTTGCGTACGTTCGGCCCGCACTAGCCCAGTGCACTCCAGGCACAGGCCGGATTATCGTGTCCGCAATGATTCCCGGTATGTATCTGGGGGAGTGGCGCGGTCACCTAGTGACTAGCCCTGTTATTGCTAACGTCGGAGGCAGTCATGAGCGCGACCGAGCGGGAATACAGCGCCGGCACCGTCGAACACAGCCCGAGGGAATCCGGCCTGTTCGCCGCCAGCGGGAAGAAGAGCGGGCACGGGACCATCGCCTGGCTTCCGGCGCCGTCATACGAGATGCCTGACAGTCCGCCGTGGCAGCCCGCGCACCGGCCGCCGGTGATCGCGCTGCTGGACACCGGGGTCCAGGAGCATCCATGGCTTCCCGCGACCGGTGAACAGCCGTTCGTCCTGGATGCCGAGAAATATGGCTGGCAGTCTCCGCCGCCGGACGAGGACTACAGCAGCCACTGGGGTCACGCGACGTTCATCGCCGGGCTTATCCGGCTGGCGGCGCCCGGCGCGCAGGTGCTATCCCTGCGCGTGATGAGCAGCAGCGGCAAGGTCCGCGAGCGCGACGCCGCGAGCGCGCTGAACTGGCTGGCGGACAACCCCGGATCGGCCGGCGGAATCGACGTCGACGTCGTCCTGATGGCCTTCGGCCGCCCGGACGACCCGGAAGACCGTGACCTTGCCGAACTCAGGTCGCCGATCAAGAGGCTGGGTGAACGCGGGGTGCGGATCGTGGCGTCCGCGGGAAACGACGGCGCCGAACGCCCGGTCTACCCCGCGGCCTTCGCCGCCGATTCCGCGCTGTGCAGTGGCTCGGTGGTGAGCGTCGGCGCGCTCGCCACGCCGGTCGAGCGCGCGCCGTACAGCAACTTCGGACCGTGGGTCACGCAATGGCGGAAGGGCACGAACGTCATCAGCATCATGCCGCTGACCACCAGCAGCTCCGCCCCGGCGGGCGACGGGTACGCGTGGTGGAGCGGCACCTCGTTCGCGGCCGCCACCGCGGCCGGGCAGCTAGCTGCCAGATTGCCGTAGCATGATCGCTGTGGCACTCGGTAGCGGCGAGGCCGGCACCGGTAGCGCCGCGACGGACCGCGCGGCGCGGGTCGGCGCGTGCCTCGAGCGGGCCAGGAGCGGCGAGACGGCGGCGCTCGGCGAGATCGTCCGGGAGCTCAACCCGCTGCTCTGGCACGTCGCGAGAAGCGAGGGCCTCGCGGCCGAGGAGTCCGCCGATGTCGTCCAGACGACCTGGCTCGAGCTAGTGCGGCGGCTCCATGAAATCCGCTCGCCGCGGGCGCTGACGTCCTGGCTCGTCACCACAACCCGCCGCGAGGCCTGGCGGGTAAGGGAACTGTCCCGGCGGCAGGACCCGGACGGCGCGGCCCGGCTGGCGGCGGTGCCCGATCCAGCTCCCGGCCCGGGCGAGCAGCTGCTCGCCGACGAAGAAGACCAGGTGCTGTGGCGGCACGTCCAGCGACTGCCGGAACGCTGCCGCAAGCTGCTGCGCGTCGTCGCGCACGTTTCGCGGCCTGACTACGCCGCGGTCGCCCAGGCGCTGGGCATGCCGGTCGGCAGCATCGGCCCGACCCGCGGCCGCTGCCTGGCCAAACTGCGCGAGATGCTGCGGGCCGATCCAGGCTGGAGCCGATGATGACAAGTCCTGCCGACCTGCCGCTCGACGGCACCGACCGGGTGATCCTTGACCGGCTCGCCGGGATCTACGCGCGGCTCGACCCGCCGCCCGCCGACCTTGACGAGCGGGTCACGTTCGCGATCGCGCTGGAGGACGCCGACGCGGAGGTGGCCCGGCTGAGCAGGCAGCTGATGGCCGGATCCGGAGCGCGCAGCACCGAGCGCACCCGCACCATCACCTTCGACGCGGACAGCCGCGCGGTCATGATCACGGTCGCGGTCCGGGCGGACGGCCTGGTACGCATCGACGGCTGGCTGGCGCCCGCCGCGGCGCTGCGGGTAGAGCTGCGGTTGCTCGAACCCGCACCGCCGCGGATCGTGCTCGCCGACCCGTCGGGACGCTTCGCCTTCGACGGCGTTCCGCACGGGATCGCGCAGCTGCTGGTGCACCAGCCAGCGGACGAGGCCGCCCCGCGGGTGATCACGCCGGCGTTCTCGCTGTAACGTGTCCGCGGCCGTCTTGCTCGCCGACCGCGCCGCCGAGCTGCACTCCGCCGCGCTGGCGGCCAGCGATGACGGCCGCCCGGCGGTCGCCGTCCGCCAGCTGCGCGCCGCGCTGCGGCTGATCGGACCGGACGCGGCCGCCGACGTACCCGACGTCGCCCGGATCCGTGCCCGGTTGCTGATCAGCCTCGCCTGGGCCGAATCGGAACGTGGCCGCGTGGACGTCGGCTTCCGGCTGCTCGATGAGGCCGAACGGCACATCGCGCCGGCCCAGCGGCCGATCCTGCTCGGCCAGCGCGGCTTGCTGCTCAAGCGCAGCGGCCGGAACGACCTGGCGCTGCGCCAGTACGACGAGGCGGTTGCCTTGCTCACCGAGCAAGCCAGCCCGCTGGACCTGGTCAAGGCGCTGAACAACCGCAGCCTGGTGCACCTGGAGGCCGGCCACCTCCGGCTGGCCCGTGCCGACCTGCGCCGCTGCGAGCAGGTCGCGAGCAGGCACGGACTCGGCCTGCATGTGGCGCTCAGCCGGGTCAATCTCGGCTGCATGGACGCGGTGGCCGGTGACCTGCCGTCGGCGCTGCGGGCGTTCGGCGCCGCCCGGGCGGAGTATGAACGGATGGCACCGGGCCGCCTGGCCGCCCTTGCCGTCGAACGGGCCCGTGCCCTGGCGGCCGCCGGGCTGTTCACCGACGCCGACCGTGAGCTGGCCGACGCCGTCGAGCGGGCCGAAGCGCAGCGGCTGAGCCACACCTATGCCGACGCGGTGCAGGTTCGCGCCGAAGTCGCGTTGCTCGCCGGCCGGCCCGATGCCGCGCAGCAGTGGGCCCGGCTCGCCCGCTCCCGGTTCCTGGGCCGTGACAACGCCCGCCGCGCCGCGCTCGCTTCCCTGATCGAGCTCCGCGCCGAGCTGGTCGTCGCGGAAGATCTCGGTCCGATCGCGGGGCACGGGCAGGCCCTGGCCCGCCGGCTCACCCGGCTGGGCCTGCCGGAGGACGCACGCGTGGCGGGCCTGGTGGCGGCTCGCGCCCTCACCGGCGCGGGCAAGTCCGCCCGGGCCGCGAGAATCACCGCACGCTATGGACCGCCCGGCCGTCTCGACCGGCTGGACACCCGGCTGCTGTGGCGGCTGGCCCGCGCCGAACTCGCCAGGGCCGAGGGCCGCCCAGGTGAGGCGTCTCGGCAGCTGCTGGCCGGGATGGCCACCCTGCACCGGCTTCGCGCCCAGTTCGGCTGTCTCGATCTGCAGACCGGCGCCGCCGTGCACGGGCAGGACCTGGCGCGCGCCGGACTCGCGGCGGCGCTCGCCAGCGGTTCGCCGGCGGCCGTGTACCGGTGGTCGGAGCGCTTCCGGGCTCAGGCGCTGCTCTTGCCGGCACCGCGGCCACCCGACGATCCTGCCGCGGCGCAAGCCGTTGCGGAACTGCGGCAAGCCAGGCATTCGCTGCGTGCGCGGGAACTGGCCGGCCAGCCAGCTGGCCCGTTGCGTGCCCGGGTGGAGAGCCTGCAGCGCCGCGTTCGCGATCACGCGTGGTCGGTACCGGGGCGGCCGGACGTCCAGGCACCGCCACTAGCCCCGTTCGGTGCGGTGCGGGATCGCACCGTCGGCACCGGTCTGGTCATCTACCTGAGAGATGGGCTCCTGCTGCGTGCGCTCGTCGTCGCTGATGGCTCGGCCAGGCTGCGCACGCTGTGTGAATACGCCGCGGCTGAGGAGGCGGTGCTGCGGCTGCGCGCCGACCTCGATACGCAGGCAGGCCGCGGGCTGTCAGGCAGGCTCGCCGCGGCGGTGGCGGCGGCGACGCGGCGCGACGCCGCGGCGCTCGCGTCCGCCGTGCTCACTCCGCTGCTCGCCGACATAGGCGAACGCGACCTGGTCGTGATCCCGGCGGGAGTGCTGACCACGGTCCCCTGGGCGGTGCTGCCCGGCTGCGCGGGCCGGCCGGTGACGGTGGCCCCCTCCGCCACGACCTGGCACGCCGCCAGGGACAGGCCCGGGGTGGCCGGGCCGGCCGCGGCCCTGCTGGTGGCAGGGCCAGGGAACGCCCGCGGTGACGCGGAGGTCGCGGCGATCGCGGCGCTCCGGCCTGGGTCTTCGGTGCTCACGGGCGCTGGCGCGACGGCCGCCGCCACCCTCGCTGGCCTTGATTCGGCCGCCATCGCCCATCTCGCCGCGCACGGGCAGCACCAGGCCGAGAACGCGCTGTTCTCCACGCTGGAACTGGCCGGCGGCGCGTTGTTCGGCTACGACCTGCAGCGAGCGGCCCAGGCACCAGCGATGGTGGTGCTGTCGGCCTGCGACCTCGGGCTGACCGACGTGCGTCCCGGTGATGAGACGCTCGGCATGGTCACGGCGCTTCTTGCCGCGGGCGCCCGGACCGTGGTGGCGAGCGTGACCAGGATCGCCGACGACACCGCGATGCGCGCCATGGTCGGCTATCACCGGGCGATCAAGTCCGGCAGCGCGCCGGCCGCCGCCCTCGCGACGGCGCTGACCCGTGAGCCGCCGGCCGGCTTCGTGTGCTTCGGCGCCGGCTGAGCCAGGCGGCTGAGCCGGGCGGCTGAGCCGGCCGGCTGAGCCAGGCGGCTCGGCCGGCGGGTACGGGTCCGGTCATCTTTGTGCGATGGCGCGCGGAGGTTCGCGAGTTGAAACAGATTCCGCCATTCCCCTTGACCGGTCTTGCGCGAAAGCGTACTTTTCGTTAGGAAACTTCCCTAAACATAGTGTGAGGGGAGCGGATATGCCCCGCAGCGTGGTTTCTGGCCTGGTCGCCGTGCTCGCACTGGCAGCCGTGGTGTTCGGCATTGGTCAGCTGACCGGCGGTCCCGCGCCGGCCAGGGCCGGTTCACCGCCGCCATTAACGGCACACGGTGCGGGGGACTGGACCGCCGGCGAGCGGGTCGACCTCCGCCCGGGGCCCGCCGATGCGGTGCTGACCGCCCGCGGGGACCTGACCCGGCTCGGGCTCGACGACCGGGAGCCGGCGCTGAGCCCGGCGGCGGTGTCCTCCGGCAAGTTCGGCCGGCGGATCAGCTACCCGGTCGACGGCAAGGTCTACGCCCAGCCGCTTTACCTCCCGGGGTCGCGCATCGGCGGGCGGGTGCACAACGTGGTGATCGTCGCGACCGAGCACGACTCGGTCTACGCGTTCGACGCGGACGCCGCGGCATCCGGTCACGGCGCGCTTCCCGCACCGCTGTGGCGGGTGTCGCTGCTGATGCCGGGCGCGCGCCCGTTCCAGGCGGCGACCGACCGGATCGGGCCCCGGCCCGGCCGGCTGTGCGGCTCGATCGCACCCGAGGTCGGCGTCACCAGCACGCCGGTCGTGGACTGGTCCGCGAAGACGATCTTCGTGATGGCGCTGGACGTGGAGCACGGCGCGCTCATGTACCGGCTGCACGCCCTGGACATCTACACCGGCCTCGCGAAACGAACGTCGGTCCCGGTAAGGGCCGCGGTGCCTGGGGACGGGATCGATGCCGCGCACGGGCAGGTGGTGTTCCGTGCGGTCGAGGAGCAGCAGCGGCTGGCGCTGACCGAGGTGGCCGGGACCGTCTACGCGGGTTTCAGCTCCTGGTGCGATGCGGCGCCGTTTCACGGCTGGCTGATCGGCTACTCCGCCGCCACGCTGGCCCGGACGTTGGTCTACAACGACTCGCCGGATGCCTACGGCGGCGGGCTCTGGGAGTCCCAGGGCGGCCTCACCGCCGACGCGCACGGGCACCTGTTCCTGGTCACCGGCGACGGCCCGTTCGACCTCGACCGGGGCGGGCGGGACGCCGGTGACACGGTGCTGGAGATGGCCCCGCAAGGCGGCACGCTACGCGTCGTGGACTACTTCACCCCGTTCAACCAGCGGTGTCTCGCTCGGCACGACCTGGATCTGGGCTCGGGTTCGCTGCTGACGATCCCAGGCGACGACGAGCTGATCCTCACGGCCAAGTCCGGTGCGGTCTACCTGCTCAGCGAATCGAGCCTGGGCGGCTACCACACGATCCCGGGATTGTGCGCGCCCGCGGCCGAGTCACGCACGGACGTGGACCGGATCAGGCAGGAGCTTCCCGGCGGGACCGTGCCCGGGGGGATGTGGGGAACCTGGGCGTACTGGGGGCAGGGATCCGATCGGTTCGTCTACGCCAGCGGAGTGGGCGGCAGGCTGACCCAGTGGCGGCTGCGGAGCGACGGGTCGATCGACCCCGCTCCGGTCGCCAGGGCACCGCTCGCCTTCGGCTATCCGGGTGCGATCCCGGCCACGACGGGAGACGGCAGGCGTCCCGGCAGCGGCATCGTCTGGACGGTCGACCAGACCCACGGGGCGGTGCTGCGCGCGTTCGCCGCGGACGACGTCGGCGACGAACTGTGGCGCAGCGACATGGACGCCGCGGCGAACGGCATGCGGCCAGGGGAGTTCGACCATTTCACCGTGCCGGTGACCGCCGATGGCATGGTGATCGTCGGAGACCAGACCTACCTGGACATCTACGGGATGCTCCAGGCCTGAGCGAGGGGGGTCCACGGGGGGAGGCTTCCCCCCTTAGAAAAAGGACACGGCGGAGCACAGGAAAGGAGGGAGTACCGGCGGAACCCGAGCCAAGCCCGGGCGGTGGGCGCAACCATCGCCCGGGTCCCGGCGTCACCGCCGAGCGCACCGCCGGAAGGCAATGCACCTCACAGAAAGGATAACTGGCATGCGGCTGACCAAGCGCCGCCTGACCACGCTGGCCATCGGGCTACTCGGCGTGGCGCTGACTCTGCTGGGCCTGACCGTCTCATCCGGGACCGCCAAGGCCAGCACCACGAGGAACTTCCTGGTCACCCTGTATGGCTGGCCGGACAACTCTCCGCCTGGCAACGACATCGCCTACCCCAAGAGCGACGGCAATCCGACCATCCACAACGTCGCCAGCGGCACCGGCACCTTCGCCAACCCGATCACGTACGCCACTGACAAGGCCGAGCTGCCCATCGGCACCAAGGTGTACTACCCGTTCCTGCACCGGTACTTCATCATGGAAGACGACTGCGTGGAGTGCGACCAGGACTGGACAGGCCACGGGCCGGATGGCGGACCTGGCCTGTTCCACATCGATCTGTGGATCGGCGGGCAGAACGGCAACACCAACGACGTGATCAACTGCGAAGATGACCTCACCCAGAACTCCGAACCGGTGATCGTCAACCCGCCGAGCAACGAACCGGTGGACACCACACCGCTGTTCAACTCATCCACCAACACCTGCTACGACCCGTCCAGTTTCAACGGCGGTGGCGGCGGCGGAACCGCGGGCACGATCACCGGCAATCACTCCGGGCTCTGCCTGAGCGTCACCGGTGAGTCCACCGCGCCGAAGAGCACCGCCGACATCGCCACCTGCGATGGCAGCAGCGCGCAGAACTGGACGGTGAATTCCGACGGCACCATCGCCAACGGTTCCGGCCTGTGCCTGAGCGTGAGCGGCGGCTCGACCGCGCCCAAGGCGACCGCGGACGTCTTCACCTGCAGCGGAGCCCAGCATTGGACCGTCAACTCCAACGGCACGATAACCGGGGTTTCCTCCGGGCTGTGCCTTAGCGTCAGCGGTGGCGCCACCTCTTCAGGCTCCCTCGCCGACATATACACCTGTAACGGCAGCGCCAGCGAGAACTGGACGGTCAACTCAGGCTGATCCAGACCGGCCCAGCGCGCCGTCCGGCGCGCTGGGCCGGACCCCGACACCCCGCACTACGGCCTCCCGGTGGCCCGGGTCGGCGAGCCGGGCCCAGCCGCGGTACCGGCCGGGGAACGCTTCCTGGACCACGTCCTCGGCCGTCGCCTGGTCGCCGGTCAGCATCAGCGCGAACCGGATCAGGCCCAGGCTATGGGTGCGGTACAGGTCGTCGAGACCTCGGTGGCGCCGGGCGCCGTCATGCCTCATTAGACGCCATGGCGCGGCCCGATGCTTAGCGAGATCGGGGGGAAGTGCAATGATCCGGTGGTGGCAACTGGGTCACGGGAGGGTGAGGATCTCGTAGCCGTCGTCGGTGACCAGGACCGTGTGCTCGAACTGGGCGGTTCGCCTGCGGTCCTTGGTGACCGCGGTCCAGCCGTCGGGCCAGAGGTCGTAGTCGATCGTGCCGAGGGTGAGCATCGGCTCGATGGTGAACGTCATGCCCGGCTCCATGATCACCTGGGTGCGCGGGTCGTCGTAGTGCGGCACGATCAGGCCGGAGTGGAAGTTCGTGCCGATGCCATGCCCGGTGAAGTCGCGGACCACGCCGTAGCCGAACCGGCGGGCGTAGGACTCGATGACCCGGCCGATCGCGTTCAGCGGGCGGCCGGGCGCGACCGCCTTGATACCGCGCATCATCGCCTCCTGGGTGCGCTCCACCAGCAGCCGGGAATCCTCGTCGACGTCGCCCGCCAGGAACGTGGCGTTGGTGTCGCCGTGCACGCCACCGATGTAACCGGTGATGTCAATGTTGACGATGTCGCCATCATTGATCAATGTGTCGTCTGGGATGCCGTGGCAGATCACCTCGTTCAGCGAGGTGCACAGCGACTTGGGGTACCCCTTGTAGCCGAGCGTGCTCGGATAAGCGCCGTGGCTGACCAGGAAGTCGTGGCCGACCTCGTCGAGATGGTCGGTGGTGACGCCGGGCTTGACGTGCCGGCCGACCTCGGCCAAGGCCTGCGCGGCCAGCTGGCCGGCCACCCGCATCTTGGCGATGATCTCGGGGGTCTTGACATCGGACTCGCCGGTCTTCGGGCCCTTCTTACCCACGTATTCCGGCCGGGGGATGTCCGGGGGCACCTGCCGGATGGGAGAAAGCCGGCCCGGGTGGAGCACAGTCGCCATGCTTTGCGAGTCTAATGTCCATGGATAGTGAGCAAGGCTGGTGGTACTGCCTGAAGCACCACACCGTAGAGCCATTCGACAGCGACTGCCCCGGTAAGGACCGGCTCGGGCCGTATCCGACGCGGGAGGAAGCAGCGCGGGCCCTGGAGAAGGTCCAGCGCCGCAATGAAGAGTGGGACTCCCGGGACTGATTAGTCCCGGCCGTTGCCACTAAGCTGTGATCCGTGAGCGATGATTTGCCCCCGGTAGCCGAGGCGCGGATCCAGGAAATCCGGGCCAGCGGCACGTGGGGTTCCGCGCTGACTTCAGACGAGTTCGCGGCGATCCGGTCGGTGGGCTTCGCCCCGGCAGGCCAGGTGCTGGGTGCCGCCGTGTACAACATCGGGTACACGGGCGGGTACAACTGTCCCGGAGCCTGGGGCGGGTACGGCGGCTGGGGGACCCCGGCTCGGACCGTGACCCAGGTGTCGGGTCGGGGCGGCTGGGGGTCGTTCGGCCCGCTGGTGCAGGCGATGTACGACGCGCGGCACAAGGCGATCGACCGGATGGTCACCGAGTGCGCCGAACTCGGCGGGCACGGCGTGGTCGGGGTCCGGCTGACGATTGGCTCGTTCCCGGCCGGCGGGCTCGAGTTCAAGGCGATCGGGACCGCGATCACGGCGCCGGGGGAGCCACTGCCGTCCGGTCGGCGCACGCCGTTCACCTCGGACCTGTCCGGCCAGGACTTCGCCAAGCTGATCATGAAGGGCTGGGTGCCGGTCGGCCTGGTGCTGGGCATCTCGATCGGTTCCCGGCACGACGACTGGCTCACCATGGGGCAGACCCGGTGGGGCGCGGGGAACGCCGAAGTGGTCGGGTACACCGAGCTGGTCAATGAGGCCCGGCACGACTCGCGGCGGCAGCTCGAAACCGACATGAAGCGTCTCGGCGCCGAGGGCGTGGTGATCGCGTCGATGGAGATGCACGTGCGGGAGCGGGAGTGCCCGGTGCAGGAAGGCCGCCGCGACCACATAGTGGAGGCAACGACGATCGGGACCGGGATCACCCGGTTCTCCCGGTCGGCCGAGGTTCATGGGGGCGGGCGCACGCTGGCCATCATGTCGCTTGACCCGCAGCGGCGGCAGGCCGCGCGGATCCGGATATAGGAGTAATACTGCGATGACCGACCAGGGTGAGATCTCCGCCGAGCTGAACGCCGCCGGAGTACCCCGTGACGCGATGAAGCGCCTGGCGGAGCTGCAGCCGGGCCGGGCTGGGGCGATCTTCACCTCGGACCTGTCGGTGAACGAGTTCCTGCTGGTCCGCGAAGTCGGGTTCCGGCCGCTCGGCCTGGTGCTCGGGTCGTCGATCTACCATGTCGGGCTCCAGGTCGGCCGGTGGGGTCGGAACCAGGAGCTGGACGTGCTGTCGCAGGCCATGTACCACGCGCGTGAGCTGGCTATGTCCCGGATGGAAGCCGAGGCCGACGCGCTGCATGCGGACGGGATCGTCGGGGTGCGGCTGGACGTGGAGATGAAGGAGTTCGGCTCGGACATCGCGGAGTTCATCGCGGTCGGAACCGCGGTGAAGGCCGAGGAGGGCGCCGGCGGCGGGGGCGTGTCGTCCTGGCGGAACAACAAGAAGCAGCCGTTCACCTCCGACCTGTCCGGGCAGGACTTCTGGACGCTGATCCGTGCGGGTTACGCGCCGCTTGGCATGGTCATGGGGTCGTGCGTGTACCACATCGCGCATCAGCGGCTTGGCGCCAAGATGGGCAACATCGGGCGGAACGTGGAGATCGAGCAGTTCACCCAGGCGCTGTACGACGCCCGGGAGCTGGCCATGTCGCGGATGCAGGCGGAAGCGGAGGAACTGCACGCGGAGGGTATCGTCGGCGTCCAGTTGCGGCAGCACTCGCACACGTGGGGGTCGCACACCACCGAGTTCTTCGCGATCGGGACCGCCGTGCGGCCGCTGCGCCCCGACCACATCATCGAGCGCCCCACCATGGTCCTGACCCTGGACGCTTAACGTCTCGACGCGTAACGTCCTGCGGTTCGCGCTGGCGCTTAGCGCTGGCGGTCCGTCTCGCGCGGCAGATTCCCGCACGCGCGTATCAGCCGCTCGTAACAACGTGGATCGTTGTGTGCGGAAAGCCGCACACAACGATCCACGATCACGAGAACTTTCGTTCGTCCTGGGTGGTCTTCGGGGCCAGGCGCCGCGCAGCGGGCCGGCATGCGCCGCGCAGCGGGCCGGCATGCGCCGCGCAGCGGGCCGGCATGCGCCGCGCAGCGGGCCGGCAGCCGCCGCGCGGTGAAATACCCAGTTTGTCCCGGTTATAGATGTGCACGTGTAGCGCTACGGGTGTCTTTGTACCCGGACGTCGAGGGCAAAGCATGACAAAACGGCCGCTGAGGCCCGCCGTCCGGGTACAAAGACATGTGTAAGGCTAAGGGTGTAGCGATATAGGCAGGCGTCGCGAGCCAGCGTTCGCCGCAAATGTGACGGCTGTGGCTGGTGCGTCCGACGGCAAGCGGCCAAGCGGCCGGGGCAGGCAAGCGGCCGGGCGGGCAAGCGGCCAAGCGGCCCGGTGGGCAACGGGCCGGGCGAACGGAGCCGGGCCAACGGCGGCCGGACAGGGGGAACGAGACTGCGCCGCTAGGCGGTGGGGCCGCTGACCGTGTCGAGCAGGTGGGCGACGCGGTCGCGCAGGCCGCGGACGCCGGGACGGTAACGGTTGCCACCCGAGTAGCCCTGGTACCCGCCGAGCTGGGTTGGCGCGCGGACTCCGCGCGACGGCGCGGCCGCGCCAGCACCGACGAGCCGCCTGGCCGCGATCCCGTACTCGCCCGCGAACGCGAACTCTCGCGCCCGGTCCATTTCGCCCAGGTCGCCGCAGGCGGCGCTGACCAGGTGCTGCACCGCGCCGAACGACACGTTCTCCACGGTCAGCGCCTCGTGCGCCATCGAGTCGAGCTCGGGGTCGCCCTGGTCGAGTGCGAAGATCGTGGCGCCAACCTTGCGGGCATCGTGGACGCGCTCTAGCAGCGGCACCGGGGCCGTTTCCGGGCTCACGACGAACAGCGTCTCGCCGCGGCGCGTGGCCTCCAGGCGAGCGAGACCCACCCGGAGGTGAGCGGGCGCCTCCGGCGGCGGGTTCCACCGCACCAGCGTCGGCATCAGCTCGGGGATCCCGGCCAGCCTGGACTCCTCGTCCAGGTGGGCGGTGAGGTGCCATGGCTCCTCATCCGGCGTGCCGACAACCAGCAGGCCGCCCCGCAACCGGGTAGCGGAGCGTAGTCCCTGCGCGAATGCGCGTGTCCGCTCCACCCATCCTGTCGGGGCGAGCAGCGCACGGAGCGTGGCCACCTGGTTCGCGTCCATATATCAAGTGTGCACCCAACCGCACCTATCCGCAGCATTATCCGTACGGAGAGTCTCGATTGCCCGACGTGAAAATGCTTCTGGCAAGATCTTGACCATGACCCTCAACGTCGAAGAAACGATCATCGGGATCCTTGGCGGCACCGGTGACCAGGGGCGAGGCCTTGCCCGCCGGTTCGCGATGGCTGGCCATCGGGTGATCATCGGCTCCCGGAGCGAGGATCGGGCACGAGCCGCCGCGGCCGAAATCGGCCACGGGGTCCAAGGTATGACAAATCAGGACACGGCGCGAGATGCACAGATTGTGATCGCGGCGGTGCCGTGGGAAGGCCACGGCGAGCTGCTCGCCGCACTGGCGCCACAGCTAGCGGGAAAGATAGTCGTCGACTGCGTCAACCCGCTCGGTTTCGACTCCCGCGGCGCCTACCCCCTGCCGGTCGCCGAAGGCAGCGCGGCCCAGCAGGCCGCGGCCCTGCTGCCGGACAGCACGGTCGTCGCCGCGTTCCACCACATGTCGGCCAAGCTGCTGCTGGACCCGAAAGTGGACGCCGTGGACTTGGACGTCCTGGTGCTCGGTGACGACCGGGAGGCCACCGACCTTGTCCAGGCCCTGGCCGACCGGATCCCAGGGGTGCGCGGCATCTACGGTGGCCGCCTGCGCAATGCCGGCCAGATCGAGGCGCTGACCGCCAACCTCGTGTCGGTCAACCGGCGCTATAAGGCGCACGCGGGCCTGCGCATCACTGACATCTGACCCCAGGGATCGTTATTGTGTGCGGAATGATCCGGATACCCGGACAATTCCGCACACAATGATTCCCGACCGCCCACCACCTACCGCCCACCGCCCACCGACCGCCGGCGATGCACGGCCGGTAACAGGCTCAACGGTAGGAGTGCGCCTCGTCGGGGAACGTGCCCCCAACCACCTCCGACGCGAACGCGGACGCCGCGTCGCGCAGCACCGACGCCACGGATGCGTACTGCTTCACGAACTTCGCGGTGTGTGGCGACAGGCCCGCCATGTCCTGCCAGACCAGTACCTGGCCGTCGCAAGCAGGCCCGGCGCCGATGCCGATCACCGGGATCGAGAGCGCCTCGGTAACCCGAGCCGCCAGCGAGGCCGGAACGCACTCCAGCACGACGGAGAACGCGCCGGCCGCCTGGAGTACCTTGGCGTCGTGCAGCAGCCGTTCCCCGTCCTCACCGCGGCCCTGCACCCGGTACCCGCCGAACGCGTTGACCGACTGCGGCGTGAGCCCCAGATGCGCCATGACCGGGATGCCGGCCGCCACCAGGTCCTCGACCTGGTGTGCCACCCGGCGCCCGCCCTCCAGCTTGACGGCGTGGGCGCCGGCCTCCTTGAGGAACCGGGTCGCCGCGGCCAGGGCCGCGCTCGGCGACTCCTGGTACGAGCCGAACGGCAAGTCCGCGACCACCAGCGCCCGCTTCGTCGCCCGGACCACCGCCGCGGTGAGCGGGATCAGGTCATCGATGGTGACCGGGATCGTGCTGTCGTGGCCGTACACCACCATCGCGGCGGAGTCGCCGACCAGCAGCACCGGAATTCCTGTGCTGTCGAAGATCGAGGCGGTCAGTGCGTCGTACGTGGTGAGCATCGGCCACTTCTCGCCACGGGCCTTGGCGGCGGCCAGGTCGCGGACAGTGACCCGCCGGCCACTACTTGATCCCCCGTAAAGCCGCTCATCCTGCGAAGACATGGGAACCTCCAGCGTCTCGTGTCGCCCCTGTGGCGTACCCGGACACCTCGATTATCCCACGGCTCTGGAAGACTGAAACGGTGACGGACTACGCGGACATCGACGCGCTGGTGGCGGACTTCCAGCGGCGCGGCGGGCAGCCGGGGGTGGCGTACGGGATCGTGCGCGACGGCGAGCTGGTGCATACCGCCGGGTTCGGCGAGCGCGACCTGGGCGGACCGCCGCCGGACGCGGACACGGTGTTCCGCATCGCGTCGATGACCAAGAGCTTCACCGCGACCGCCGTGCTGCTGCTCCGCGACGAGGGCCGGCTGGCCCTCGACGATCCGGCCGAGCGGTACGTGCCCGAGCTCCGCGGCTGGGCGACGCCGGAAAGAACGCCAATCACGATCAGGCACCTGCTCACGATGACCGCCGGCTTCCCGACCGACGACCCGTGGGGCGACCGGCAGCAGGGGCTGCCGCTTGACGAGTTCGCGAAGCTCCTGGCCGACGGGGTGAGCTTCAACTGGGTGCCGGGGACCAGGTTCGAGTACTCCAACCTCGGCTACGCGATCCTCGGGCTTATCATCACCGCGGTAACGGGCACGCCGTACAAGGACTTCGTCCGCGGCCGGCTGATGACCCCGCTCGGCATGACCCGCTCCGGCTACGAGCCCGCATCGGAGAACCTCGCCCGGGGGTACCGCCGCGCGCCGGACGGCTGGGTGCTGGTGCCGCTGGACCCGTACGGCGCCTTCGCCCCGATGGGCGGCGTGTTCACGTGCGTGCGGGACCTGGCGCACTGGGTAGCCGGCTTCGCCGCGGCATTCGCCGCCACCACGACATCCGCCGGCGCCACGGCGGACAGTCATCCGCTCGCCGCGGCCAGCCGCCGGGAGATGCAGCTGCCGCAGCTCCCGACCGGCTGGGACCGCCCGGCCGCCTTCCCGGCGGACGGCACCGTGACGGCGTACGGGTTCGGCCTGGCAATGGCCGACGAGCCCGGGCTCGGCCGGGTGGCGGGCCACGGGGGCGGCTACCCCGGATTCGGCTCCTACATGCGCTGGCACCTGGCCTCGGGGACCGGGGTGATCGCGCTCGGCAACAGCACCTACGCCCGGATGGGCCCGCTGTCCGCCCGGATCCTGCATGCCGTGCTCAACGGCGAGACAAGCGCCCAGGCCCCGGATCCCTGGCCGCAGACGCTCGCCGCCCGCGACGCGGTCACCGCGCTGCTGACTTTCTGGGACGACGCCGTGGCGGACCGGCTGTTCACGCCGAACGTCGCGCTCGACGCCCCGTACCCGGAACGGCGGGACGCGATCGCCTTGATCAAGGACCGCATCGGCGAATTCCGCGCGAGTGACCGCAAAGCCCAGCACGACACGCCGGCGCACTGCCGCTGGTGGCTGACCGGGGAGCGCGGCACGGTCCAGGTGCAGATCCAGCTGAACCCGGAACGACCGCCGCGGATCCAGTCGCTGAACCTGGCCATCCCCCCGGGGCCCGGCTCCCCGCTCAGCTCGGCACTCGACGCCGTGCTGGCCTGGCTCAACGGCACCGGACCAGCGCCCGAGGCCGGGAACGAGGTCGTGGACGCGGCACTGCTCGAGCGGCGGCTCCGGTCCGCGGCCGCCTGGGCCGGCCGCTGCGCCCTGACCGCGTACACCGCGGGCAACGGCACCAGCACCGTCACCGCGGAGCTGACCGGCGAGCACGCCGCCCTTGCCCTCTCGGTGACCATCGATCCCGCGTCCGGCCAGCTCGTGACGGCGGCCATCACCAGCTGATGTGACCTAGGTCACACCCGTCTCCGGCGGAAATAGATATCGATACGAGAGTGTTCCGTATCTATAGCTTCAACGGGTAGACGGTGGGACGGACGTAAGAAGGTAACGATGAATGCGGAAACCATCCAGCGCAGGCGCTGGGTAATCCTCGGCGTGCTGATCGTCGGCTTGCTCGCCATCGTGATCGACAACACGGTGCTGAACGTGGCCTTGAAGACGATCGCGGAGCCGCACGGTGGCCTCGGCGCCAGTCAGAGCCAGCTTGAGTGGGCGATCAACTCCTACACGCTGGTCTTCGCCGGCCTGCTGTTCACGTTCGGCGTGATCGGCGACAAGGTCGGCCGCAAGCGCATGCTCATGGTCGGGCTTGCGCTGTTCGGCATCGCGAGCCTGCTCAGCGCGTACTCGCGCAGTCCTGAGCAGCTGATCTTCGCGAGGGCCGCGATGGGCCTGGGCGGCGCGGCGGTCATGCCGCAGACCCTGTCCATCATCTCGAACGTCTTCGAGCCCGGCGAGCGGGCGCGGGCGATCGGACTGTGGGCGATGGCGGTCGGCATCGGCGTCGCCACCGGACCGATCCTCGGCGGCCTGCTGCTCGCTCACTTCTGGTGGGGCTCGGTCTTCCTGATCAACGTGCCGGTGACGATCGCGGGCGGTATCGCGGCCGCGATCCTGATCCCGGAGTCGAAGAACGCCAACGCCGGCCGCATCGACTACGTCGGCGTGCTGCTGTCCATCGCGGGCCTGATCCTGCTGGTGTTCGGCATCGTCCAGGGCGGCGACAAGGGCTCGTGGGTCCACGTCGACGTGCTCGGCCCGATCCTGGGCGGCGTGGCCATACTCGCGGCCTTCGCCTGGTACGAGGCCCGCATCGAGCATCCCTCGCTGGACGTGCGGCTGTTCAAGGACCGCCGGCTGTCGGCGTCGGTCGGTGCGCTTGCGCTCGTCTTCTTCGGGATGGGCGGGGTCTTCTTCTTCACAAGCTTTTATCTGCAGAACGTCAGGGGTTACACGGCCCTGGACGCCGGCTTGCTCACCGTGCCATTCGCCGTCGGGCAGCTCCTGCTGTCTCCGCGCAGCGCCACGCTGGTCCGCCAGCACGGCGCCAAGGTGGTCGGCGCGACCGGCATGATCGTGATGGCCGCGGCCATCGCGGGATACGCGGTGCTGGGCGTCAGCACGCCGATCTGGGTGCTGGGTGCGCTGTACTTCGTCCAGGGCGCGGCGATCGGCGTGTCCATGCCGGCCGCGACGGCGGCGGTCATGGACGTGCTGCCGCGGGAGCGGGCAGGTGCGGGCTCAGCGCTGACCAACACCGCGCGCCAGGTCGCGGTGGCGCTCAGCGTCGCGGTGCTCGGCTCGATCCTGGCCGAGTTCTACCGCAACTCGCTGAACCCCTCGCTGAGCCACCTGCCGGCGGCGGCACGAGGCGCGGCGAGCTCGTCGATCACGGCGACCCAGGCGGTCGCGCAGCAGCTCGGCAAGGCCGGCCAGCCGCTGCTGGCCCCGGCGAACGCTTCGTTCGTGCACGCGATGCACTACACGACGCTGGTCGCGGCGGCGCTCGCGCTGCTCGGCGGCCTGGTGGTGCTCCGCTGGATGCCTGGCAAGCCGAAGGCTAGTGTCGAAGATGTTGAACTGGCCCTCATCGCCGGAGAGGTGAACCAGGATGAAGTCCGCAGTCACTGAGGTCCCCGAGCAGGTCAGGAAGCCTGGCCGACCGCGCAGTGAGCAGGCGGAGCAAGCCATTATCGACGCCACGCTCGAGCTGTTCGCCGAGCGTGGCGTCGAGGGCGTGTGCGTGGAGGCCGTCGCGGCGCGAGCCGGCGTCGGCAAGGCGACGATCTACCGGCGCTGGTCGAGCAAGGAAGACCTGCTGATCGCGGCGCTGGGCTCGCTCAAGTCGCCGCTGCCGGAGCCGCGCGGCGAGTCGGTGCGCGACGACCTGGTCCTGCTGCTCGAGGCGATGGTCAGGGACGCGTCGGACCCCAGGTACATGCGCCAGTTCGCGATGCTGCACGGCGAGGCCTCGCAGTATCCGCGGGTGCTGGCCAGGTACACGCAGACGGTCGTCGAGCCGCGCCGCGAGGTGATCCGGTCGGTGCTGCGCCGCGGCATCGCGAGCGGTGAGCTGCGCGCCGACCTCGACATCGAGATCGCGATGCTGGCGCTGACCGGCGCGGTGATCTCCCGCGGCAAGCACAACCCGGGCCCGCCCGCGCCCGAGTTCGCGTCCAGTATCGTGCACGAGCTGATGCACGGCTTCGCCGCCCGCGCATAGCCGCCCGCGCATCCCCGCCCCGCCCCGCCCCGCCCCGCCCGTGCCGGCCGTTCTTCGTGCCGATGGCGCCAACGGGTCCTCGTCAGGCGTGCCGATGGCGCCAACGGGTCACCCTCACCTGAGCCCGATGGTGCCATCGGCATGCTGCCCGGCCCATCGGCATGTCGCGAGGGGTGGGCATACTGGGCGTATGCGATACAAGCTGCTGGGGCGGACGGGGTTGCGGGTGTCGGAGTTGTGCCTGGGGACGATGGTCTTCGGGGACAGGCGGGGCCCGTGGGGCGCCACGCCGGAGGACGCGCGGGAGATCTTCACCGCGTTCGCCGAGGCGGGCGGGAACTTCATCGACACCGCAAACTACTACGCGCAGGGCAACAGCGAGCGGATCGTCGGTGAGCTGATCGGGGCCGAGCGGGATCGCTGGGTGCTGTCCACCAAGTACACGCTCAGCCTGCGGCCGGGTGATCCGAACGGCGGCGGCAACCACCGCAAGGCGATGAAGCAAGCGCTGGACGGCAGCCTGGCACGGCTGGGCACGGACTACGTCGACGTGTACTGGGTGCACGTCAAGGACGCGTTCACTCCGGTCGAAGAGATCGTCCGGGCGCTGGACGACCTGATTAGCGCCGGGAAGGTGCTGTACGTCGGGGTGTCCGACACGCCGGCCTGGCAGGTCGCCCAGGCGGTGACGCTGGCCGACCTGCGCGGCTGGACCCGGTTCGCCGGGCTTCAGGTCCCGTACAGCCTGGTGGAGCGTGCCGTGGAGAGGGACCTGCTGCCGATGGCACGTGCCCTCGAACTGACCGTGACTGCTTGGTCGCCGCTGGGCGACGGGCTGCTGACCGGGCGGTACGGCACGTCGCGATCGCTGCCGGACGGGACCAGGATCGCCGGCATCGGCGCCAGCCACCGGCTCACCGAGCGGAACCTGCTGATCGCGGACGCGGTGAACGAGATCGCCGCCGCCCGCGGCGGGCCCGCGGCTCAGGTCGCCCTCGCCTGGGTCCGCGCCCAGCAGCGGCGCGCCTCGATCATCCCGATCATCGGGACGCGGACCCCGGCTCAGTTCAAGGACAACCTGGGGTCGCTGGACGTGGACCTGTCCGATGCCGAGCTCAAGCGGCTGGACGAGGTAAGCGGGATCGAGCTCGGCTTCCCGCACGACTTCAGCGGGGCGGCGCTGGCATACGGCGGGACCTACGACCTGATCGACAGCGACCGCGCGCTGTAGCGAAATGCGGTTTGCACAGCCGGGCCGTGTGCTCTGCATGAGCAGGTGGTGCCGCGTGCCAGTTACGCGACCGGTGGCCGACGGCACAAACTGGATCAGATGATCAGGGTTCTTGTCGCCGAAGACGAGACCGTGATGCGCGAGACCCTCGTCGCGCTGCTCGGCCTGGAGGCGGACATCGAGGTTGCGGTTGCGGTAGCGGCGGGCGATCAGGTCCTGTCCGCTGCCGTCGAACACCGCCCGGATGTAGCGCTGCTCGATGTCGGCATGCCGGGCATTGACGGGATAACCGCCGCGAACCGGCTGGCGGGCCTGCTGCCCGGCTGCCGCGTGCTGATCTTCACCGGCACGGACGCGCCCGCCACCGTCGCCGCCGCGCTACGCGCCGGAGTAACCGGCTACCTGCTCAAGGACGGCTCGGCCGGCGAGCTGATCGCCGCGGTCCGTGCTGTCGCCAAGGGCGAGCGGTTCATGGATGCCCGGCTGGGTTAGCGGTACGTGGGCGGTGAGCTCGAACAGCCCGCCAGCCGAGCGGCTCTCCAGCCATCCGCCCGCGGTCCGCACCCGGGCGGTCAGGTTGGCCAGGCCGCATCCGCCGCCCCCGGCGGGCTGACCCTCGGCGGGCGACGGGACGCCGTTGTTCGTGATCCGCAGCTCCAGCGCTTGTCCGCTGGCGGTCACCTCGACGGTGCACGTGGTCGCCTTGCTGTGCCGCAGGATGTTGGTAACCGCCTCGCGCAGCACCGGAGCGAGTACGTCATCGGCCGCCGCGGGAAGCGGGCCACACGGGATGTCCGCGCTGACCGCCAGCCCGGCCGAGGTGAGGATCTGCGTGGCGGCGGCCAGTTCACCGGGCAGCGACAGCCGCCCGCCCTCCCCGGTCACCTGGCGGATGTCGGCGCGGGCGGCGGCGCAGATCCGGCTCATCTCGTCCAGCTCGGCGCCGGCCCGGGCGTCGTCGCGGCCGATCAGCGCCCCGATCAGGTCTGCTTTCAGCGCGATCGCGGACAGGCCGAGGCCGAGCAGGTCGTGCACGTCGCGGGCCACTCGCAGCCGCTCCCGGACCGCGGCCATCCGGGCCAGCTCACCGCGCAGCCCTTCGAGTTGCAGGGTCAGCCCGGCCAGCCGGGACAGCCCGTACACCATCAGGCCGACTCCGGCGGTGATCGCGGCGGTCATGAGCATCAGCGGAACGCGCTGGCTCGCGGGCACGACGTTGCCACGCAGCGACAGCATCGTATAGAGCACCGGGTAGCTGGCCGCCACCGCCGCGTATCCCGCCCACCGCCAGCGACCGGGCACGAGCAGCAGGATCGATCCGGCCAGGAACGGACCGGTGAAGCCGATATACGCCCAGACGAACGGGAACAGGAACGCGTACACCAGCATCGCCTGCAGCGTCAGCGTGACCGGCCAGGCGCGTGGCCGCCGTCCGTTCCGCGCAGCGCCCGAATGGTACAGCTGGAGCGCGAAGGCGAGCGCCATGGCGCAGCTCGCGAGAGCGGTCAGGCCCGTGCTGTAGTGGGCCTGGAGTGTGTAGCCGCCGTTCTCCACCGCGAACATCGTGAGCACCGCGACCAGCACCGCCCATGCCAGCCGCCCGCCGATGGCCACGCCGGCGGCCGGCGCCGCGATCGGTTCCCTGCGGTCAAGGGCGCTGTCGCCGGCCGCGAGCGCCCGCGCCCGCGCGACCGCTTCCCTGGCCGCGGCGCCCGCCGCCGCCATGCGGGCGCTCGCCGCGGCCCCGTCGCGGGCCAGGGCCCGCCGCGCCAGCGCCGCTTGCGCCGCGACACCGGCCAGCCGCTCACCGACCGCGGCCTGCAGCGACTGCGCTGCCCGCAGCCGCTCGCGGGCGACGGCCAGGTCGGCCGCCTGCCGTCGCGCGTCCGCTACCTCGCCGAGGATCTGGGTCAGCCGGAGCATTCCGAACGACAGCAGTGCGTCGTCCACGTAGTAGGACACGATATAAAGCAGTGCGAACCAGGCCGGCGTCACCGGCAGGCCGGTCACGGCCGCCCGCACCGTGACTTCGGCGGCCAGCAGCGCGGTAGCGAGCAGCCATGACTTGCGGCCAGGCACGGTCAGCAGCACCAGCGTGGCGAGCAGCCCGCCGATGCCGACCTGCCACTGCTTGCCGAAGAGGGCGAACGGTACCCAGGTCAGCATGGCCTGCACGGCCAGCGCCTGCCAGCGGTACCGGTGCAGGAAGGTCCGGCCGCGCGCGAACGCGTACACCAGCGGGATCGCGAACAAGGCCACGGTAAACGGCACCTCGCCGGAGGTTCCGGACGTCACGTTGTCCGACACCCGCGCGGCCAGCAGCAGCGACATTCCGCCCACGGTGAACCCTGCCGCGCGCCGCTGCGCGCTGGAGGCTACCCCGGAACCGGCGAACCGGTACATATGCACCACTATGGCCCCGGCCGGGACCGGCGGCAACCAGCAGACCTTGTCAGACGCCCAGGATGTGCAGAATGCATCCGCGGGGGATGCAGTCCCCACGCACTCCGCGCGGCGAACACCATGTCAAAGCGGTGACCGTGACACTACCTGGTCAGCGGCAGCGCGCTCGACACTTGGCATACCGGCGAAGGGAGGATCCCATCATGTCAGCGACGCGGGTCACGACGAGAACGGCTGCCGATACAGGGGCCGGCAGCCCTCGTCTGCCCGAATGGGCGATCATGTACGCGCTGCACGACGCGTTCCGGCGAGACCTCGACGCGTTGCTGGACACCAGCGCCAGGCCGGCGATCGTCCGTGCCCGGTGGGCCGTCTTCCGCGGCCAGTTGCGCCTCCACCACATCGCCGAGGACCGGGTGATGTGGCCGCCCGCCCGGGCCGGGCTGGCCGGCGACCCGGACGGGCTGGCGCTGCTTGACGTCATGGAAGACGAGCGTCTGCTGATCGATCCGCTGCTCACCGCCGTCGAGGACGCGCTGTCGGCCGACCTCGGCTACGTCCGGCTGACCGCCCTGCTGTCCGAGCTTCGCACCACCCTGGTCAGCCACCTCGCTCATGAGGAAGCCGAGGTGCTGCCGCTGATCAGCGGTGCCCTTGGCCCCGCCGGAGTCGCCGGCACCTTCGCCGAACTCGGCAAGCTGGGCGGCTGGCAGCTGGGCGCCGCGATGTTCCCGTGGGCGCTCTCCGGAACCAGCGCGCAGACCCAGGCCGAGGTGCTCAGCCAGCTCCCGCCAGCCGCCCGGCTGCTATACCGCACGGTCTGGTTCCCTCGCTACCGCCGCATGATCCCCTCGCTCTGACGGATTGACCGGGCCAGCGTCGGCCTGCTCGCGGGTGTTGGCCACCCAGACCGCGATGATCGCGGACGCGGCCAGCGCGATGCTGCCCGCCAGCAGCGCACGGCCGAAGCCGGCGGTGAGCGCCGCCGGTGGCGAGGTGTGCGCCGCGATCAGGCTGCTGGTGCGGGCGGTGGCGATCGCGGAAAGCACGGCCAGGCCGAGCGCGCCGCCGACCTGCTGGGCGGAGTTCAGCAGCGCGGCCGCCAGACCCGCCTGATCGGGTCGCACACCCGCGTTGGCGGCGGTGGCGACGGCGACGAACATCGCGCCGATGCCCACGGACATGACCAGCATGCCCGGCAGCAGGTCGGTCAGGAACGAGCCGTGCACCGGGATGCGGGACAGCCAGTAGACGCCGCCGGCGGTGATGATCGCCCCCGCGATGATCAGCGGCCGGGTGCCGATCCGGGCAAGCAGCTGGCCCGCGCCACCCGCGGCGAAGCCGATTGCGAAGCACAGCGGCAGGTAGGCGAGACCGGTCTTAATTGGGGAGTAACCAAGGACGTTCTGCATATAGAGGGTTATGAAGAAGAACATGGAGGCGAATCCGGCGAACGCGATGAGCTGCGTCGCGTCGGCGGCGGCCAGCCCGCGCACGCGGAAGATGGACGGGGGGAGCAGCGGGTTGCGGCTGCGCAGCTCATTGACCACGAAGATGGCCAGGATCACCGCCGCGCCGGCCAGCTCGCCGATCGTGCGGCCTGAGGCCCAGCCCTGATCCGGGGCCTTGACCAGGGCGAACACCAGCAGCAACATGCCGCCGGTGACCAGGATCGCACCGGGGAAGTCGAAGTCAGCGGCGCGCGCGGTGCGCCGCTCGGCCGCGACCAGCCGCATGATCGGGCCGAGCAGCAGCAGGCAGGCGATCGGGTTGACGAACATCACCCAGCGCCAGCCAGGCCCCTGCGTGAGCAGGCCGCCGAACAGCACGCCGGCCGCGGATGACAGGCCCGCGACCGCGGCCCAGACACCGAGTGCCTTGGGCCGGTCGGTGCCGGTGAACGACGTGGTCAGGATCGACAGCGCGGACGGCAGCATCAGCGCGGCGCCGACTCCCTGGGCCAGGCGGGCGCCGATCAGCACGCCGGCGTCGCCGGCGAAACCGCCGACGAGTGACGCGACGCCGATGACGACGGTCCCGGTGAGCAGCACCCGGCGGCGGCCGAGCAGGTCGGCGGCGCGGCCGCCGAGCAGCATGAACCCGCCGTAGGTCAGCAAGTAGGCGCTCGGCACCCACTGGAGGCCCTGGTCCGAGAAGTGCAGGGCTTGGCGGATGGCGGGGAGCGCCACGTTCACGATCGAGGCGTCCACGAAGTCCATGAATCCCACGCAGCACAGCAACAGCAGCGTGAGCTTGCCGCGGCGGGTGGCGAGAAATGCTTCAGTCATGCAACGAAAGCTAAATTTCCTGGCCAGACGGGGCGTCACCCGAAGGTGGAAGGCGAGGTGGAATCTTCGGATGGGACAATGTCACGGGTGGACCTGCTGGCGACCAAGCTGCACATACCCCGAGCGCAGCCCGGCTATGTGGCACGGCCCAGGCTGGCGTCGGTGCTGGACGCGGGCCTGGCGCGCGGCCTGATCCTGGTCTGCGCCCCGGCCGGCTCGGGCAAGACCTCGCTGCTCGCCTCCTGGGCGCGCGCCGGGTCCTGGCCGGTGGCCTGGCTGTCCCTGGATCCCAGCGACAACGACCCGGCGCGGTTCTGGCGGCACGTGTTCGCCGCTTTGGAACGTGCCAGGCCGGGGATCGACGCGCGGGTCGCCGGCCTGCTCAGCCTCGCCGAGCCGCCGTCCTCGGAGGCCATGGCGACCGCGCTGGTCAACGTATTCGAGCCGGCCTCCGACGTCGTCCTGGTGCTCGACGACTTTCACCTGATCGAATCCGTGTCGCTGCGGGAGTCGGTCGCGTTGCTGGCCGAAAACCTGCCGCCGGGCCTTCGGCTGGTGCTGGCGAGCCGCGGCGAGCCGTCGCTGTCGCTGGCCCGGCTACGGGCACGGGGCCAGGTAGCCGAGCTTGACGCCGCCGAGCTGCGATTCACCGTGGCTGAGGCGGCGGCGCTGCTGGCGGATACCGTTTCGTTTTCCGGCTCCGCGGTTGCCGCGCTCACGGCGCGGACCGAGGGCTGGGCGGCCGGCCTGCGGCTGGCGTCGCTCTCGCTGCGCGGTCACCGGGACGTGGCGCGCTTCGTAGCTGACTTCAGCGGCAGCAACCGGTACGTGCTCGACTATCTCACCGAGGAGGTGCTGGACGCCCAGCCGGCCGATGTTCGGGCATTCCTGCTGGCCACGTCGGTGGCGGACCGGCTGTCCGGGCCGCTGTGCGACGCGCTGACCGGCCAGTCCGACGGGCAGCGGATGCTGGAGCGAATCGAACGGGCCGGGCTGTTCCTGGTGCCGATGGACGAGGTCCGGGGGTGGTGGCGGTACCACCAGCTGTTCGCCGGCCTGCTGCGGGTCCGCCTCGATGCGGAGCAGCCGGGGCGGGCCGGGAAGCTGCATGCCGTGGCCTCGCAGTGGTATGAGAGCCACGGGCTGGCCGACGATGCCATCAGGCACGCGGTCGCCGCCGGTGACATGGCCGAGGCGGCCCGGCTGATCGAGCGGCACTTCGATTCGGCCTACATGACGGGCGAACGGGCCACGATCGTGCGGTGGCTAGCTCTTGTTCCGGATACGGTCGAGCTGGCCCGGCCGCGGCTGCGGCTCGGCCGGGCGTTCGCCGCGCTGGTGTTCGGCGACATGGCGGGCGCGGCGGCGCTGCTGGACCTGCCGGACTTGCCGGACTTGCCGGCCGGTGTGACCGACACGTTCACGCCGTCCGCGGGGGAGGCGGCGAGCCTGCTGGTGAATATCCCGGCCGGGTATGCGATCGCGCGCGCCTGGCTCGCCTACCTGCGCGGCGAGCCAGCGGCGATGACGGACTTCGCCGCCGTCGCGAAGGCCAGGCTGGCCAGCGGGCAGACGCTGCTGGCGACGACCTATCAGCTCAACCTGGCGCTGGCCGACTGGCTGAGCGGCAGGCTCGACGAGGCGGGCCGCGGCTTCGAGGCGCTGGCCGCGAGATGGCGCTCGGCCGGCGCGACCAGCCTGGGTGCGCGGAGCGACCGCTTCCTCGGTCAGGTGCGGTGGGATCAGGGTCAGCTGGAGCCGGCGCTGCGTATCTACACGCGCCTGGTGGCGCTTGCCGAGACGCCGGACCAGCCGGGGGCGCCGGTAGCGGGGTACGGCTACGCCGGGCTGGCGGAGGTCGCCTACCAGCGCGATCAGCTCGATGACGCGCTGCGGTACGCCACCGAGGCCATCACCCGCTGCCGCCTGCTGAGCGAGGCCGAGCCGATGGCGGCCAGCCTGGCCACGCTGGCCTGGATCAGGCAAGCCGACGGAGACTATGCCGGGGCGCTTGGCGCGATCGAGGAGGCCGCGCGGTTGGTGCCGAACGCGGCGACCGCCAGCATGCTCAACCCGGTTCCGGCTGTTCGCGCGCGGCTGCTGCTTGCCCAGGCGAACCTGGCGGAGGTGTCCAGGTGGGTCGCTGCACAGGGCATTTCGCCGGCGGATTCGCCGTCGTACCTGCGCTCGCGAGAGTATCTGGTGCTGGTGCGGCTGCTGGTGGTGCAACGGCAGGCGGACCGGGCTCTGGAGCTGGTGTCGCGGTTGCTCTGGCAGGCTCAGGGGCAGCGGCGGACGGGAAACGTCATCGAACTGCTGGTGCTGCGCGCGCTGGCGCTGGCGAGCGCGGGGAACCGGCCGGCCGCGGTGGAGGCGCTTGGTGATGCTCTGGTGCTCGCGGAGCCGCAGGGATACGTGCGCGTTTTCGCCGACGAGGGCGCGGCGATGGCGTCGCTGCTCGGGGGCTTGTCCGCAGGGGCCGGCGTGTCCGCGGGCTACCTGGCGCGGGTCATCCGGGCCTGCCGACGGGACGCGGGCCGGACCGCGCGGCAACCGCAGGGCCTGGTCGACCCGCTGACCGCGCGCGAGCTGGAGGTGCTCGCCCTGCTCGCGGCCGGCACGCCGAACCAGGGCATCGCCGATTCCCTCGTGGTCACCCTCGACACGGTGAAGAAGCACGTCACGCACGTGCTCGCCAAGCTCGGCGCCGCCAACCGCACCGAGGCAGTAGCCCGCGCCCGCGAGATCGGCCTCCTCAGCGCCTGACCCCACCCACCCAACGGCCCACCCAGCCCAGCAACCCGCACCCAGCCCAGCAATCCGCACCCAGCCCCAGCAACC
>Ga0070714_100000314_pt1 | contig 36642 bp, 31 predicted proteins | sample LARL83metaG_FD_65450 | JGI IMG/M metagenome (GOLD analysis project Ga0070714, IMG submission 65450) | Corn, switchgrass and miscanthus rhizosphere microbial communities from Kellogg Biological Station, Michigan, USA - LAR L8-3 metaG | ecosystem: Host-associated > Plants > Roots > Rhizosphere ... | reverse complement strand
TATGCCATCGTGCTCGAGGTCATCGATCACGAAGTTGCGCGCGAGATCACGCGCGAGTTGACGATTCCCACGATCGGCATCGGCGCGGGCCCGCATTGCGATGCGCAAGTGCTCGTGATGTACGACGTGCTTGGAATGTACCCGAACCCGCCGAGCTTTGTGAAGCAGTACGCAAATCTGGGCAGCATCGCAACGCAAGCGCTGCACGCGTATGCCGAAGACGTGCGCGAGAAACGCTTTCCGTAGCCTGCGTTAACGCAGATCCCTCCAATCACCGCAAAGATCTACCGGGCTTTAGGCGAATGCCCGCCTAAACCATAGTCGTGCGAGGTGTCTACTTTTGGCTGACGTGAAGATTGAAAACGGTGCGCTCTCGATTAAACTCTCGCTGCTCGACCGCATGCTCGCCTTCCACGGCTCGCTGCACGTGCCGCTCGAACACGTTACGAATGCCTATGTCGCAGATTTCGAAGACTTGGAGCTGCAATATCAGCTCGAAGGCACGAACTGGGGCATCATCAAGGCCGCCGGCGTCTTCGCAAATCCGCAAGGCCTGATCTTCTGCGACGTCGCCGGCGAAGGCGATTGTTTGGTAATTCAAACCAAGGGCGAACGCTTTCCGCTCATCGCCGTGCAGTTGTCAAACGGGCAAGATCCGAACGCGCTCGCGCACGCGATCTGCCGCGCGATTCCCGATAGCGGGCCGGTGGATTAGACGAGCGCGCGCGGTTCGTGCGCGGCCGGAACGTTCGGATAGACGCCGGTTAGGCAGCCTAAGCACATGTGGTTCCCGTTGCGGCCGGTGGCCTCGACCAGGCCTTCCAAACTGAGGTAGCCGAGCGAATCCGCGCCGATTTTCTGACGGATCTCTTCGACTGTGAAGTTCGCGGCGATGAGTTCGTCGTACGTCGCGAGATCGACGCCCAAATAGCACGGATGCTTGATTGGCGGTGAGGTCACGCGCACGTGCACTTCTTTCGCACCCGCATCGCGAAGCAGCTGCACGATGCGCGGTGTGGTGGTACCGCGAACGATCGAATCATCGACGACCACGATGCGCCTGCCGGCCAGATTCTCCACGAGCGGATTGAACTTGAGCTGTACGCCGCGGCTGCGCATGCGCTGGTCCGGACTGATGAACGTGCGGCCGATATAGCGATTCTTGATGAGTCCCTCGACGTACGGGATGTCCGCTTCATCGGCATAGCCAATGCCGCCGGGAACCGCGGAGTCGGGAATCGCCATGACGACGTCGGCATCGACGGGATGCTCTTTGGCAAGGCGCCGCCCCATGCGATAACGCGCCATGTAGATGGATTCGTTGTTGAGCTGCGAGTCGGGGCGCGCAAAATAGATGTACTCGAACATGCAGAGCGCGGACGGCTCGCCGAGATCGATGCGCACCGACGTGAGCCCGCCTTCGTTGATGCGAACGATCTCGCCGGGCTCCAGCTCGCGCTCGTAGGTGGCGCCGATGGTCGAGAGTGCGCAAGACTCCGAAGCGACGACCCACCCTTCGTGGTAGCGGCCCAGGCACAGCGGACGCACGCCCCACGGATCGCGGAACGCATAGAGTTCGTTCTCGGTGCCGAGCACGATCGAATACGCGCCGCGCGCGCGGTGCAGCACGCTCTTGATGCGATCGAGCATTGAGCCTTCCGCCTCGACGAGCAGTTTGGCCATCACTTCCGAGTCGGAGGACGCTTGCAGCGTCGTGCTGGGAGAGAGCGTTTCACGCAGCTCGTCGGTGTTCGTCAGATTGCCGTTGTGCGCGAACGCGAAATCCCCGACGTCGGTGCGCTCGAGCAGCGGCTGAGCGTTCACCACGATCGACGAACCGGTGGTGGAATAGCGCGTGTGGCCGACGGCGATATGGCCGCCGAGTCCCCCCAAAATCTCCTCATCGAAGATGGCGCCGATGAGCCCCATCTCCTTATGCGAGCGGATGGTGCCTCCGTCGGCTGCGGCAATACCCGCCGACTCTTGCCCGCGGTGCTGCAGAGCATACAACGCAAAGTATGCCAGGCGCGCCGCGTCATGGCCGGGTGCATAAACGCCGGTTATGCCGCACATGAGAGCCTTATTCTACAACGGCTCCCGCGTTCCGTCAGACGAATTAGTCGCGGCGCCGGCCGAGCAATTGCAGGATTGCCAAGAAAATGTTGATTGCGTCCAAGTAGATCTGGACGGCGAGCTGAACGGGCGAAAGCCCGTCGCCGCCGGCGCGAATGCGCGCGAAATCCACGAGCACCAGGCCCGTAAAGATTACGAGCGTGAGCCACGAGTACGTGGTCGGATGGATCCAGTGCGTGAACGCGGAGACGATGCCGACGAGCACCAAGCCGATGAGCGCGATGAACAGATAACCCTGAAAACGGCGGAAGTCGATTCCCGTCGCGTACACGATGCACGCGAGCGCGAGCATTCCAAGGCCCGTCGTTCCCGCCGCTTGCACGATGACGTCCGAGCCGACGCTCACAGCGTAATAATGGATCGTGGGCGCAAGTCCGATGCCTTCGAGGAGAGCGAACGCGTAGAACATGCCCAGCGAGAGTGCCGTATTGTTGCGCGCGACGTTGATGCCGATGAGCAGCAAGAACCCGACGATCATCGCCAGCAGTCCGGCTCCGTAGCCGACGCCCTGAAAGAAGTACGCGGCAGCGGCGGTGATCACCAAGCCCATCGCCGTGATGCCCAGCACCTGGCCGAGCAGTGACTGTACCGGAATCGCCGGCGCGTATCCGAACGGACGCGGCGGCGTTTGGAAACGCATAGCCATACGCCCTATACAACCTCCGCCGCGGGCCGAAGTTTCAGGCTTGCATCGAACATACGTTCGGTGTATCCTTTACTCATGCGTGGGGTCGAGGTCATCGAAGCGCCGGCCAAATCGGTGCTGAACCGGGTCGCCGGCATGCCGTTTCCGTGGTCCATCAATCCATACCGCGGATGCTACCACCAGTGCGTCTTCTGCTACGCCCGCCGCACGCATACGTTCCTGGACGAGGACGGCGTGAACCGCTGGGGTAGCCGGATCTACGTCAAGACCAATGCTCCGGCCGTCCTGCGGACGGAACTGGCAAAGCGCTCGTGGAGGCACGAGAACGTCGCAATCGGCACGGTCACCGATCCGTACCAGCCGCTCGAGGGCCGCTACCGGTTGACGCGCGGGATCCTGGAAGCGCTGCGCGACTACGACACGCCTGCGAGCCTGATCACACGTTCGCCGCTGGTCATTCGCGACATCGACGTGCTCGCGCAGCTCGCACGCGTAGCGGGGGCGAGCGTTTCCGTCAGCATCGCGACACTTGACGAGCGGATTGCGCGTCAGATCGAACCCACGGTCGCGCCTCCGAAGAAGCGTCTGCAGGCCGTCGCGAGACTCGCGCAGGCCGGCATCAAAGTCCACGTCGCGCTCGCGCCGATTCTCCCGCACATAACCGACTCGGAAGAACATGTCGAAGCCGTCGTGCGCGCGGCGCGCGAGGCAGGCGCACATGCGGTCTGGCACAATACGCTGCACCTCCACGAGGTCACGCGGGAGGCGTTCTTCGGCTATCTGCGTGCGAACCACCCCGAACTCATCGCGCACTATGCCTCGTACTATCGCGGCAAATACGCGCCGCGCGAAGTCCACGATGCGATTGAGAGCCGCGTGACCGGCGCGCTCCTCCGCTTTCCAAAGCAAGCATCCGCCATCATCCATCCCAGCGGGCCGCTGCAGCTCAGCCTCATCTAAACGCCGGCAAAGTCGACAGGCGCCAGTGCGTTTTACGCCCAAATAAGCGGGCGTACTGCTGCTTTTTTTTTGGAGAGTCGCATGAAACGGGTGTTCTTCTCCCTCGCGCTCACCGCCGCGCTTGCCGCGCCCGCATTTGCTTCCGATGATAAAACGCTCGATGCACCGCCGGCGGGAATAGCGCCGGCGTCGGCAACGCTCTCACAAATTCTCAAAGCATACGACACCGCCACCGGACGCCTCGCGCCCTCTGCGCGCAATACGCGCCAAGAAACGTGGGCCTTCACGAAAGCGGGACTCGCCGGTACCGAAACATTGGTTCGAAGCGGAATGGATTACCGCTCGCACATCGTTACCGGGCCGCTCGCCGAAGACTACGGACAACTGCTCGGCCATGCGTGGCGGCGATTTCCGGGCGGCGTCGTTACGCCGGTGCAATCGCCTGATTACACCAGCTTCGAAATGCTGCTGTTCATGCGAAGCCTCGACGAGGCGGCGGATCCGAAGAACGACGTTACCGTGCTGGGTGAAGTGCAGTCTCCAAAACCGGCTTACGTACTGCAGGTGAAGACGACCGGCGCAAAGCATCCGGACTTCGTCTTTTACGATAAGAAGACGGGACTCATCGATCGCTTCGAATCGGTCGTCGACGGTAAACGCACCGCGATCACGTACGACGACTATCGATCGACAAAAGGGCTTACGCAGCCGTGGCACGTGCATTTTACCGACGGCACGGCGGGTTTGGACGACGACTTCGTCCGAAAATCGCTGACCATCGGCGGCCCGGTGGACGCAAGCCAATTCGCACCGCCGGCGTCGACGTTCGGCTTCGAATACTACAACGGCCATCAGACGCTGCCCGCCAGAGTCATCGGCGATCGCTGGCGGCTCGATATCGGCGACGACCACTATATCGACGTTATTGCGCCGACGCTGGTCGTGCGATTGAACGTCGGCGGCCGCGGTCTGGACTTCGCGGTATCCGCAGCCGAACGCCACTCGCTCATCGACTTCGACGTTGCACAGGAGCTGAATCTCCCGTCGTACGGTCAGACGACGCACGCCGGCGGAGAGAACATTCCGTACGATACCATCGTGCCGCAGGCCGATCTCGGCGGCCTGCTCCTGCGCAACTGGGCCGTACGCGCAACGCCGTTTCATTACCACTTGAACCAGGAAACCAAAGTCGTGGGGATGATCGGCTACGACGTCCTCTCGAGCGGCGTCTTCAAGATCGACTACATGAACGGCACCTTTGAAGTCTTTCCGGCGAAGGCGTTCGACGGCGATCGGCCGGCTCTCGTGAAAGACGCAGACATCTTGCCGGTTCATTTCGACGATGGAATGCCGTTCTTCACCGGCTCGATCGATTCGCACGTTACGAACAACATTCTGTTCGACAACGATTTCGACACGTCGTTCGTCTTCGGAAGCTTCACCACGCAGTATCCGGATTCGGTTAAAGACGTCGTGACCGGAAAGAGCCACGGCAGCGCGATGGTTCCGTTTGCGGACTCCAAGGGCTTCGGCAAAGAAGTGCACATTTGGCTCGCAAACGTGCCGCGCATCGAATTCGGACCGGCGGAGTTCCAAAATTACCGCATCATTGCCTCGGACGCGGATTTGGAGGGTAACGGCATCGACGCGGTGATGGGCGGCGACTTGCTGCGCTTCTACGACATCTATCTCGACTATCCGCACAATCGGATCTTCCTGCAGCCGAATAAGCTTTTCTTCAAAGTGTTCCAAGTCAAAGTAGAAAAGTGATGCGCCCCGTTCTCGCAGCTCTGGCCTGCGCGCTCTTCGTGCTGCCGCTCTATGCGCTCGCCGACGACGATCCGGCGGCTCCGCCCGCAGGCATCACTCCGGTCAGCACGGTCACGCTCTCACATCTGCTTGCCATGCATCGCCGCGCGCTGGGAATCTTGAGCCCCGGCACGCCGCACACGCGCGTCGAGCTATGGACCTATAAAGAAGGCGACCAAAGCGGAACGCAGACGCTCGTGGCCTCCGGAGACGATTTTCGCGAGGACACGACGCTGGGGCCGTTTCACAACGCGTCCGGCCAACTCGGCGGCAAGTCGTGGGAGCAGACTCGCAACGGCCTGACGCGATACCAGAGCGGCATTCATCAGCGCGACGACGTCAACGATTACGCACTGGCTCACGCGCAGGCTCCCGGCAGCGGCGTTCAGTTTCTTGGCGAGGTCACCTCGCCGCTTCACGCATACGTCGTCAAGGTCGCTCCGAAGAACGGCCGCATCGAGTACGTCTATTACGATCCGTCGACGTATCTCATCGTGCGCGACGATCGGGTGTCGGAAGACCGCCGTATCGTTCGAACGTACGGCGACTACCGCGTCACCAAGGGCGTGCGCGAGCCATGGCACATCCACCAGAGCAACGGACTTCCGCACGACGATCGTGACTGGCAAATGCAGTCGCTGACCGTCGGCGAAACGGTCGATCCCGCGAAGCTGGCCATACCACCCAGCCGCGATCCCGTAACGTACACAAGCACCCGCGTTAACCTTCCGGCGCAGATAAGCGGCGATCGCATCGTCGTGACCATGCAGATCGGCGCGCACAAAGTGAACCTGCAGATGGATTCGGGCGCCTCCGGCATCTTGATCAATCGCGATGTCGCGGACGCCACCGGCGTAAAGACGTTCGGGCTCCAGACCGAGATAACGGCCGGTCAATACGAAACGGCTGAGGCGCTCATTCCGAAAATCGACTTCGGCGTCGCCAGCATGGAGAACGTCAGCGCGCAAACCGCACCCTACGCCGAGCGCAGTTACGGCGACGTTCCGATCGCGGGACTGCTCGGTTACGATTTTATAGCCGGCGCAGTCATACACGTCGATTACTACCATGGAACCGTCGAAGCGATCGCGCCCGCGGCTTTCACACCGCCCGCCGGCGCTATCGCGCTGCCCATTCGGCTTGACGACGGCGTACCCGTGATAGAAGTACGCATCGGTGCGGCTGCCGCTCACAACTTCGTGGTCGACACCGGCGCGGACCGTAGCATGATCTTTTCGAACTTCGCCGATGCCCACCCGGCGGACGTGAGCGATCAGGGGCTGGGCGACGAGATCACCGCCTCACTGCCGTTTGCGAACCGCATCTACGGCGTAGGTGGTAAGATCCAGGTGCGTCCGGTGCAGGTCGCCTCGCTTGGCTTCGGATCGATTCGGCTGCCCGATTGGCTGTTCTACGTCTCGCGCGACGCAGCTGCATTTGAAGGCGACGACTACGACGGACTCATCGGACAAGACGTGCTGCGCAACTTCGACGTGTATTTCGACTACGCGCAAACAAGAATCTACTTGGTTCCGAACGAGCGCTACAGGCAGCGCTGGGGCAGCTAGCTCCTCTACCGGATTTCGAGTATGTCGGGGCGGGCCGGCCGTGCGCTATTCTCGACGCGTGCACCGTGGGGACCCTTCCGAACGTATGTGGAACGCGCTCAAGCGGCTGGCGGAGAGCGAAAAAACGGCTATTTCGCACGCGGAAGCGGTTAAGCGCGTGAAAGCTATTGCACGAAACGAAGGCGCGCTCGAATTGCCCGAGCGCGCGGTGCGGTTCTATGCGGACGAGTACCGCGACATGGTAAGTAAGCGGCTTATGCCACGACCTTGACGTTTCATGCTGCCGCGCGGCAGGTTACGAGATACGTCGCTAGTTTTTGGCGATATCGGTTCGATACGTCAAATCGCGAACGTTGATGCGCGCCGCAAGATCGTGAACCGCATCGTATGCGCGCAAACGCGCTGCGGTCAAGTCGTTGCCCAGGCCGGTTACGGTGAGCACGCGTCCGCCGCCCGATGAAGCCGTGCCGTTATCGATCTTCGAACCGCCCCAGAACACTTGCGCATCCAATCCCAGATCGACTTCGAGCGGCAATCCCGCCACGGGCGTGTTGCTGCGCGGGTAATCCGCCGTGGCGATGACGACGCCGACGCACGCACGATTTGCAAAGGCGGCAGCGCTTAGATCGAGTGCGCCGTCGGCGGCGGATTTGAGCAGCGCCGCGAAATCGCCCGTAACGCGCGGCATGAGCACTTGCGTTTCCGGATCGCCGAAGCGCGCGTTGAACTCGATGACGCAGGGCCCGTCGTCAGTCCACATCAAACCGCAGTACAGTACGCCGACGTAGTGCTCGCCCTCCGCGAGCAAGCCGCGCAGCACCGGCGCGAGGATGCGCTCGCGCACCTGATCTTCCAGATCCGCCGGAAAGCCTTTGGGCGGCGAGTACGCGCCCATTCCACCGGTATTCGGTCCGGTGTCGCCGTCGCCCGCGCGCTTGTAGTCGCACGCTGAAGCGATCGGGAACATCGCACGGCCGTCGCTGATTGCGAAGACGCTGACCTCGCGCCCTTCGAGCTTTTCTTCGAGCAGCACGTCGGTGCCGCCGCCCGGAATGCGATTTTCGCCGTACCATTCGCGCAGCACGCTGCGCGCGGTATCGACGTCCGGAGAAACCACTACGCCTTTGCCGGAAGCCAAGCCGTCGGCTTTGATAACGACCGCACCCGACCACTCGTCGAGTGCGTGCATCGCGCCCTCCAGTGAGTGCACCACGACGGCGCGCGCCGTTGGAACGCCGTGACGCTCCATGAAGCGCTTGGAAAAAATCTTGCTCGACTCGAGGCGCCCGCCCGAGCGATTCGGGCCGAATACGGCAAGACCGGCTTCACGCAGGCGATCGCCTACGCCGGCCGCGATTGCCGATTCGGGGCCGAGAACGACGAGATCGATACGCTCCTGCTTGCAGCGCTCGAGGATCGCTTTACCGTTGGTGGCGGCAATGTTCCAGTTTTCGCCGCGCGATGCAGTACCGGCGTTTCCGGGCGCGGCGAAGATCGCCTCGCACGACGGCGAGGCGGCCAGACGCCAGGAGAGGGCATCTTCACGCGCCCCGTTTCCGACAACCAGAATTCTCAAGGTGCGCTATTCCCACTCCACGGTCGATGGCGGTTTTGAGGTGATGTCGTACGCCACGCGATTGACTCCCGGCACTTCGTTGACGATGCGCGTGCTGATGCGCTCGAGCAAATCGTACGGCAAACGCGCCCAGTCGGCCGTCATTCCGTCTTCGCTGGTAATCGCTCGCACGGCAACGAGGTTCGAGTACGTGCGGCCGTCGCCCATCACGCCGACGCTCTTCACGGGGGTAAGCACCGCGAAATATTGCCACGGCTTCGGATCGAGCGTAGCGCTGTCGATCTCTTCGCAGACGATCGCATCCGCTTCGCGCACGAGCGCCAGGCGCTCTTCGGTGATCGAGTCGATGATGCGCACCGCCAGACCCGGTCCCGGGAACGGCTGGCGCTGCACGATGTGATCCGGCAAGCCGAGCACGCGTCCCAGCGCGCGGACCTCGTCTTTGAAGAGCGAGCGCAGCGGCTCTATGAGCGCGAAGTTCATCTTCTCCGGCAGTCCGCCGACGTTATGATGCGACTTGATCTTGTGGCCGGCTTTGCTGTCCGGCGTCTTCGACTCGATGACGTCCGGATAGAGCGTTCCCTGCACGAGATACTTGACGCCCGGAATCTTGGCCGCTTCCTCTTCGAACACGCGGATGAACTCGTGCCCGATGATTATGCGCTTCTGCTCGGGATCGCTCACGCCCGCGAGTTTGTCGAGAAAACGCTTGCGCGCGTCCACGGCGACGACGCTCAGGTGCATCACGTCGCGGAAGGCTTCGGTCACGCGCTGCGCCTCGTTTTTGCGCAGCAAGCCGTGGTCGACGAAGATGCACGTCAGCTGCTCGCCGATGGCGCGCGAAACGAGCGTGGCGGCTACCGCGGAGTCGACGCCGCCCGAGAGAGCGCAGATGACTCTATCGCTGCCGACCTTTTGGCGAATCTCCGAGATCGCGCGATCGACGAACGACTCCATGTGCCAATCCGACGTGATGCCGGCAACGCGATGCAGGAAATTGTTGATGATCTGCTTGCCGAAGTCCGTGTGAACCACTTCAGGGTGAAACTGCACGCCGTAGATTTTGCGTTCGTCGTTCGCCATGGCGGCAACCGCGCAGCGCGAGGTGGATGCAGCTTTCTTGAAGCCCTCGGGCATGCGCACGACCGAATCTCCGTGCGACATCCAGACCCGCGACTCCGTGGCCACGCCTTCGAGCAGCGGCGTCTCCGGATGCACGACGAGCAGCGTAGCAGGCCCGTATTCGGCGTGATCCAGTTTCACCAGCTCGGCGCCGCATTCGCGCGCCACGAGCTGCATGCCGTAGCAGATGCCGAGAATCGGCACGCCGCTGCGGATGATCTCGGAATCCATTTGGGGCGCGCCGGGGACGAGCGTACTTTCCGGGCCCCCGCTCAGGATGACGGCCGCGGGCTTACGCGGCGCGAGCGCGCTCCACGGCGTGTCGTACGGCACGATCTCGCAGTACACGTTCAGCTCGCGCGTGCGCCGCGCGATGAGTTGGCTGTATTGCGCGCCGAAGTCGAGGATAAATACGGTCGCGGGCTGCGTGGAGGCCGCGCCGGGAGCGTCCAGGGTCTCGGGAAGGGTCATCGTCCCACCCCATTCGGCTCCGCGGTTCTCGCCTCTTTTCGCTCTAGGCGTTCACCGCCGATGAGGTCTTGGACGCCGCCGCGATGACGTCATCGTAGTCGGGCTCCTGCCCGATTTCAGGCACAATCTGCTTGTATGCGATGGTTGCAGGTAGACGGGGCTGCCTTTGGATTCGGGCGCAGGCTCGACTGGGTACATCGCGTTCATGGCGGGGCGAAAACAGCCGCAGCCGTTCGATCCCGAGCGAGCGGCGATCTTGGACGATCCGGAACGCGAACGCTGGCTCAGCACGCGCCGCATTGTCTCGATGCTCGACGTGCGTGACGGCATGCAGGTGCTGGACTACGGCGCGGGGACCGGCCGCTACGCGCTCTCCATCGCACGCGCCCACCCCGGCGCACGCGTAACCGCGTTCGACATCCAAGAGAAAATGCTGAACATCGTTAACCAGCGCGTCTCGGAAAGCGGATTGCAAAACCTTCGCATCGCGGGACCGGATGCTTCGGCGGTCGAGCAGCAGCACTTCGATCGCGCACTCGGCGTGCACTTGCTGCACGAGATCGACGACGAGCATCTCGAGCACATCGCCGGAACGCTCAAGCGGGGAGGTTCGCTGCTGATGATCGACTGGGATCGCGACGTCGAGCGCGACTTCGGTCCGCCGCCCGGCCACGTTCACACGCTCGACGAAGCCGTAGAGCGTCTACGCCGCGCCGGCTTTACAACCGAAGTATTGGACAGCCCCGATTTCCCGTACCATTTCGCGATACGCGCTATGCGCCCGTAACGGCAAGAACGCGCTGGATGCACACCGGCTTCCAAGCGTCGTTTGTTTCGCCTTGATCCAGCAGCGCTTGAAGCGGATGCTCTCGCGCGCGGCGTAAGGCCTCGCGCGCGGCCGCGGCGAGTACACGAAGGCTCGCGGTGCCGCAATCCTTGCGCGCTTCCGGTGCGTAGCCGATAACGCCGGCGCCTCTGGTCGTAAACGCCTGGTCAATGGTGCTGTTCGCGGCGTACGGAGGAGCGAGCTGCGGCCACGTTGGCCGGCGCGGAACAGGCTTCACGTGCAGCTGCCACGCGACGACGAGAGCGCTTCCAAAGGTTGCGCGCGTCCCCGCGGGCCAAACGGGATCGAGCTCCGCAGCTGCGAGGGCCAAGCGCTGAATCGGCGTACGTGCATCGTATCCGCAGATCGCGCCGACCGTCTGCCCGGCATCCACGATCGCGAGTACTCCGCCCATTCCAACGTTCGCTTGCGATGCCATGGTGTGCGCGCGCGCACGTGCACGCGCGAATGCGGTCGCGGTTACCTGCGCTCGAATTGCCTCGCAGTTCGGGACGAAGGGATCGTAAGCCGCATCGAGAGAGCCGAGCAGATGATGCCATACCGTTGAGGCCCACAGCGCCGAGAGCATCGTTTGTGACGGTACTTTTACGTACATGGCCTCGCCGGTCGAAAGCATGTCGCCCGGCTTGACGCCGGCGGATCGTAGTGCCGCGGCCAGCTCCGCAAAAATAACGCTCGCGGATTGTTGCGCACTCGATGCAACGCGAAAGATTGCCACGAACCCCGCGGGCGTTACGGTTATACTTGCTTGCCCCTGGGCGCTCACGAACGGCTCGCCGCCGGGCACGATCATCTGCCGCGAAACCAAGCGATTCTCTACAAAAGCCGTGCCCGGGGAAGCGGAGGGCCACACTCGACGCGCTTGCCGCTGCGGACGCAGCGAGAACGTCTGGGAGCGATTGACCGACGCGGGATATGGACGCGCGCGCAACTCCACAAGTTCGCTCACAAATGCAGGCAGTGACGGCCGGCCGGGCCCGCACATAACCTCCAGACGCGGGTCGTACGAGCCGTCATACCACGCGCGGTCGCTCAGAAGTTGCCCGTCGTTAAAGCCGGCGGCGCGCGCCAAAAGTGCCGCGGTCGTTCGCGCGTTCGATCGCGCGAGAGACCGCACACGGCTCTCCGTATCGCAGTGCGTTCGCATCACCACGGTGCCCGCGGGCACAATCTGCGGGTACCACGCGATCGCGCTTGCAATTTTTGCATTCAGCAATGCAGACTCGCGCGGCGTGCGGGGTTCGATTGCGACGAGAATTTGGCCGGCCGAATTCGTGCTTCCGGAAAGGTTTGCCGTAAGAGCGCCGGCCGGGATGCCCGCGCGTTCCAACAGTGCCGTTGCCGAGCGAACGTCATCGAGCGTCACCGTCGAGAGCGGGCGAATCGGTGTCGGCGTCGGGTCCTCGTCGCCCGGTTTCACGAGGTGAATGCCGCCCGGCGACGGCGTCGGCTCGGGCGATGGTTTGCCGAGGACCGCGAGTTGAAGATAAGCGCGTTGCGCGGGAGAGACGCGCAGCACGGACGCGTTGACGGCAACGATCGGCTTGCCCGGTGAGAGCGCGACTTTGCTTACAGGCGGCGGTACGAAATAGATGTCGGCATGCGCCGTCGTAAGCATTGCGGCGACACAACACAGCGAGACGAGGAACGCACGCCGCAGGATTATGTAACCACCTCTTCCAGGCGGTTTGCCTCGCGGGCGAAGACGATCTCCATGGCAATGCGCTCGCCGACCGACACGTCGCGTCCCCAGCGATATGCGGAGTACGGCGTGTATCGCGTGCCCGGGGAGCCTGGAATGCGCAGCGATACGTCGTAGCAGACGAACTCTTTCGGCGGCCCCGCAACGATGATGCATTGCAGCGCGAACGGCCCGATCACGCCGGGCGGATTGACTTCCGCGGCGACTTTGACGAATCGCTCGCCCATCTCGAACGCCTTCTCCAGCGTCGATTCGGTGAGCGTGGCCGCGATGTGTCCGGCTTCTTCCAGGCGCATCGGCACGTTGCGCAATCCTTCGAATGCCGCGGGCGGCACGTTGCGGAAGCCTTCGAGATTCGTTTGCCGGCGCGTATCGGTGCCGCTGAGTTCGAGTTCGCCCAGAATCGGCGAGTAAAAGAAATTCAGGTTTACCGACGGGCCGAGGGCGTACTCCTCGATGACGGCGTTGGACAGGCCTTCTTCCGTCAGCATACCCGCGCGGATGAGCCGCCCGGAAACCTCGCGGTACTCCTGCGGTGAGGAGCACAAGAAAAACGCGCGCTCGAAACTCACCTTCGCGTGCGGCGCCTTTACCATGACGAGGCGATCGATGTCGTCCGGAGATGCGAATTGCAGCGGGTGGCGAATGCCGGCGCGCTGCATGAGCGCATACTGGTTATGCTCTTCATCGCGCTCTTCGGCGCGCAGCAAACGGCGGTTGCCGAACATCGGCACCTTCATGCCGCGTTCGATCTCATCGTAACTGTATTTCTGATGCAGGTAGACTTCGAACGAACGATTCGCGAGAAAGATGACGCTGCGCTCGCGCAGCTTCTCCTGCACCTCGCCGTTCAGCAAGTCGGGGAACGAGGCCAGTTCGAGCGTTTCATCGACGCATCCCCGGGCCGGGTTCGACTGCTGCGCGTAGTACCGCGTGTACGTTTTCTCGCGCCCCTTCGCGGTGACGACCAGATTGCGAAGGCCTTGAGCGCGCGCGCCGTACGCCACTTCCAGCGCGGAATGGCTGCCGATGGAGCCGAGGGTGAGGGCGCTGCGGTCGTAGCCCGCGAGCAAATCGCCGGTGTTCACGAGCGCGACGTTAGACGCGTCGCAAAAACGCCCCTGGGGAATAGAGGGAGTATGAGCTCGGGGCCGGCATTGCGGACCGTGGAGAGCGTGGAAGCTCAAAGTCAAATTCAACTTCTTCACGGTACGATCCCGGCCGCCTCGCCCGTACGCCGCAAGACCGGATCTAAGCGAGCGCGAGGTTAGAGAGGACAAAAATCGAATCTTCGGGGATGGAAGCTCCGGCAAAGATTCGCACCATACTGCACAGCATCGCCGGGAAAACCTTCGGCCAGGAAGCCGCGAGGTTCGGCGACGTCTACGACCCCGCACTGGGGGAAGTCCAAGCTCGCGTCGCGTTTGCCGACGCTGCAACCGTCGATCGCGCCGTAAACGCGGCGGCGCAAACGTTTCCCGCGTGGAGCGCCACGCCGCTCGGCAGACGGGCCGAGGTGCTCTTCACGTTTCGGGCGCTGCTCAAAGAGCACGCCGCCCAGTTTGCCGAGATCGTCTCGCGCGAGCACGGCAAGATCGTCAGCGACGCCGAGGGCGAGGTTGCGCGTGCGCTCGAGGTCGTCGACTTTGCCTGTTCGCTCACGCACCAACTCAAGGGCGAACTGAGCGAGAACGTATCGACGAACGTCGACACGCATTCGCTGCTCCAGCCGCTCGGCGTTTGCGCCGGCATTACGCCGTTCAATTTTCCGATGATGGTGCCGGCATGGATGTTCGCCATCGCCATTGCGTGCGGCAATACGTTCGTGCTCAAACCATCCGAACGCGACCCGTCCGCATCGCTGCTGGTCGCGGAATTATTCGAGCGCGCGGGACTTCCGGCGGGGGTCTTCAACGTCGTGCACGGCGACAAAGCGGCGGTCGATGCGCTTCTCGCGCATCCCGGCGTTGCGGCGATCAGCTTCGTCGGCTCGACGCCCATCGCGCGGTACATTTACGAAACGGCCGCCGCGAACGGAAAGCGCGTTCAGGCTCTGGGCGGAGCCAAGAATCACATGGTCGTCATGCCCGATGCCGATCTGGACGCCGCGGCCGATGCATTGGTGAGCGCTGCGTACGGCTCGGCGGGCCAGCGCTGCATGGCGATTTCCGCCAGCGTCACCGTCGGCGATGCGGGCGATGCATTGATGGAGCGGGTGGTTGCGCGTATCGGAGCGCTCAAGATCGGGCCGGGGCACGACCGCGCAAACGACATGGGCCCCGTCGTCACCCCCGCGGCGCGCGATCGCATCCTGCAGTATATAGAGGAAGGCGAACGTTCCGGCGGGCGGCTGCTCGCGGACGGCCGGAATCTGCGCGTTCCGGGATACGAGCACGGGTTCTTCATCGGTCCCACGCTCTTCGACAACGTGAATCCGTCGATGTCGATCTATCGCGAGGAGATCTTCGGGCCGGTGCTCGTCAATCTGCGCGCGGGTTCCCTCGACGAAGCGCTGGCGATTCTACGCGCGAATCCGTACGGCAACGGCACGGCGATTTTCACGCGCAGCGGCGCCGCGGCGCGACGCTTTCAAAGCGAAGTTGAGGTCGGCATGGTGGGCGTGAACGTTCCGATTCCCGTACCGGTCGGCTACTATAGTTTCGGCGGGTGGAAGGCCTCGCTCTTCGGCGATCTGCATATCTACGGCGAGGACGGCTTCCGTTTCTACACGCGTAAGAAAGTCGTCACGAGCCGCTGGCACGAGAGCAACGCCGGCATGAACCTCGGATTCCCGACACACAAGTGAGGGCGTAACAATGCTCGGCGAATCCATTCACCGCCCGCTCTCGAACATCGAGGTCAAACTCGAAGCGAATCGCTGCTTGAACTGCTACGACGCGCCGTGCATGCACGCATGTCCGACGCACATCGACGTACCCGGTTTCATCGGCAAGATTGCCACCGGCAATCTCAAGGGCAGCGCGCGGACCATCATGGATGCCAATCCGATGGGTGCGAGCTGCGCGAGAGTCTGCCCCACCGAGCAATTATGCGAAGGCGCGTGCGTGTACAACGCCGCGGGCGACTCGCCGATCCGCATCGGCGACTTGCAGCGCTACGCGGTCGACTATGCGATGCACAACGATCTCACGCTGTTCGATCCGGGACCGCCGACCGGAAAGCACGTCGCCATCCTCGGCGGTGGTCCGGCGGGACTTTCCGCCGCACGCGACCTGCGCCGATTGGGGCACGCAGTCACGATCTTCGAGGCCAAGGACGAACTCGGCGGCCTCAACACCTACGGTATCGTGCCGTTCCGTCTAGACATCGATACCGCGCTGTGGGAAGCGCAGCAGGTCGTTCGCATGGGCGTCGACGTGCGCACGAGCACGCGCGTCGGTACCGACGTCACCGTCGACGAACTGCTCGAACGATACGATGCAATTGTGGTCGCTTGCGGCATGGGCGCGGTGCCGGCGCTCGGCATTCCCGGCGAGGACCGATTCCATGTTTGGGACGCATTGGAGTTCATCGAGCGCGCGAAGCTGGGTCAAGACGTCGGAGCCTTGGGCGATCGCGTCGCCGTGATCGGTGCCGGCAATACGGCGATCGACGCATTGACGTGTAGTAAACGACTCGCACCCGACGCGAGGGTCACCTGTTATTACCGGCGCGGTGAGAAACAGATGACGGCGTATCAGTTCGAATACGAATTTGCCAAGCAGGAAGGCATTGAGTTCCGCTTCTTCTGCGCGCCGGTTCGCATCATCGGGGAGAATGCGCGCGTGAGCGCGGTTGAGTTCGTGCGTACGACGCCGGATGCAAAACCGATTCCGGGCAGCGAGTTCATCGAGCCTGTCGACACGGTGATACGGGCGATCGGCCAAAGCCGTCTGCTCGCTACGCTCGAACACGCGGGCGTCGCGCACGACGGCGGCGTGGTCCGTGTTGACGACGCGCTTGCGACGACACGCCCGGGCGTCTTTGCCGCCGGCGACTGCATCTTCGCAAAAGGCGCGCGGGAGGCCATGGTGGTCGAGGCGGCCGAGCAAGGCAAAATCGCCGCCCGGGGCGTCGACCAGTATTTGCGCGCAGTCCCTCGACTTTGCTCGGGGTCCTTCGATACCTCAGGATGACATAACATGGCTGATCTTTCATCGAATCTTGCGGGCATCAAGAGCCCGAACCCGTTCTGGCTTGCATCCGCGCCGCCGACGAACAGCGGCTATCAAGTGCTGCGCGCGTTCGAGGCCGGCTGGGGCGGCGCGGTATGGAAAACGCTCGGCACGCCCATCGTCAACGTCACCTCGCGGTTTGCGGCGCTCAATTATAAGCAGAATCAGATGGTCGCGATGAACAACATCGAGCTCATCACCGACCGTCCGCTGGATGAGAACCTCAAAGAGATCGCCGAGTGCAAACGCGCCTTTCCGGATCGCGCGGTCATCGCTTCGCTGATGGAAGTCTGCGAGCGCGAGGCATGGCACGAACTCGTCAAGCGCGTGCAAGAGGTCGACATCGACGGCTTCGAGTTGAACTTCGGCTGCCCGCACGGCATGAGCGAGCGCGGCATGGGCTCCGCGGTCGGACAGCACGCCGATCTTATCGCGCAGGTCGCCGAGTGGGTCAAGGAAGTCGCACGGGTCCCCGTCATCGTTAAACTGACGCCGAACATCACGGACATTCGCTGGGCGGCGCGCGGCGCATCGCAGGGCGGGGCCGACGCAATCAGTCTCATCAACACGATCAACAGCATCATGGGCGTTGACCTCGATACGCTCAATCCCATTCCGCACGTCGACGGCAAGAGCAGCCACGGCGGTTACTGCGGTCCGGCGGTCAAGCCCATCGCGCTCAACATGGTCAACGACTGCGCGCGCGATCCGCAGGTGAATCTGCCGATCTCGGGCATAGGAGGCATCGAAACGTGGTCCGACGCCGCCGAATTTCTGGTGCTCGGCGCGACCAACGTGCAAGTCTGCACCGCGGTCATGCATCACGGCTTCCGCATCGTCGACGATCTCATCGAGGGCCTCTCGAATTATCTGGATTCGCGCGGAATCGCGAGCGTGTCCGGCCTCGTCGGCACGGGCAAAGACCGCATCACGACTTGGGAAAATCTCAATCTCAACTACAAGATCGTCGCGCGCATCGATCAGGACAAGTGCATTCGCTGCAACAAGTGCTACATCGCATGCGAAGATGCCGCGCACCAGTGCATAGACCGCATCGCCCAGAACGGTTCGGCGATGCTCGTCGTCGACGAAGAGCACTGCGTCGGCTGTAACCTTTGCAAAATGGTCTGCCCGGTCGAGGACTGCATCGAGATGGTGCAGATCGATACCGGCTTACCGCCCGAGTCTTGGAAGGAACGCTCTAGCAAAATCACAGCCCCGCCCCAATAGGCGCGGCCAAGGAGGTCATTGGTTGGGCACACTCATACGCGGCGGAACGATCGTCACCGCGACGGATACCTATCGCGGCGACGTACTCATCGAAGGCGAACGCATCTCCACCATCGGCGTCAACATGGACGCCTCAAAGCATGAAGTCGTCGACGCGAGCGACGCGTACGTGTTCCCCGGCGGCATCGACCCGCACACGCATCTCGATATGCCGTTCGGCGGAACGATCACCGCCGACGATTTCGAGAGCGGCACGCGCGCCGCGGCGATGGGCGGCACGACGACCATCGTCGATTTCGCGCTCCACACCCGCGGCGAACCGCTCAAGAAAGCGCTGGATACCTGGCACGAAAAAGCATCGGGCAAGGCGTGCATCGACTACGGCTTCCACCTGACGATTGCAGACGGCCGCGACGAGACGATGGCGGAGATTCCCAAGATGATCGCCGAGCACGGCGTGAACTCGTTCAAGGTCTTCATGGCCTACAAGCACGTGCTGCAAGTCGACGACGAAACGATCTTCAAGACGCTGCAGACGTGCGCAACGCATGGCGGCCTGGTGCAAGTACACGCCGAGAACGGCGACGTCATCGAAGTCATCACGAAACAGGCGCTTGCGGCAGGGAAGACCGAGCCTAAATGGCACGCGCTCACGAGGCCCGTGGAGTGTGAGGGCGAAGCGACGCACCGGGCGATTCGACTCGCGGAGATCGCCGGCGCGCCGCTGTACGTCGTGCACGTTTCCAGCGCGATGGCAGCCGACGCAATCTCGGACGGGCGCAAACGCGGACTGCACATCTACGGCGAGACGTGCCCGCAGTATCTGGTCTGCGAGTTCGCGGACTACGAACGCCCCGATTTCGCGGGCGCGAAGTACGTGCTCTCGCCGCCCATTCGCGATAAATGGAACCAGGACGTGCTGCTGCGCAAACTCATGAACATGGAGCTGCATTCCTTCGGCTCTGACCACTGCTCGTTCAATCTCTGCGGGCAAAAAGAGCTCGGCAAGCACGATTTCTCGAAGATTCCCAACGGCGCGCCGACGATCGAGGACCGCCTCTCGATCTTGTACGAGGTCGGCGTGAACCGGAAGATTTTGGGACTCAACAACTTCGTCGCGCTCGGCTCGACGAACCCGGCGAAACTCTTCGGTTTGTTTCCCCGCAAAGGGACGATTGCGGTCGGCAGCGATGCGGACCTCGTCGTCTGGGATCCGAACGAGGTCCGCACCATATCGCCGGAAACCCACCACATGAACGTCGACAACAACGTCTTCGAAGGGATGACGATCAAAGGGCGGCCGCGCTACGTCTTCTCGCGCGGCCGCAAGGTTGCCGACGGCAACACGTTCGTAGGCGCGAAGGGCGCAGGCAAACACGTAAAAAGCGACCGGTTCTACCCGGTCGCGCTGTAAGGAGTCGGCAGTTGGATAGCAAGGTCACCATCGGACTCATCCAAGCGCATCACGATACGGACGGCAGCGAGCCGGTCGAGGTTCACAAGAAGAACGCGATCGACAAACACGTGCGTATGATTCATGAAGCCAAGCAGGCAGGCGCGCAGATCGTTTGCCTGCAGGAGCTGTTTTACGGCCCGTACTTCTGCACCGAGCAGACGACGAAGTGGTACGGTGCCGTCGAGCCGATTCCGGACGGCCCGACGACGCGCCTGATGCAGGATCTCGCGAAAGAACTCGGCATCGTGCTGGTCGTGCCGATCTACGAGGAAGAGTTCTCGGGCGTCTATTACAACACGGCCGCCGTCATCGATGCGGACGGCACGTATCTCGGAAAATACCGCAAGCACCACATCCCGCAGGTGCAGGCCGGCCCGCCCGGCTGCGGGTTCTGGGAGAAGTATTACTTCCGCCCCGGCAACCTCGGCTATCCCGTGTTCGACACCGCGTTTGCAAAGGTCGGCGTCTACATCTGCTACGATCGCCACTTTCCCGAAGGCGCCCGCATGCTCGGGCTGCACGGTGCGGAGATCGTGTTCAATCCCTCGGCAACGGTCGCCGGTCTCTCGGAGTATCTCTGGAAACTCGAGCAGCCCGCGCACGCCGTGGCGAACGGGTACTATCTGGGCGCGATCAACCGCGTCGGCGTCGAGAAGCCGTGGAACATGGGTGAGTTCTACGGGCAATCGTATCTCGTGGATCCGCGCGGCCAGTTCGTTGCGACGGGCAGCCGCGACAAAGACGAAGTGGTGATCGGCGTGATGGATCGCGAGGTCATCACGCAAGTTCGCAATACGTGGCAGTTCTATCGCGACAGGCGTCCCGAAACCTACGACGATCTCGTGGAGGTGTAGCATGGGCGACATCGTCGCGCTCAGCCCGCAAGCGCAGGCCCAGCTCTCGAACAACACGTCGATGTGGAACGAGGATTTGCGGCCGTGCACGCTGGCCGAGCACTCGTGGCCCGGTTCCAAATTCGCCGCGCTGTGGGTCGGCATGTGCCTGTGCCTGCCGACGTATTCGCTGGCGAGCAGCATGATCGCAATGGGCATGAACTGGTGGGAATCCGTCCTGACCGTGTTCGTCGGCAGCTGCATCGTGCTCGGCGCGATTCTGCTCGTTTCGCATGCCGGAACGAAATACGGCATTCCGTATCCCGTCTTCGCACGCTTATGGTTCGGAACGCGAGGAGCGCATGTGCCGGCGCTTGCGCGTGCGGTCATCGCGGCCGGCTGGTTCGGCATCAACTCGTGGTTCGGCGGACAAGCGTTGGACGCAATCCTCACGCATCTGGTTCCGGCGTGGCAGAACGCCGGGTTTCACCTCGGTATCTCGTTCCTAATCTTCTGGGCGATCAACGTCGCCGTTGCGATGCGCGGGCCGCAGGCCATCGGACGCCTTGCCCAAATCGCGGCGCCCACGGTTGGCCTGGGCGCCATCGCGCTGCTCGCGTGGGCGGCCACCAGCGCGGGCGGTTTCGGCCCCATCTTGGCGGAGCCGGCAAAGATTCACGGCAGCGGTTTTTGGAACGCGTTCTATCCGTCCGTCGTCGGAGTGATCGCCTTCTGGGCGACGATGGCGCTCAACATTCCGGACTACACGCGGTACGCGCGTTCACAGCGCGGGCAGATGCTCGGGCAGACGCTCTCGATGCCGCTGACGATGGCCGCCTTTTCGTTCATCGGCATCGCAGTCACGTCCGCTACCCTGCTGCTCTTTGGAAAAGCACTCTGGGATCCGGTCGATCTGATCACCAAGTTCCCGACGCCGGTGGTCGTCATCGGCGGCATCATCGTGATCCTTTCGTCTGTAACGATCAACGTTGGCGCCAACGTCATGGCACCGGCGCGTGCGTTCGAGAACCTCTGGCCCAAGTACATCACGTTCGCAATCGGCGCGGTGCTCACGGGACTGCTCAGCCTGGCGATGGAGCCGTGGCGCGTTCTCGCGACCTATGGCGCGTACATCTTCACCTGGCTGGGAACCTACGGCGCGATGCTCGGCGCGTTCGACGGTATCGCCATCGCCGATTACTGGCTGGTTCGCAAGCGGCGCATCGATCTCGTGCAGCTCTACACGCCGGGCGGCATCTATTCGTACGTGAAGGGCGTCAACGTGCGCGCGATCGCCGCTCTCGTCGTCGGATGGATAGTGACGCTGGTTGGACTTTTCGTTCCGGCGCTGCATTTTCTCTGGAGCGGCGGATGGATATTCAGCTTGCTTGGCGGGCTTTGCGCATACTGGCTGCTGATGCGCGGGGAACGCCGGGCGACCGGAGAAACGGAACACGAAACGCCCACGCTGGTGCCGACGGAGGCTTGAACGCATGCAGATTCTCAAAAAAGACAACGCGCAGCGAGCGCGCGACCATCTCTTCGCTGCGCAGCAGACGTATTACGACCAGCCGATCACCCTGACCGAGGGCGAGGGCACGCGCATCAAAGACGATGCGGGCAACGAGTATTTGGATGCGTTCGCGGGCATTGCGACCACTACGCTGGGCTACGGCGATACCGAAGTCGCGCAAGCGGTGGCGGAGCAGGCAAAGAAGCTGATCCACGTCTCGACGCTGTACCTCACCGATGAAATGCTGGATTTGGCCGAGACGGTGGCGCGCGTCGCACCCGAGGGCATGACCAAGAGTTTCTTCAGCAACTCCGGTTCGGAAGCGAACGAGACGGCTGCGCTCGTCGCGCGCACGTCGAAAAATTCCCTCGACTTTCTCGCGCTCGAGCACGCGTACCACGGGCGCACCGTCTACACCGTCGCGCTCGCGGGGCAGAGCAATTGGCGCAATTTCGCAGCCGAGTACCCGCACGTTGCGTTCGTTCCGAATCCCTACTGTTACCGGTGTCCGCTGGGTTTGGAGTACCCCTCGTGCGAGATCGCCTGCGCCCGCGCCGCGAAGCGCGTGATCGAAACGCAGACCAGCGGCGCGCCGGCAGCGATGATTGCCGAAACCGTCGCGGGCGTCGGCGGCATCATCACGCCGCCCGTCGAGTACTTCAAGGTGCTGCGTGAAACGCTCGAGCCGTTCGGCACGCTGCTCATCGCCGACGAGGTGCAGGCCGGCTGGGGCCGCTTGGGTGACGGCATGTTCGGCATGGTCTCGTCGTACGGCGTCGTTCCCGACATCATTACGTCCGCCAAAGGCTTGGGAAGCGGCGTGCCGATCGGCATCACGATCACCCGCCCGGAACTCGCGGACGTCTTCAAGGGTCCGCACATCAATACGTTCGGCGGCAATCCGCTCGCGAGCCGCGCCGCCAAAGTCACGATCGACGTCATCGAAAAGCGCGATCTGGTCGCGAATTCGAAGCGTCAAGGCGAAACGCTGATCGCCGGGCTGCGCGAATTGCAGCAGCGCTATCCGCTCATCGGCGAGGTTCGAGGAAAAGGCTTGATGGTCGGCGTCGAGCTGGTGAAGGATCGCAAAACTAAAGCATACGCTTCCGCCGAAGCGACGCGCCTGGTCGACGAAATGCGTAAACGCGGCGTGCTGGTCGGCAAGGGCGGGCGCTTCGGAAACGTGATTCGCATTCAACCGCCGCTAATCTTCAGCAGCGAAGACTCGGCCGAGTTTCTGCGCGCGTTTGAAGGCTCGCTCGCCGCACTGTAGTGTCCGAGCGCGGAGTTCCCGTACTGGCGCTGGCGCTCGCCGCGGCAGCGGCGTCGCGCGTGCATGTGGACGAAGACGCGGAGGCACGCCTCCGCGTTGCGTTCACCGCGGCGGTCGAACAGACGGATAGTGCGGATCGAGCTTATCGCTCCGCGATCGAAGAAACGCTGCCGCGCGAGGTTGCACACACCATGCTTTCGACGATGGCGGCGTTCCGTGAAATGGCTGCGCGAACCCGCGAGTCCGCGGTGCGCGAACTCGAGGATATTTGGAAGCGGTACCACCGATCCTACGGATGGTTCGATCCGCTCGACACGTATGCCGCGCCCACGCACGGTTTGAATCACGCGGACGCGACGCGCGCCGCAACGATCGCCGATCGCGCCCGCGCTGCGGTAGAAGCATTGCGCGCACAAGCGAATGAAGCGATCCTCAAGCACCTGGATGCGGACCAGGTTGAGACTCTGCGCGCCGCTCGAACGCAGCGCCGGGAGCGCTTTCGTGCCGCGCTGGAAACCGCCGCGCGCGGCACGCTTGGGGACGCAATAGAGCCGGCGCGGTACGATGCACTCCTCGACCAGCTGACGGCGCTCGCGGACGGCTGGTACTAACCCGGGCTTTAGGTCAACGCTTCCTCGCGCGTGCGAATCGCGCTCTTTATATCCCTGCGTAGTTCGGGCGTATCCTCGTGGCCGTGATCGCGAACGGCATGCATGATGGCGACCTCGAGCACTTCGTCGTCGCTATCCGCGGTGATTTCGACCGTGCAATGCTTTTCGCTGGGAACCGTACGGCAATCAATGTATCTGCGCAACATCTGGAACCTCCGTTGCACTGCGAAGCCCGGCATCTCATTATACGCCATACGCTCGAAAATATCCGAGCCTTCCCGGTGCGTAATCCCTAGACGATCGCCGCTCCCCGGACGTTCTGCCGGATGTAGGAACGCAGCGTCGGCGTGTCCTCTTCCGCGTGCGTCGAGTGAGCGTGCTCGATAGCCGCCTCGATGAGTTCTTCCAAGGTGTCTGCTCCGAGCACAACACTGCAATCGCCGTCATCGATGTAGTCACGGCAAGCAATAGATTGCTGCGCCATGTGTCCCCCTTCACTGATGGCCTGCTAGTATTAGGTCGCTACTTTACCATACGAACGACCGATCTTTGCCGAGCAAGCAGCTAGCTGCTAAGCAGATCGTGTGCTTGCTTGGTATCCTGATACTCGACCGTCAGGATGCCGCGAACGTGCGCGCGCGCGGCTTTTGCTTCGGGCGTATCGATCTTCTGCAGCGTGGAGTACACATCGAAGAGCAGTTGCGGCAAATCCCGATCGCGCGGATACACCTTGTGAAGGTCGTCGATGGAGACGGCAACCTGCACCGCCATGCTGCTCTCTTGGCGCGCATAGCCGTAGCGGATCAGGTAGTTGACGCGGTTGAGCTCGTTCCGGATGCCGAGAATCGACATGCCCATCGGACCGAAGTATTCGTCCGCGGGAGCTAGCGTCGTCATCAGGCGAGCGTGTGAGGTCGCGTTGATGCTTGCGATCGTCTTGAGCTGCGGCAGCTGGTCGATCCGCGCCTCGAGCGCTTTGGCGTTGGCGACGTCTTCGTCCGTGTAGCCTTCCGCGGCGTGCGAGGCGTTGAGAACCGCGTTCAGAAAGGCCGGTCCCCACGTCGACGGCAGATCCGCGAGCGGAAAATCGATCGAGTTCGCGCGCGCGAGCGCCAGACTGCGCCACGACGGATCGTGCGTGAGCAGCCACCCGCGCCAGTTCGCCTCCACGCGCAGCAGCTGCGCGTTTCCGTCGTGCGGGTACTGCCGGACGATCGCGTTTGCATCCTGGTCGGCAAACTGCGCCATTGCGGCCGGATCCTCGAGCGCGTCCACACGAGCCAGCAGATCCTTGGCTTTCGCCTGCTCCGCCGGATCGGGGTTATTGCGTTCGACGTAGGTTGCGGCTTCGCTGACGTACCACGGAACCGCTTCGTGGTTGATCAGCGGATCGTAATGCAGCGACGAGGCGATATCGACCGTGATCTGCTGGAGCTGCGGATACGCCGGATCCGTGGCGCGCTGGAGCGAATAGGCGCGGCCGGCATTGAAGATCGTCGAGAGATAGAGCTCCTGGTTATAAAAGGTCCAGCCTTGCGCGTTGCCTTTGGCATACGCGGCCTTCATGTCGGCGTAGAGCTTGCCCGGATCCGCCAAGAACGCGGCCTGCGAAATGACGGGAGTCAGTATTGCGCCGGCACAGGTGAGTGCGGCGAGAATTCTACAAAACGCTCGTGTCATCCAATACGAAACGCAAGTTGTTGGTCAAAAGTGCGTTTTTGATCTCCCGGGCGATGCGGCGGCCGGTGGACATCGGCTCCGAGTAGTTCAGGTACGAGTATGCCGAGCCGTCGATGAAGAGGTTCGTACCCGCCACGATGCGCGCCGAAATCTCCATGATGTAGAACTGCATGTCCGGCGTAATGATGGTCTCGATGCAGAACGCTCCGAATAGCCCTTTGGGACCGCAGATCTCTTTGCTGACGCGGACCACGTCTTCGCCCATGCGATAGGCCTCGGCCAGCATCGACTCGCGCAGCGAGACCGGCGAATTTCCGACGACGACGTAGGAGGGGCTCACGTCCATTTCTTCCTGCGCGGCCGCCGGAATCCGGCCAAGCGAGTCGACGTTCGTTTCGTACCGCCGGTCCATGCTCATGATCTCGAGTTTGTCCTCGAGCGGCGAGTAAAAATAGTGAATGTAGAGCGGAACGCCGACGATGTATTCTTGAATGATGTGCGCTTCCTTGAGATGCGCCGCGCGCCGCTCGAAGTCCGCGGCGTCGCGAATGAACATGTACCCCTTGCCGCCCGCTGCGCCGTAGAGCTTCACGATCACCGGCCGGTCGATCTCGCCCGGCGTCTTGAACTGCCGCGGCAGTTTGAGATTGGCGCGCGAGAGCCAGTCGCGCTGCAGTTCGCGGCTTGCCTCCCAGTCGAGCACGGCTTTGTTCCCGAAGTAGGGAATCGTCATGCGTTTGTGCTCTTCGAGCGAAAGATAGGCGACGAACGACCCGTGCGGCACCATGATCAGTTTGCGCTTCTCGAGGTCCGGCATGAGCGTCGTGAAATCCTGATACCGTTCGATACCGATCACTTCGTCTACGAAATTGAACGAGCGGTACAGCCGCTCCGTATCGCGGTTCGCAATGGCCAGCGTGCAAAAACCCTCATCGTGCGCGCCTTTGAGGATCTGCAGCGCAGAATGCGACCCGAGCGTCGCGATAGTATACGGACGGTTCATGCGGTAATTGCTCTTTCGATGGCGGGGTTGCACAGTAGTTGGTCGACGGCTGCGCGGACGATCTGCGCGCCGGCGGGCGTATGGCCCTGCGTGAAGAGCCGCCAGCCGACGTAACGCCGCGCGCGCGTCACACCCGCGATGCGCAGGGAAACGTCTTTCGCCTCGAGCTGCTCGATCCAGGCTTCGCCTTCGCGCGGCCGGCCGGAATCCAAGACCTGCAGCTCGTGTTTGTTCTGGTTGAATAGCGTCTCGTTGCGCTCGACGCGCTGCTCGAAGTCCGCATCGCTTCCGCCGTCTTCGAGCTGCCAAATCTCGGCGCGCTCGAGCCGGGCGACGTCGATGCCCAGGCGGCGAAGCGCCGTGAGCGCGGTGTACGCCTCGTTGTCCGGAATCTTCAACTTGATCGCGACGGTGCGTAGGCTCATGCGCGTTTCAGTGCCTCCGCGAACGCCTTGAAAAGCGTGACGCCGCCGGACGGCGCGAGAATCTCGCTTTCGTCACGCCGATCGGGATGGTTGTAGTTCCACGCATCGCGTTCGGGATGCGGCATGATCGCCAGCACGTTACCTTCGCGATTCGTCAATCCGGCGCAGCCGAGGGCTGAACCGTTGGGAACCGCGCTTGCATCCACGCTGCCGTCCGCGTGTGCGTAGACGAATGCGAGATGGCCGCCGTCCGTTATCTCGCGCAGATGCTCGGGGGTCGCCGCGAGGCGCCCCTCGCCGTGCGCGGCCCACGCCGGTATGAGTGCGTCCTTGGGCAGCGACGCCGTGATCGCGCAGCGCTGCGGAGCGATTGCGAGTTTGATGTACACGTGCTTGCAGATGAAATGCGGCACGGGGCCGTTCCGCGTAAAGGCCGCCGTCGGCTTGCGAAGCGCGCCGGTCCCCGGCACCAGCCCTGCCTCGAGCACGATTTGCGCGCCGTTGCAGATGCCGAGCACGAGTTTGCCGCGCTGCGCGCCCTCGAGAACGTAGTCCATCATCGGGTCGTGCGCCGGAATCGCGCCCGCGCGAATGCGATCTTCATACGCGAATCCGCCCGGCAGCACGTACGCATCGTACTTCGCCAGCGTCGCGGCCTGGCTCCAATGGACCACCTGCGCGTCGAGCCCGACGTCGCGGCAAATGCGCCACGTCTCGATCTCGCTGTTAGTGCCGGGAAACACCAGCACGGCAACCTTCGCGCTCGCGCTCACGGATAGACCTCCGCGAGCGGTTTGCTCCAGCGTTCGTAGAGTTCGCGCAAATCGAACTCCGCACCATGTACGCGCATGACCGGCTCTTCTATGGTCCGGCCGATCTCGATCAATGCGACGTGCTCGGATGCGATCGAACGCAGCGCTTCCGCTTCCTCCGCATCCGACTCGAACACGAAACCGCCGCACTCGCCGAAATAGGCTTCCAACTCGCCTACGGCGCCGTTGCTCCAGGTGCGCGCCGGCAGCAACTGCACGCCTACGGCGCGGCGTCCCGGTCGCAGCGTCGCAAACGCCATCTCGGCGACCGTTGCCAGTACGCCGCCATTGGCGATGCTGCGAGCGGCGAGGACAAAACCCGCGTCCGAGGCGGCGCGGAAAAATGCTATCTCGGCGATGGCGCGTTCGTAATCGATTGGCGGCACGGGACCGCCGGTCTGCTCGAGCAGCTCCGCGAATGCGGCGCCGCCGACGGCATTTTGCGGACGGCCGAGCAAGAACAGTGCCGACCCGGCGCGCTTGAGCGGCGCGGTCACGACGTTTGCCACATCGTCGATACCGCCGACGCACGCGATGATCGGCGAGGCGGGAATAGCGTTCCCCGTCTTCGATTCGTTGTAGAGGCTGACGTTGCCGGAGACGTACGGCGTGCCGAGCTGCCGCGCCGCCAGCGCGATGCCGTCGATGCAGTGCACGAGTTCGGAGTAATGCTCGATGTTCTTCGGGTTACCGAAGTTCAAACAGTCGGTCAGCCCCAGCGGACGCGCGCCTACGGAGACGACTTTGCGAACCGATTCCAGCACGGCGTACTGCGCGGCAAGATACGGATCGGCTTTGCCCAGGCGCGGATTTCCCGCGACGGCGAGCGCCACGCCCAGCGGCGAACCGAGCACGGGCGCGATGACGCCGGCGCTGGCGTAGCCGCGCGGAATCACCGTCGTCCCGCGCACGGCGCCGTCGTAGCGCACGTAGAGCGGCTCACGCGAGCAGACGTCGCGATGCTCCAGCACGCGCGGCAGCAGCTCCGCGAGGTCGTGTTCGCCGATGATGTAGCGGCGCGCGGGATCGGTGACTTTGCGCTCGCTCATCGGCCGCACCGTCAGCTCGTCGCGGATGGAGCCGGTCAGGAACTCGATCGGCACGTCCATGACGATCTCGCCGCCATGGCGCAGCACGTAACGCTTCTCGCCTTGCACGGCGCCGATAACGGTGGCGCAAGCGCCGCGCGCGATCTGCGGCAGAGAGAACTCTTCGTTATAGATGCGCAGCACGTCGGCCGTGACCTCGCCGGGCAGAACCCAGAGCAGACGCTCCTGCGTCTCTCCGACCGCGATGACTTCCGGCGGCATGTTCTTGATGGCGGTGTTGACGTCGTCGAGATCGACGATGGCGCCCAACCCGCCGCTGCTGCAAATCTCCGCGCTGCACCCCATGATGCCGCCCGCTCCCAGATCCTTGAAGCCCACCGCGATCTTGCGCTCGCGCAGATACTCGAAGACGCGGTACGACGCGCGCATGATCACGTTTTTCAAAAACGGATCGGGAACTTGCACGGCGCCTTTGTTCGTATCCTCATCCGCTTCGTCGAGCGTCACCGATGAGAACGCCGCTCCGCCGAAACCGCTGGTATCGGTCGCCTTGCCGACGAGCACGAGATCCCAGCCTTCGGATCCGGGCGGCGCGGCGGAGTGAATGATGTCTTGTTCTTTGATCAGCCCCAGCGCGACCACGTTTACCAGGCAATTGTCGTCGAAGCGCTCGTCGAAATACGCGTCGCCGGCGATGTTCGGAATGCCGATCGCATTACCGTATGCCGCCACGCCGTCGACGACGCCCTGCGCGACGTACCGCTGGTGCGATTCGGGGTTCTCGACGCGCCCAAAACGGAGAGGATCGGCGACCGCGATGACTTCCGCACCCATGCAGAGCACATCGCGGACGATGCCTCCCACGCCGGTCGCGGCGCCTTCGAACGGCACGACCTGCGAGGGATGGTTGTGCGACTCGTGCGCGATGACGACGCCCCACTTCGAACCATGCGCCTCGCCTAAATGCAGAATGCCGGCATCTTCTGCCGGCCCTTGCATCACCGCCGGTCCGTCGGTGGGAAGCTTGCGCAGCAAATGGCGGCTGCTCTTGTACGAGCAATGTTCGCTCCACTGCGCATCGAACGCGTGCACTTCGACGATGCTCGGGTCGCGTCCGAGCGTTTCCGCGATCCGGCGCAGTTCGTCGACGCGCAGCGCGAGGCCGGTTTTTGCGGCCTGCGCCCGCAACTCATCGTCGCTCAGTCCGTTGACGCGGAAACTACGCAAGGGTGCCGGAGGCCGCCGGAATCTGCTGAGCGTTGAGTTGTGCGTCGGATTGCAGGACCGCGGAGCGCGCGTTGGTTTGAACGAGCAGCGTGCGCCCGAACAGCACCGTATCTTCGAGCGCGAGCACTTTCGCGCAGTGCAGTGCCACGGCGTTCGGATCGCCGCCGCCTTCGACGGCCGGATTGCTCGTCGCGTTGTCGATAACCGCGTGCAGCGAGCCGTCCAGACCCGAGAACGTGACGTACATCAGGCGCGCGAACGTCGCATCGTGCTGCTGCACGAGCTGCAGCACGAATCCGGGCGTCTTGGAAGCGCTCGCGATATGCCGCACGACGGGCAGGCCGAGTTGACCGAGCGCCTGCGCCACGCCGTTGAGCTGCGGCACGAAATCCGTCGACTCCGCGAAAAGCGCGATCATTCCGGGGCGCATCACCGGGAACGAGCCCACCATGTCCGCGACGTCTTCGTACGCTTTTTTCACGCGGGCCAGGGCGGCGTCGTCGACGGTTTCCAAATTACGGTAGATCTGCTTGTCGAGCATGCGATCTTCGCGACCCTGCGGCCAAATGCGCCACGAATCGTTGTCGATGACGTCGGCGATGACGAGTTGGCCCTTGTTCTCGCCGCCCGCGAGCCGGCCGAACTCGATCTTGAGATCGACGAGCAGCACGTCGCGCTTGCGCCACGCATGCGCGAGGATCTCGAACGTGAGCCGAGCGATCTCGGTCATTGCGGAGATCTCCGCAGCGTTGGCGATGTTCTCGCCGATGATTGCATCGGGCGTGATGAGCGGATCGTGGCGCGCGTCGTCCTTCAGGAAGAATTCAACCATGCGCGGCACGAGCAGCGAGCCGCGCTGCAAGCCGGGATTACGTTTGACGAGCGAGCCGGCCGCCACGCCGCGCACGACGACTTCGAGCGGAATCATGTTGCAGCGGCGCACGAGCATCTCGTTGTCGTCGTCGTCCTCGCCGCCGTTCAAGTAGTGCGTGGGCAGCCCGCACAGGTTGAGCAAACGAAACACCCGCGCGGTTGTCTGCGCCGCGAGCCGGCCTTTACCGCCAATCTCGTTGCGGCGCGCGCCGTCGCCGGCCGAGATCGAATCGGTTTGCTTCACGACGAGCATGTCGGGCTGACCTGACGCCTCAAAAAGAACTTTGGTCTTGCCCTTAGCGATCTCTATGCCCTTATTCACGCGATCACGACTTCTTTCTGTTGCGGGAATGGTTCGAGTGCGTCGATGCGGGCGGCTAATGCGCGCGCTCGCTGGGCGGCGGTGCCGATGTGCTTGCCCGGATCGAGCATGCGCCGAATCTCCGCCGGATCGATGCGGCTGGTTAGTTCGTGTTCTTCGCTGAGCAGATGGCCGAGCGGATTGGCTTTGCCTTGCGCGATCGCCGTCCACGACTCCATCGCCGCCGAGCGCAGCACCTCGTGCAGCTCTTGGCGATTACCTCCGGCGCGAACGGCCTCCATCAGCACGGACTCCGTTCCGGCGAATGGTCCGTAGGTGCGCAGGTTCTCGGCGATGCGGTGCTGATCGACGCGCAGGCCGGTGACGACGCGATTCGCGATCTGCACGATCTCGTCCACGCACAGCAGTGCTTCGGGAAGAATGGTGCGGCGGTTCGCGGAATCGTCGAGCGTGCGCTCGAGATAATTGGTGGCGGCATTCTGCCATGCCACGTCTGCGAACGAAGGCAGCAGGCGCGCCAGCGAGTCGATCCGTTCGCACAAGATGGGATTGCGTTTGAACGGCATCGCGGAGCTGCCGACCTGCGATTTGCCGAACGGCTCGAAAACCTCACCGAACGCCGGCGAACTGAGAATACGGATGTCCGCTGCGAACTTCGAGAGGGAAGCTCCCACGCCGGCGAGCGCGGAGAGCAGCATGTAATCGAGTTTGCGCGGGTAAGTCTGCGTGCTGATCTCGCGCGCTTCCAAACCGAAATGCTCGAGCACCTTGCTTTCCATCTCGCCCGACGAGCCGCCGCCGTTGAGCAGCTGCTCGTAGGAAGCCGAGGTTCCCACGGCACCGCGCATGCCCTTCGCCGTCAAATTCGAAAAAACGAATCGCAAATTGCTCTGGTCGATGAGCAAGTCTTGCGCGTAGACGGCGAAGCGGTAACCGAGCGTGGTCGGTTCCGCCGGCTGCAGGTGCGTGAACGCCATGCAGACGAGGTCCGCGTACTCCCGGATCTTCTCGGCGAGCGCGCGCAGCACGTCGTCGATTGCAGACCCGACGAGCGAGAGGGCGAGCCGCAGGCGATAGGTCTCGACGGTGTCCTCGATGTCCATCGAGGTCGACCCGAGGTGCAGTTTGCCGCCGCCGATCTTCGCTTGCGAGGCGAAGACGCGGATCTCCGCCATGAGGTCGTGATGGATCTCACGCTCGATCTCGAGCGCGGCTTCGATGTCTACTTCGTGCGCATGCTTGCGGATGTCGTCGAGCTCCGCTTGCGATACCAGACCCCTCGCCGCTTGCGCTTGCGCAAGCGCGACCCACACCGCACGCCACAGTTTGCGCCGCTGCTCTTCTGAAAAGAGTGAGCGCAATTCAGCGCGGCCGTATCTCCACGAAAACGGAGAGGCGTAGGTGCCGTAACTCATAGGGGTACGGGCCTTTTCGCGCTCAGGTGCGGTCACCCTGGTCGGCTTTTGTCGGTGAATGCCTGACGGGCGCGCAAGCGGCGGCCGGGTATGAATAGGCCCGAATGCCCGTGACGGTAACGCTCCGGGACCGCCTGGTGGCGGCCGACCCCGGCCTGACGCGATTCCACATGGCCGCCCGAGCGACGAGCGCCGTTGCATCGGCACTCGGCGTTCTGCTGCTGGTCCAGCATTGGCGCCATCTGCCGCTTATGGTGCCGCTGGTCGGAGCGGCGCTCGGCATGACGTGGGCCATCGCCGTCAACGACCCGGACCCGCGCGAACAGCGTATCACGACCGTCCTGCTGTGGCTGCCGGCGGCCGCGATGCTCACGCTCGGCACCTTTACCGCCGGCAACCGCGTGCTCTGCGACGGGCTGTTCGTCGCGGTGCTCTTCGGCTCGGTGTATATACGAAGATACGGGCCCCGTGCATTTGCGGTCGGCATGGTGTGCGTGCTCGCGTTCTTCTTCGCGCTGTTTCTGCGGGCGTCGTTCGCGCAGCTGCCGTGGCTGCTCTTCGCCCTCGCCGTAACGACCGTCTGCACGTACGTGCTGCGCTTCTACGTTTTGCCCGACCGCCCGGAGCATGCATTTCGAAACGCGCTATCGGCGTTTCGCGCGCGACAACGGCTCATCGCCGCCACGCTGGCGGAGGCGGCGGCGCTCGGCGCGTGGCCGCGCAGGCTGCAGCGCCGGATCAACCATCACGTGTTCCGTTTGAACGAAACGGCGATCGCGCTCGACGATCTCGTCCGCGAGGGACCGCACAGTGAAGCCCGCGCCTGCGTTTTGGACGCGGAACTGGAAACCGAAGAAGCCGTCGAGCGTGCGCGGCGCGATCCGCACGCCGCCGTGGAGATTCGGGAACTGCGAATGGAAACGCCGTCGCTGGACGATGGGGACTGGACGCCGCGCGGCGTATTCCGCGTTGGAACGCAAGTGGACTTGGGACGTTTGGCGCCGACCACCCGGCAGGCCATTCAGCTCGCGCTCGCCGCAATTCCGGCCATCGTAGTGGGTGAGCTGCTCTCGCCGCAACGATGGTATTGGGCAGTGCTCACCGCGTTCGTCGTGTTCGGCGGCACGACGTCGGCGGGCGAAACGCTTCGCAAAGCGTGGTCGCGCGTCGCGGGTACGGCGCTCGGCGTCGCGGCCGGCGTGCTGGTTGCGCTCGTCGTGCGCGGCAACAGTGCGGCCGCGCTCACGCTGCTGTTCGTCTTCTTGTTTGTTGCGGTGTACGGGCTGCGCTTGTCCTACGGTCTGATGACGTTCGGCTTAACGGCGGTGCTCTCGCTGCTGTACGTGCTGCTCGGACTCTTCACCGATCAAGTACTGCTATTGCGGCTCATCGAAACCGCGGCCGGCGCGGCGTTCGGCGGCGCCGCGGCGACCTTCGTCGTTCCGATCCACACCGAGAAAGTCATCGACAGCGTCGCCGCCGAAGCGCTGGGCCGCTTGAACAACGCCGTCGAACAGACGGCATCGGCGCTGGCGGGCGACGAGCGCGCGAACGCCGTAACGGCCGTGCGGGCGTACGACGAGGTTTTTCAAACGATGCGCGCGCAGCTGCTGCCGCTGATCTATACGCTGCGCATACGCCCCGACGAGACGCTGCGCACGCGATTGCTACTCTTCGCTTCGTGCGCGTACTCACTGCGCGCGCTGGCGAGCCTGGCGAATGATTCGCCGGCGGACTGCCCCATCGATGCAATTCGCAATCTGCAGAAGCACGTGCAGACGCAGATCGGGATCGCGCTCGAACGTTTGGCCGACGGCGCGGCCGCGCCGCCGCCGTTTGAGAGCGGCGCGCACGACGGAGAAAGCACGGCACTTCTGCATCTGGAGCGAATCGATCGCTCCGTGCACCGCCTTGCCGGAATGCTTTAGCGCCGGCCGGTGAGCGTGGAGACTTCGGCGGTCAACAGTTCGACGGCGAGTTCGGGATCGTCGACCTTACCGGTGACCACCGAATCGAACGCGGCTACGGCGCGCTCGTATGCGCGGCGTGCGCGCGCTTCGCCCACGCGAGATGCTATTGGGCGCAGCGCCCGCTCGCGCCATCGCACGCGTGCCGGAATCTCGCCGCCGGGACGCGCAAGTTCCCAGAGCATCTGGCATTCGGTCGCAAGTGCATAGATCAGCGGAACGGCGGCACTGCGATCGCTCGAGAAGAGCTCGCGTGCGATGCCGAGGGCTTCATCGACGCGGCCTTCGACGAGCGCGCCGGCGTACTGATACGCCTTCGGATCCTCGACGCTGAGCGACTCCTGCTCGAGATCTTTGTACGTGATCTTCTTGCCGGCGATCGCCAGTTTTTGCAGATCGTTACGCACCGACGCCAAGTCTGCTTCACTGCGCGCCAGCGTATCGATGACTCGCGCGTCCGCACTCGCTCCAAGTTCTTGCAGCGTTTCTTGAATGAAGCGCGCGCGCGCGTCTTCGTTAGACGAAGTGTCGATGCGCAGCGCGCTGCGCCCCGCGAGCGCGCTGAACGGCTCCGGCCGTTTGGAGCGCGGCGAGAGTAAATCGCAAAGCACCAGCGTGTTGCCCTCGGGAACGCTCTCGGCGACCGCCCAGACCTCGCGCCGCATTGCGGCTTTGAGCGTTTGCGCATCGGTTATCGCGACGACGCGCGAACTGGCAAGAAACGGCATCGCCTGCACCGCCTCGCGAACGCGCGCGGTGCCATCGAGCTGCGATGCCGGAAAACGCTCGAGGTTCATGTCCCGCATGTCGGGCGGCAGTGCGCGATCGATCACCAGTTCGAGCGCGCGCTCGGCCAGAACGCGCTCCGTACCCTCGATGATAACCAGTTTGCCAATCGACGGCGCCTTGTCGACGAAGTCGTAGAACTTCACGTCCGGCGTATTCCAGAGGTGTTCCCGAACTCCCGGCTGAAGCCAACGCCATCGAGAAAGGAGGACCCCGCCGTATGTCCCGTCTGAACGCCTCTTCGCGCGCGCCTTTCTCGCTTCACACCGCGGCGTAACAACCGCTCCCTTCGGCAGCGAGTCCGCGGCGCGCGCAGCGCGTCTCTTTTCCTGTTTATTGCAATCTGCATAAGGAATCACGGACTTGCTACAAGGACGCATTTGCGCGGAGCTGCGCGAGCGCTACCGCGTTCTCCACTCTGAAGTCGAACTCGACGCGCGCGTGAGCGGACGTTTGCGCCATGCCGCCGCCTCGCGGCTGGATTATCCCGCCGTCGGCGACGACGTGCTTTTTGAACACTCGGCGGACGGACCGGCGATCGTGCACGAGGTGCTGCCGCGGCGCAGCTGCATCGTGCGCAAAGCCGCCGGAACCGCGCTCGACGAGCAAGCGATAGCGGCGAACGTCGATTATCTGCTCGTCGTCTGCGGGCTCGACGGCGACTTCAACGTGCGCCGCATCGAGCGCTATGCCGCGCTCGCCGCAAGCGGCGGCGTTTCACCCGTTCTCGTTCTCAACAAGGCCGACGTATGCCGTGACCTCGACGTCAAACTGCTCGAACTCGCCGATGCGAACGTTTCCATGCCGATCCACGTACTTTCCGCCGCGCTCGGCGACGGCTTGGAATCGCTCGAGCCGTATCTGTGCCCGGCAACGACGATTGCGCTGGCGGGCTCGTCGGGCGCTGGAAAGTCGACGATTGCCAACGCACTGTTGGGACGCACGAGACAAGCAACGAGCGCCGTGCGCTCCGGCGACGATCGGGGGCGCCATACGACGACGTCCCGGCAGATGTTCCGGCTGCCGTCGGGCGCCTTCCTCATCGACACGCCGGGCATGCGCGAATTGCATCTTTGGGCAGACGCAGACGCTATTGTCGACGCGTTCGAAGACATCGCGGACCTCGCGCGAGCATGCCGGTTCTCCGACTGCACGCAC
>Ga0070714_100000313_pt1 | contig 36745 bp, 32 predicted proteins | sample LARL83metaG_FD_65450 | JGI IMG/M metagenome (GOLD analysis project Ga0070714, IMG submission 65450) | Corn, switchgrass and miscanthus rhizosphere microbial communities from Kellogg Biological Station, Michigan, USA - LAR L8-3 metaG | ecosystem: Host-associated > Plants > Roots > Rhizosphere ... | reverse complement strand
GCTACTGAACTGGAAGAACGCTGGTGTTTGCAGCCATTCCGCCTTGGAATATTTCCAGTTTCCGGTCACCACTCTGGGCATCTGCGGGCACCTGGAAATTAATCTGATAAAGACCGATGAATCCGGGCGTCAATCCCGCGAACAAGACGGACGCTGCTTCGCCATCCACAGCTACTGAAGCCGAAGCGTTGACGGCCGCGAGCGGTGACGAAGGAGCTTCGGCGCCGGTGCCGACCGGGTTGTCCGTGAGTCCCATGCCCGCCAAATAGGCGACCAGATATTCTCCTGGCTTGGCCGGGGCGTCTTCCGAAACCAGGCTGAAGTCGGCATGCTGTGCGATCACTTGCCCGTTCGCAAGGCGCGCGATGCCGGGCGTGACGGGAGCGATGTGGATGGCGTCAGGCGTGGTGTAGGCGTTATTGGCAACCACGAGCACCTGGTATTCCTGGCCGGGCAAGAGATCGACGGGAATCTGCGCGTTGATCTGCCCGCTGCTGACGAAGTAGAGCGGCGCCAGCTCCCCACCGATGAGAACGCTGGTTCCATTCAACACCGTGGGAAGCGGAACGCTCGTACTGCCGGTGGTAGCCGCCAGGCCTGAGCCAAAGATTTGCACGATGGTGCCAGGCGCCAATGGAGCACCGGGTTGCGGATAAAGGTTGTGGAGCGTGCCGTTCTTGGCCAATACCGGAGCCGTGGTATCGCTTACCGCGCCGAGGATTTGCGTTGAGGCCGGCTGCAACCCGATGGCAGTTGCCTGTGCCGACACGGTAATCTGGGTCGCGGCGTGCGTAGGGGTCCAGGTGGAAGAATAGACCGCCGTTTTCGTATCGCTCAAGTTTAGTGACAGCGGCGGATCGCCGTTGGAGAACTCGGCCACCACTCGGCCGCTCGGTACGGAATTGCCGCAGTCATCCGCAAGTTGTACGGCGACGGAACGCGGCCAGGCTGCGGGTGTCGAGAAATTGCCGGCCAGATTGGTGGGGGTCACTACCAGTCTTGCCGGTGCACAGGTGGCTCGCGGCGCGTCGGCCAGCCCGGCGGCCATCTCTGCTACTGACGGGAATGCAGCGACAATGAACGTCACATTGACAGTACGGACGGCGAGGTTGCTGATTGAGATGTTGACGCTGCCGGTATAAACTCCGGGCCTGAGATTCGCGCCATTCACGGCGATGGTCAACTGTGCGGGCGCGGTGGTGGAAAGAGTGCCGGCGGTTGGCGAGGCCGAAAGCCAGCCGGTGCCAGTCTGTGTCGCGACGGCCACCTGGTAGGGCGCAGGCTGGTCGGTACTGGTGTAGACCATGATGTTCTGATTTCCAGAAGAAGTGAATACGAGCCCACTCGGAACCGGGTCGGGTACGGGAGTGGCGGCGGCGTCGGTCACGTTCAACACCACCACGAAATCCTGCGGCGAATTGAACACGTCGGGCGAGGTGACGCGGATCAGCGCATAGTAAGCACCCTTTTGCAGACCGGCGCTGGCAGCGGTGAAAAGCACGGTTCCCGCCTGCGTGCCGCTGGTCTGCAGCCATCCTTCGCCTCCGATCTGCTGCGTTGTGGAATTGATGGCGTTGCCGTTCGAGCTCGACACCGTGAAACTTCCTGGCGACGGTCCGGAAACGCCGTTGCCCTGCCGAGCTTGTAAGAGGATGCCTGCCGAACTCAGAATCATTTTCGGTTTTGCCGAGATCAGCAAGCTTACTGGAATTCGAGCGGTTCCACTAGCCGAGTCGATTTCGATGTTTCCCGTAAGAACACCCGGTGGCAGGCGCTGCGCTGTGTCGATGGCGGCCACCAGGATAGCGCCTGCGTTCGGGCTCACGGTTCCCGAGGCGGGGCTCACGCTCAGCCACGGCACGTCCGTCGAAACAGTGAAGCTTAAGCTGCCCTGGCCGCTGTTGCGGACATAAATGTTCTGAATGGGTGACGCGCTGGTCCCGTTGCTGAAGAAATCCAGCGCTGCCGGGGAAGCCTGCAAAATGCCGGGCGCGTCTTTGACCGTAAGGGCCACCTTGATGGACTGCGGCGCGCGATTCGGTGTACTTACAATAATCGTTCCCCCATAATTGCCGGCGGCGAGTCCGCTTTGATCTACGCCAACGTCGATGCGCCCGGGTGTTGCGCCACTGGCAGCCGGCGTGATCCACGGCGCATCGACGCTGGTGGTAAATGGGATGGAATCATGCATCGTCGAAATGACTGAAACGGTCTGGACCGGCGGAGGCGCGGTGCCGCGAACAGCAGTTAAGGCCAGGCCGCCCGCTGACACAACCAGATCGGGACCGAACGGCCGCACCAAAACTTCGTAAGGGGCACTGGCGGTCGCGCCGGTCGAGTCGGTGACGTGCGCGGTGAAGACGAAATCGCCGGGAGCAGTGGGGGTGCCGCTCAGCAATCCAGCGGCATCGAACGTCAGGCCAGCCGGCAGCGGGCTAGATGCGCTCCACGCCAACGGGCGCGCTCCACCGTCGGATTGAAACGCGACCGAATACCCGACGCTTACCTCTCCAGCAGCGAGCGGCGACGGCGTCACGATGCGCAGCGCAGCTGAAGTCACTCGTAGACCCAGCGCCTGGAAGGCGACATTGCCGTGCGAGTCGGTGACCTGCGCGGTGATTGTGTCATCGCCTGCCGTGGAGGGCGTTCCGCTCAGCAGGCCAGCCGAGCTCAGCGTGAGACCGTCCTGAATGCCGGAACCCGACCAGCGATAAGGTGGCGCGCCACCGGTCGCTCCGAGAGTGGATTGGTAATAGTTTCCAACACCGGCCATCGGCAGAGGCGATGGTGTCGTAATCGTGAGACCGCCGTTGGGCGCCAGCACCGTGAGCGTGAACGGCGCGCTGCTGGTATGTCCGGCTACGTCCGATGCGACGACCGTGAATGTGGAGCCGCCCGCCGACCCGCGCGATGGCGTTCCACTCACCGTTCCGCCTGACGAGATGCTCGCCCAGCCAGGCAGGCCAATGGCTGAGAACGAGTACGGACTCGTGCCGCCGGAAGCGTTGAATGTCGCCGAAAAGGACTGGCCCTGGGTGGCTTGGAGCGAGGATGTCGTCGTGATGGACAGCAAAGGATCGATTGGCAACGTAAACGTGCCAGTCGCACTCTTTCCTTTGGCGTCGGTCACTGTTACCGAGAAGCTAACCGATCCAGTGGATCCCAATGGCGGGGTCCCGTTCAAGAATCCGGCGCTCGAAAGACTCAGGAATGGCGGAAGCCCGGCCGCTGTCCAGGTGTAAGGAGCAGCGCCGCCACTCACCTGAAACGCAATGCTGACCTGGGTTGTCTCCTTAGCGTGCGGGAGCGGCGACGTAGTTGTGATCGATGGCGGTCCAGGGTTCACTTGAAGAGTGAAAGAAACACCAGTGAAGCGCGACGCGCCGTCCTGGACGTTGACCGTGAACGTATAAGGTCCAGCCGAACTGAGGGGCGGCGTACCCGAGAGCTGCCCGGCCGCGGACAACGTGAGCCACGAGGGTAAACCGGACGCGGACCAGGCATAGGGCGATCTCCCGCCGCTCGCGGTAAACGCCGCTCCATACGCGACGCCCTCGGTGGCAGGGGTTAGAGACGACGTCTGGATGACCAGCGGCGGCGGATCGACATTTACCTGGAAAGGAGCGATCGAGACTACACCGAACGAATCCGTCGCTCGGATGGTGAAAGTAGAAGTGCCCTGTGCATTGGACGCCGGTGTTCCGCTGATTACGCCAGTGGCCGCATTCAAGAAGAGTCCGGCAGGTAATGCGCCCGAAGCCAGCGACCAGCTAATGGGCGCGATGCCTCCGGTTGCCACCAGCGCTGCGGAGTAGGATTGGCCCGCGATTCCCCCCGGCAGCGACATCGCGGTTATGGTCAACGGCGGCACGATCGTCAGCGCATAATTCTGAGTTCCCGAAAATGGAGCGCCGGAGAATCCATCCTGATCGGTTACCTGGGCGGTAAATGACGACACTCCGGGCACAGTAGGAGTGCCGCTGATCGTTGCCCCGCTCAAACCGAGGCCCGGTGGCGGAGATCCGGAGGCGATAGAAAAGCTGCGGCCGATCCCACTGCCGCCGGTAGCTTGCAGTGCAACCGAATAAGCCACGCCGACTTCGCCCATTGGCAGTGGAGATGGCGTCGAGAAACTCAGCTTGGCGTACTGCGTGATTGCAATGCTAAGCACCAACACCGGAGAGACTTGGTTGAAAGTGAAAGTTACGTTCCCGATGCGAGTGGCGGGCGTGACATTCGGGGCCACCGCGATATTTACGCTGTCGAAGCCGTCGCCGGGGACGGTTCCAGTGATGCCGATCCAGGGAACGGTTGCGCCTGGCGTGAAGCCGCCGCAGAACGAGTTTACGATCAGCACATCCGAACCGCCGGCATCTTCGAAGGTATGCCCTTGTGACGATGGACTCACCGTCGCGTTGCAGAAGCTTATGAAGAAAAACCCTTGCGTCGGCATCGACTGGGGGAAATTTGCGTCGGTGACCTGGACGGTAAAACCAGAGCTCGGCCCGGGGGATGTTCCGCTAATCGTACCCGACGGGCTCAGCGACAGGCCGGGTGGAAGGGCACCAAGCGCCCGCCACAATACTCCAGGTGTAAGGCGGTGTGCCCCCGGTGGCGTTTAACGTCGCATTGTAGGGCAGGTTGACCTGAGCAGCAGGTAATTGCGTAGTGGTGATGGTGAGCGGCTGCGCTTGGCAAACGATCGCGGCTGCCAGCAGCAGAGTGAACCAGATTAAACCGCGGAACTTCAATGGCTTTGTGAAATGACGGCCGACAGAACCGGCTCGTCCTTTTGCACCTGACCGGCATCGATCACCAGCTTGGCGATTCGCTCGCGGTGATAGGTGGCATCGCCAAAAGCTACCTCGGACGCTTTAGCGCGGCGATAAAACAGATGCGCGTCATTTTCCCAGGTAAAGCCCATGCCGCCGTGCACCTGAATCGCGCGATTGCCCACTTCGCGGTAAGCATCGCTGGCATACGCCTTGGCGACCGATACGGCGAGCGGAGCCTCGGGTACGCCTTCCTGGATGGCCCAAGCAGCGTAGTAGGCAGCCGATCGTGAACTCTCGGTGTAGACCAGCATGTCGGCGCACATATGCTGGACCGCCTGGAACTGGCCGATCGGCCGGCCGAATTGCTTGCGGGTCTTGGCATACTCGACCGTCATCTCGAGCAGCCGCTGCATACCGCCGGTCATCTCGGCGACCAATCCGACGGTGGCGACATTCAGCATGCGATCGAGAGCGGCACGCGCCGGCTTGCCTTCCGCCAGCAGATTCTCGCGTGGGACGGAAACGCCATCGAATGCGACCTCGTAAAGCTTTCGCGTGGAGTCCATGGCGGGAAGATCGGTGATGCGGAGGCCGGGCGCTTTTGCGGGGACAAGAAGCAGCGCGAGCTCGCCGTTCAGGCGTGCGGCGCAAATCAGGAAGTCCGCGATGGCTGCGTCCCAGACAAACAGCTTTCGGCCGTCGAGCCTATAGTTTCCGGCCGACGATGTGGCCTGCATGCGAATGGATTCGGGCGACCAGGAGGCTGAGTCTTCCAGCAGAGCGACCGTGGCCTTAGCTTCGCCGCTGGAAATCGCGCTCAGATGTTTTTGCCTGAGGCCTTCGTTCGACGCGCCCTCGAGCAGCGGACCAGCCATCAGCACGGTGCTGAAGAACGGTCCAGGCAGCAGCGCTCGGCCCATTTCCTCGAGAGCGGCGGCCATTTCCACCATGCCCATTCCGAATCCGCCATGCTCTTCGGCCAGGATCATGCCATTCCAACCTTGCTCGGCGATCTTGCTCCATAGCGCCGAGTCGAGCGCCGTCGCGGTTTCCATGAGTTTCCGCACTTCGCTCATGGGGCATTCGGCGGCCAGGAATTTCCGAACCGTGTTCTTCAGAGTTTGCTGAGTTTCTGTCAATCCGAATTGCATGATAGTTCCTTGGTCTTAATAGCTCTTCGTTTCCTAGTAACTCTTCGGGAGGCCGAGGACGAAGTGGCCCACGATGTTGCGCTGGATTTCCGAAGTTCCGGCTTCGATGGTGTTACCGCGGGCGCGCAGGAATGAATAGGCCCACGCACCGTCGTCGATGGCGTGGCCGTTGGCCTTGGTCAATTGCACGTAGGGACCGAGCAGCTCGGCGGCGACTTGCTGGAAGCGCTGGTTGAGCTCGGTCCAGAAAATCTTTTGGATGGAGCCTTCGGGTCCCGGCACGCCATTCTGATTGATGCGCGTGATGGCTCGCATTTGATTGAGGCGCATGATCTCGATATCGACGAAACTCTGCGCGAGCTTTTGGCGCATCACTGGATCGGCGGCCGCGGGCTGCCCGTTGCGCTCGATCGAGTGCGATAGCTCGACCAGCCGATCGAATTGCCGGCGAAACGTGATCTGCATGCCGGCACCCAACGTGGCGCGCTCATGCATGAGCGTACCGATCGCCACGTTCCAGCCGTCGCCGACCTTGCCCAGCACGTTTTCAGCGGGAACGCGGACATCGTGGAAGAACAGCTCGCAGAATTCGCTCTCGCCGGTCATCTGGCGGAGCGGACGAACTTCCACGCCTGGCGATTTCATGTCGACCAGGATGTAGGTGAGTCCATGGTGCTTGGTGGATGCGGGATCGGAGCGAGTGAGGAGCGCGCACCAATCGGCGGCCCAGCCGTAGCTGGTCCAGACTTTTTGACCGTTGATGATGTAATGATCGCCGTCGAGACGCGCTTCGGTCCGGACATTGGCCAGGTCGGAGCCGGCGTTAGGTTCGGAAAATCCCTGGCACCAGATCTCGGCGGCATTTAATATGTTGGGCAGGAAGCGCTTCTTTTGTGCGTCGGTACCGAAGGCGATGATGGTAGGGCCGACGAGAATCAGGCCCAGCACGTTGGCGAGCGGAGGCGCACCGGCGCGGGCCATTTCTTCGGTAAAGATGACCTGCTCCATCAGGGTGGCGCCGCGGCCGCCATATTCCTGGGGCCACGCGATGCCGGCCCAGCCTGCGTTGTAGACTTTTTTCTGCCAGTCGCGGAGAAATTCGAAACGCGCTAGCATTTCGTCTTCGGTGCGATGCTTTTCCCAGTCGGGAGGGACGTTGGCTTCGAGCCAGGCCCGAAGTTCGTCACGGAACTTCAGTTCCGGCGCGGTGAGGTTGAGATCCATGTGTCACACAGGATATCAGGTGAGGGTGGTGGATGTGCTGGCCAGAGTCGCGGCAGCCTTAAGATAAAATGGCATGCACGAAATCCTCCGGCATCTACGCGAAGGCTCGCGCGTTCTCGACGTGGGATGCCGCGGAGGAAGCTTTGACGCGTCTCTCTATCCCCTGCGCACGGTGCGGGTTGATATCGAGGCAGTGCCTGACAGTGCGCCAGTGGATTTCGTTCAAGCTGACGCGGCCGGCCTGCCGTTTCCGGACGGTTCGTTCGACGTCATCATCGCCAACCACAGTCTGGAACATTTCGAAAATCTGCACGCCGCCTTGCGCGAGCTGGGACGCGTGGTCAAGCGGGATGGTTGGATCTACATTGCGGTACCAGACGCGAGTACCCTTACCGACCGGCTGTATCGCTGGCTGGCCAGCGGTGGCGGACACGTCAACGCATTTCGCTCGCGCGATGAGTTAACTGCCTTGGTGGAGCGCTACGCAGCCAAGCGCCTGGGGGGTGGGCGCTCGCTGGTGACCTCCTTTTCTTTCCTGAATCGTAGAAATTGGGTGAAGATGCCGCGCAAGCTGATGCTGCTCGGATCGGGAAGCGAGAGCGCGTTATTGGGTCTGAATGCCATGGTCCGGCTCTTGGACCGCTGGCTGCACACCCGTCTGAGCCTGTACGGCTGGGCGCTTTACTTTGGGGATCTGAAAGAAGAGGTCGACGCCCGGCCATGGTCCAATGTTTGCGTGCGCTGCGGTTCAGGCTCTGCGTCGGAATTCCTGGAGGCATCCGGCTTGGTACAGCGGACTTGGCGTCTGATTCCATCCTATAAATGCCCGAGCTGCGGGGCCTGGAATCTGTTTACACAGGACCAGGACTACGCGCATTTGCGGTGAAGCGGACCGAAAATCAGTCGGCAATGTATACATTGAAGTTGTTGACGGTCTGGTAGCCCATGCGCTCGTAAAGAGCGAAGCCGGATTGCGTGGCCTGCAGAACCGTTTGCTCGATTCCAGTACTCCGCCGGGCCTCTTCGACGATCTTCCGCATGATGGCTTCCGCATAGCCCAGCCGTCGGCATTCCGGCACCGTGGCCACCGAATACAGGCCGATCACGTCGCCGGTTATGATGGCTGCCGCAGTGGTGACGGGCCGCTGGTTGACGAAGCCGACGTAGCCGTGCAGTTCGCCCATCCAGGCCTGCTCGGCGCCGTAGATCGCCAGGCAAACGGAATAGGGAATATCGAAAGCCACGGACATTATGTGCGCGAAAGCACTGCGCGTCCGGTCGTCGTTCACTGGCTGAATGTCGAAGGACGGGAGTGCGCGGCGCGGCGGCGCCAGGCGGCCGGCGTACATTCCGGGCGCCTCGGTTAAGGGACGAAGGCCATGCCGGCTGAAGATGCGGCTGGACTCGCGGCGCAGGGATGGACCGAGAAAGTCGTCACAGACCCAGCAGGTCCACCGCACATTTCTGGAGTCGAATTGCTTAGCGGAGAGGTCGATGACGCGGTCCAGGGCACGTGCGTCGGAATCGATGGGCTCGGCCACGAGGGCGGCATTAAAAGCTGCGTAGTTCAAACCGCAAAAGATTAACGAAACGCCCTGGATGTCGCGAATTTCGCCCGTGTTTCGAGCTTGCCCAAAAAATCGCAAAGCCCGAAGAAGGTTTTGGGCAACTGCGAAACTGTGTGGCTCCACCATTTGGCGATTAGACCAGTATACGCAATGGCAGTCAGTCGCCTGCGCGCTCGGAAGCCCGAGTGAGTGTCCGATTTCTGGCGGACGACAAAATCATGCCGCGGCGAGACGGGGGATTCCACAGCTAGTCCTAATTGTATGCAGTGCCAATTCTCCTGGCCATGTGATTGCACTGCTATTGCGCGTGCTGAGTGCGATGACGTTCGCGGCGAATCCGGATCTGATCTCGTTCGTGAACCGAATGTGTTGCGAGATGCAGGACATCTCTCTTTATCGGACCGCGGACCGGTATCCGCAGGCGCGGGAAGCGATGCAGCTCCTGAATTCCTACGCGCCGCAACTCTTGTTTCTCGAAATCGACAATGCAGAGGTGGCTGGGGCACTTGCTTCGGACGTCGGCAGTTTTCAACCAAACCTAACGATTGTCGGCGTTTCCAATGGGCGGGCAGATCGGTCCAGTGTTTTCGGGGGCCTGCAAATTGTTCATCAGGGATGTGATCTCCAAACATTCAGCACTAAGGTACGGCTAGCGCTCGAAGCACGAGCTGGCCGGAAAAACGCGCCAGTTTTTGCGTTCCTGCCTAGCAAGGCGGGGAGCGGCGCCACAACCACCGCGTTGTTTGTGAGCAATATCTTGTCCCGGATGATCAACAAAAAGGTTCTGTTCCTGGAGTGTGATTTGCATGCCGGTCCGGTGTCCATGTTATACAAGATCCGGCCTGAATTTTCCATCATGGACGCTTTGGAAGACTCACACCGTCTGACCGATGAAAGTTGGAAGCGCCTGGCCACTAGCGTGGACGGCATCGATGTCTTGCCCTCGGTGAGCCAGCAAGGCGTTCGCCAAGTCTCTCCGTGGGCCTATCAAAGATTGTTGGCGTTTGTTCGCACCCGCTATGATCTGATCATCTGTGATCTGCCGGAGGTAGTGAACGAAGCGACTGAAGTGGTGGTCCGGGCGGCCAGGGCTGTCATGGTCGTCACCACGCCGTCGGTTCCGTCGCTACGCCTTGCGGCGCGCAGACGAAGTGACCTGGAGTCGCGTGGCGTCGGCGTCACGAAGGTGAAGTACATTCTCAGCCGCAGGTCGGGCGGCAAGATCATCTCCCGCGTGGGGAGTGAAGAAATCCAAGCCGGCCAGATCGCGGACATCCCAGTAGATGAAAATCTGTACGACGCCTCCGAATTCAACCCGAGTGCGGCCAAGAGCCAAACCGTCGCTGAATGTATAAAGATTGCGGAGTTCTGCAGTGGAGACAGCATCCAATCGAACTCCCAGCCGCCCTGGAAGAAGTTTCTTGCGTCAGGATGGTTCCACTCGCCTTCGCGCACGCCCCAACTATCCATCCAGCCCGCCCGCCGCTAACTACGCGAGGCTCCCTTCCTGATGTACAGTTCAATTAGGCAGCGAAACAGTGCGGAGGAGTCTTCATGAAATTTCAGGGGTTGCTCATCCCTTTTGCTTTGGCGGCAGCGCTATGCGCGCAGAACCCGATGCGTGTCCCCTCCATCACGGCGGTGGGGGATGCCAGTGTTTCCGTTCCGCCTGATATGGCCCGCGTGGATTTGGGAGTCGCCACCCAGGCCGCGACAGCGCAAGACGCTACGCAGCAGAACGCGACCCAAGCCGGCGCCGTCATTACCGCATTGCAGACCCTGCTGGGCGCCAGTGCGAGCATCAGGACCATCAGTTATTCGGTTTCACCGGTGTATAACAATCCGCCGCCTGGACAGAGCGCCACCATCATTGGATATACGGTCACGAATATCGTGGAGGCGACGCTGACCGATCTGACACAGGTCGGCAAGGTGATCGATACGGCGATTCAGAGCGGGGCCAATCGGGTACAAGGGATCTCATTCGGCTTACAGGATCGCACCGCGCCCGTAGCGCAGGCGCTCAAACTTGCCGCGTCGAGGGCGCGCTCGCAAGCCGATGCGATTGCGTCGGGCCTCAACCTTCACACCGGCTCGGTGCTAGAGGCCAGCGAAGGCGTAAACCTGACTAGTAATCCCGTGCTATCGCCGAGCGCAGGAGTGGCCACGACCCCTATTGAAACCGGCATGGTGGTGGTGCAGGCTTCGGTGACTATCCAGGTCGCCATTACGCCCTGAACTCGCGGCGTCGGGATCCGCGGATTAGACAGTTCGCCGCGAAGTTCGTGTCCTGAACCGCAGGAACGCAGCCAGGGCTAATCCGCCGCCAACCAGTATGAACGTGGAAGGTTCGGGAGTCGTCCCGAAGCCGGTGGCCGAAAATTCCGTGTCGCTGGTGCCCCACTGGAACTGGACGCTGTTGATGCTGGACAAGGTAAAGCCGGGCATCGTGTTCAATGTGAACTGGAGCCGGTCGTCGACCAGGGGGCTCCCGCTGAAGCCGCCATTGATGCCTTGGGGAGGCGGAAAGAACGAAGGGACCAATCCCCAATTGATTCCACCGAGATTCTGGCAGGTGCTGGTGGCGGCGCAATTATTGAAATTCCCTTGCCCGAAAACCGACAGGCCCGACGCGCTGATCCCATTCACCAAGCCACGGACCGGAGAGAATCCCCCCATGAACTCCCAGTTTGCGCCGACGTCCGAACCATCCGAATTGATGACGGAGCTGCCGTCCAGGCTCGCTGTCTTGGGCGTGAGCGATGCCAATGAAGTCGTGCCGAAGTAGACTGCCATCAGGACGTCCGAAGGGACATATTTGGCGTTAGCGGAGGTGGAGGTGTTTGTGAGCGTTACGGTTAAGGTGCTGCCGCTCAAATCGAATTGGGCGCTGGCTTTTACTGTATTCCCGGACCCTGCGTTAAGACCTCCGCCATTGAAAGTGATGGAGGTTGCCGAAGCCATGGAAGCAAATAATGCCGCGATAAAAATAGTCTTGGTGGAAAGCTGGATCATTTGTAATTTCTCGGTAACTTCAATCTAACCCTGCAAACTTTCCCATACAAGGACCTATCGGACTAAAACGCGAACAGAAGTACTAGCGATACTACCCGGACCGTTCTACGCATGGCATAATCAAGCGTTGGCCAACATATTGCATCTAAAGGAAGCTATCGGGGAAATGGTGCACGATGGCGACGTCATCGCGCTAGAGGGCTTTACTCACCTGATCCCCTTCGCAGCCGGCCATGAGATTGTCCGCCAGGGGCGCCATAACCTGACCTTGATCCGCATGACCCCGGACCTTATATATGACCAACTGATCGGGGCGGGGTGCGCTTCGAAGCTCATCTTTTCCTGGGGTGGTAATCCCGGTGTCGGTTCGCTGCATCGTTTGCGGGACGCTGTCGAGAACAATTGGCCGGTCCCGCTCGCGATCGAAGAGCACGACCATGCCGGAATGGCTGCCGCTTACGCGGCCGGCGCGTCGAACCTACCGTTTGGTCTGTTGCGCGGCTATCTTGGTACCGACCTGCCGAAATATAACTCACGAATCAAGTTTGTCGAATGCCCGTTCACCGGTGAGCGGCTAGCCGCTGTTCCAGCCATCCGCCCCGACGTTTCCATCATCCATGCCCAGAAGGCCGATCGCCGTGGCAATATCTTGATGTGGGGAGTGGTGGGAGTGCAGAAGGAAGCGGTGCTCTCCGCGCGCCGCGCGATCGTAACCGTGGAGGAAATTGTGGATCGCTTGGATGCGCCTCCGAATGCGGTGGTCCTGCCGTCGTGGGTGGTGGGCGCGGTTTGCGAAGTTAGGGGCGGAGCGTTTCCGTCTTATGCGCAAGGCTATTATTCGCGCAACAATGCCTTCTACAAGCAGTGGGATCAGGTCTCGCGCGAACGCGAAGGATTTCAAGTGTGGATGGAGCGGCACGTATTGGGCACCGAAGATTTCGAAGGTTTCCGGAAGAGCCTTGAGCAAGTGGCGAGCCATGCCTGATCAAGGTTACACCTCCGACGAGATGATGACTGTCGCCGCGTCGCGGATGCTGCGCAACGGCGCGGTCTGTTTCGTTGGGATCGGATTGCCCAGCGCGGCGGCGAACCTGGCGCGTCTGACTCACGCACCTGATGTGGTGCTGATCTACGAATCAGGACCGATCGGAACTAAGCCGGCGGTTCTCCCGTTGTCCATCGGCGATGGCGAACTGGCGGAGACGGCCGATACCGTCGTGCCTCTAGGTGAGATATTTTCCTACTGGTTGACGGGCGGCCGCATCGACATCGGCTTTCTGGGCGGCGCGCAGATCGATCGCTTCGCGAATCTAAACACCACCGTGATCGGCGACTACCACCAGCCTTCGGTGCGGCTGCCGGGTGCGGGCGGTGCGCCGGAAATCGCGACGTCGGCCAAGGAGGTGCTGATCACGCTGCGGCAGAACAAGCGCGCGTTCGTTGAGAAGGTGGATTTTGTGACGTCGGCCGGTCATCTGGATGGCGGCGATGCGCGCAAGCGAATGGGATTTCCAGGCAAAGGCCCGACGGCCGTGATCACGGACCTCGGCATTTTGACGCCCGATCCGGCGACCAAGGAACTGATGCTGACCAGCGTTCATCCCGGAGTGGCGGTGGAGAAGGTGGTCGAGTCGACAGGCTGGCCTCTGAAAGTTTCACCCAAGCTCGCCACTACGGAAGCTCCATCGGCGGGCGAGCTGCGAGTGCTTCGGGAATTGAACGAGCGTACCGCGCGCGCTCATGCGGGGCAGGCCTGATGCATTCCTTCGTCTATGACATGCTGCCGTCGCGCGTCATTTTCGGCGCCGGTTGTCTGAGCAAGCTTCCGGAGGAGATTGAACGGCTGGGTGCGACGCGAGCGCTGGTTTTATCGACACCCGAGCAGCACGAACAGGGCGCCGATATCGTAAAGCGACTGGCCGACCGGGCGGTTGGATTGTTTGATCGCGCCGTGATGCACGTGCCCACCGAAATCGCCGAAGCCGCGCGTGATGAGGCCCGGCGTTCGGGTGCGGACTGCTGCGTGGCGGTCGGCGGCGGCTCCACCACCGGACTCGCGAAAGCGATCGCGCTGGTTTCCGAGCTTCCGATCCTCGCGATTCCGACCACCTATGCCGGGTCGGAGATGACGCCCATCTGGGGACTCACGGAAAAGGGATTGAAAAAGACTGGCCGCGATCCGCGCGTGCTGCCGAAAACAGTCCTGTACGACCCGAGCTTGACGGTCACGATGCCTGCCATGCTGTCGGCCACCAGCGGCATGAATTCGATCGCGCACTGCGTGGAAGCGCTGTATGCCAAGGACGCGAATCCGATCATCTCGATGATGGCGGAGGAAGGCATCCGGGCACTGGCGAAGAGCCTGCCGGTGGTGGTGAAGGCTCCATCGAATGTGGAAGCGCGGTCGGATGCGCTTTACGGAGCGTGGCTCGGCGGTATATCGTTGGGCGCAGTCGGCATGGCGCTGCATCACAAGCTGTGCCATACGCTGGGCGGAAGTTTCAATTTGCCGCACGCGGAAACGCACGCCGTCGTGTTGCCGCACGCCGCCGCCTACAACGCGCTGGCAACCACGGAGGCGATGTCGCGCATTGCTCGAGCGCTGAGCGCGGCTTCGGCGGCGACTGGTCTCTTTGATCTGGTAAAGTCGCTGGGCGCGCCGGTGTCACTCGAGGCGATCGGGATGAAAGCGAGTGATCTCGATAAGGCGGCTGACATCGCCTTAAAAAATCCGTACTACAATCCGCGCCCCGTTACCCGCGAGGGAATTCGGACGTTGTTGCAGAATGCGTTCGAGGGCAGGCGTCCACAAGCTCAAGCTTCACCGGCCGCGGTGCGTTGACTACTGTGTTGGGCCTTTTGATCCGGGACCGCCGTCATCAGCAGAACCACTGAACACCTTCTTGCCATCGGGCAGCGTGACTAACCGCGCATTGGCCGTGGTGCTCGCATTGCGGGCGCGAAAACCCTCCACCGTCACCTGGTCGCCGGGCTTCAGGGAATCTTTCCTCCAGCCGTTTCTTGCGAGGTTGTTGGGCGGTCCGCCTTCTAACTGCCAGTGCTGGACAACGCCGCTCTCGTCGGTGACATCGATATAAAACCAGATATGCGGATTCATCCACTCCATCTTTGTGACGGTGCCTTTCAGCGTGATCGGTTTGTTAACATCGAACTCCGCTGAGAAGGAGTGATGCGCGAGCGCCGGCACGCCGGCCAGAAGCACAAAAGAGATTGCTGCGGCGAGAGCTACAGATTTGGTCTTCATTTTACGAGCCCCTCTCGTATTTCTTTGTTGTTCTCTTCGCACGAATATTCCATGAGTTCCCAGTCTGGCCGAAGTTGAAACGTGCGATTGTTCTTCCAGGGTTTGGTGTACGCTTTCGGATCTTCGATGGTGACTTCATAGGCGAGATGCTGCGAGTCGGTTCGCTGGAACTTTTCGATAACGTGCAACGCATCCGTGTGAGGATGGCCGATGGTATCCAGGCGAGTCCTCTCGTTGAAGCCGATGCTATCCACCACCAGCGTGTCGCCTTCCCAGTGGCCGACCGAATTTCCCATCCAGGTCGATTCCAGATCCTTAGGATGATCGCGGTCAATGGGGATGACGTGAAACGTGTTCCAGGCCTCCCACAGGATCGCAACACGCTTGGGACTCTGGAATATTTCGAGCGGCATGGGCGTGTTCATCTGCCGCGTGAGCCCGGCTGGCAGGCAGTGTGCGGTGTAATCGAACTTGGCCGGATCGTACTGCTTGAAATTTTCCGCTCCCCAAGCGGTGAACGGCACTGGGTCGATGCCCTTGGACATATCGGGGACGTAGGGGATGTTCCAGAGTCCGCTCAAGTCCGGCTTGCCGTCCGGAGTGCGGGGCGCGGGACCCACGGGAGCTGCCGGTTTCTTGCTCTTGGGCGCGTCTTCATACTGAGCTAGCGCGGGCGTGACGGCCACCAACATCGTAACCGCCGCCGTAATCAACGATGAGCGAAGCCGGGAGTACATGCTATGATTCTACTCCCGGCGCGATTGTGCAGAAAAACTACGCTACGAACTAGGCCCGACGCCGCCGAAGGAACAGACCGACCGCCGCCAAGCCGCTTCCCAATAGCATGAGCGTCGATGGTTCGGGCGTTTCCGGGTCCGGTATTTCACACCCCGGCCCGCCGCAATCGCTGTGGATCGTGTAGGTAGTCCCGGCGCTGGGGGTATAGCTTGTAAAATCCCGGTCGTCGCCGAAACCCGTTTGAATTTCCGTCAGGCTGACTGCGTTCGCCGAAAGCGTAAAACCTGCTGGCAAAATTACACCATTTTCATTGTCGGCGTACACTTGAGCGGCCGAGCCCCCACCGTTTGGCAAGTCGAAGAACTGGACCACATCGCTCCATGTTGTCGGGGAAGCCGACAGACAACCATTGGGGCTCACATGTTCACAAAGGACCACCGTGCCGGGTACCACAAACGCGTTCAAGTTCGTGACCCCGGGATCACTCGCTATGTTCGTATTTAGCGCGTCGGCGTGGACACTGAGGTTTGTGTTCGTCGCCCCGTTTGCCGTGCAGGGAGCGGGAGCAGCGCCTACAGGACAGGGTGTGCCGGGCTGCAGAAGAACTGCCGCAAAGCTAACCGTGCCAGCAGTGAAGAGAGTGAACACAAGTAAAGAAAGGAACTTCCAAAATCGAGTCATTGTATTTCCTCCGTCAGGACTTTGCTACTGTCGTGGAATTATATTGCACAGTACTAGTACCGTCAAGACCCTTAATGGAACGGTATCTTACACTTGGTGGTCGCTGGCGCTGAGGCATCGAATCGTGCGAGGATTTCATGTGGAGAGGGAAAACATGATTAGACAGACTGTTGCAGTTGCGATTGCGGGTCTTTTCGGAGCCGCGCTTTATGCCGCGAGCAAGCCGGTGACCGTGCAGCTCAATGACGCTAAAGGTCAGAGCGTCGGCACCGCCGTGTTGAGCGAGAAAAAGGGCGGCGGAGTCACGATTAAAGCCGACTTGAAGAGTCTTCCGCCAGGCGAGCACGCCTTTCACATTCATCAGACCGCCAAGTGCGAGGCGCCTGGGTTTACCACGGCGGGCGGGCACTTCAATCCCGATATGAAGAAGCATGGCCTTCAGAATCCTGACGGACCGCATAACGGTGACATGCCGAATTTCACCGTGAAGCCGAACGGTACGGCCAAGGTCACCTCGAACGACATGCACGTCAGCATGGGCGATGGGCCCAATTCTGTGTTCGCTAACGGCGGCACCGCGCTGATGATCCACGAGAAAGCCGACGACCTGAAGACCGATCCAACCGGCAATGCCGGTGGTCGCATCGCCTGCGGAACCATTACGAAATAGGCGACCGCTTTAGTCGCGATACTTTGAGCAGGTAGTGGATCTTCTCGAAGGCGGCCTTAGACCGTCGGACTGCGGCTGTGTCAATTGACGTGAGGATCCGTGCAGGTGAAGTTCGCGGCGTCATCGATGCTTCCGGCACGCTTCCATTTCGCGACCTGCGGAAAGGGGCACAGAGGTCTGGTGCGGTCCGTCACGCGGTTGGTGAGATGAGATGCGATGATTTTCTCCGGCGCCTTTCCATACTCGACCCATTGGTCCAGGGCACCAACGGCGTCAAACGTATTCGGACCCGTCCCTCCGCCGCAATGTCCCATTCCAGGCACCATGAAGAGGCGGAAAAAGTCGGTGGTCCGGTCGGGTCCGCCCATGGCGCGTTCAACGGCCTCGTAATATCGGACGCCGTCTTCCGGCGGCACGTCGGAATCGGCCCAGCCGTGGTACATCACTAGCTTTCCTTTGCGTGCTTTGAAGGGCTTCAGATCCGCGTCAACGGAATTGACCACGGCCATCTTCGTATCGGCATAGGCCAGATCCCGGTCAAAGTCGAAGGTGCGCCAGTCCCAGTTGGGGTCGTTGAATACCCAGAGCCTCCAGAATTCGTTCCGCCGCGCTTCCGCAGGATCCACAAAGTAAGGAGCCCAGCTCGCCTCGGTACCTCGAGCCCATCCCGCGAAAACCTGTTCGCCGGTGCGGGGGTTCTTGGCACCGCTGTACACTTTCTTTACCGATTCCACCTGGGGTGCGGTTAGACAGCTGTCGGCATCTGCGCCCTTGCACAGCAGCGTGCCGGGATCGAACTTACAGCGGCGCGGGTCGTCAATGATGCCATCCGCCAGGCCATCGATCGCGTCACACGCGGCTAGCACTGCCTTGGTGATCATCGGAAGTTTGTTGGCCGGCAGCGGATCAGGTGTGTCCTTGTGGATTGCTTCCCAGGACCACAGAAATCCCGCTATTAGATGTATCCGATTGTTGCCCGGGTCGCCGGCGACGATGCCGTCGTAATCGGCCGGGAACCGCTGCGCTTCCGAGAGCGCTTGCTGTCCGCCAGTGGAGCAGCCGTTGAAGTAGGTGTATTGGGGCAAGCGGCCATAGTAGTCGCGAACGATGAGCTTGGCGGTGTCGGTCATAACGTGAACGGCTCGATAGGCCCAGTCATTAATCTTCTCTGGGTGGCCGACACCGAACGTCAAATCGCCGCCTTCGTGTCCGGTATCCGTCCCAGCTGTAGCGTAGCCCTGATTCAGTGCCGTCGCCATGGTTGTATAGCTCATTGCACTGGAGAAACCTCCGTTTCCAGTGCCTTCGAATTTTCCATTCCAGGTGGATCGAGGCGGCATCCAGAGCTCGAAGTGAATCTCAGAATCGCTCACCGGACGCGACACGACCCGGACGCGGCAGAAGCCTGGCAGGTTCACAGTCGCAGACGTGCCGGGTGGAGTGTATGGCCCGGCGGGGACATCATCTGCTGATGTGACGATGCTGTTGGTGATGAACAGATTGGTGAGGCCGGAACAGGTTGGGGAAGCTGCAATAGCGAGCGAGGCGAGAGAAAGAGCGGCGAGGAGAAGACGCCAATGCATAGCTCAGTATAGTGACAATTTCCAGGCAATAGCATCCTCAAGAGGCCTGGTAGCCGAGCTACGTTTTGGTCTCGAATAACGATCTCGGAAGGTCGGACTGACGAACGATGCTCAACGGAGTGCCGCGGCGGACCGGATCGTGAAGCGCAACGGGAATGCTTATCGTGGTTGTCTCGAAACGCTTTTGCATAATCTGATGGCTGCCTCGCTGCCGAACAGCGACGAATCCGTTTTGTTCCAGAATGCGACAAATTTCCGAGCCCGAGAGAACTCGGAGTTTACCCAACGGGTACCTCAACCTGCGTCACGAAGACTTCGCTGTGAAAGCGTCGGGTGACTTCGGACGGGGACGCCGTCTGGAAGTAGAGTGTGAGCGCCTCGATAAGGTTGGTTCGCGCCTCTTCGATCGTCGCACCTTCACTCGCAATATCGAATTCGGGGCACAGCGCTACAAAGCCGTTGTCCTCACGTTCGATGATCGCGGTCAGGCGTTGCGCTGGCTTCGTATTCCAAGTCTACAACCTACTCAAGAGCGGCGGGCTTCACGGCTCAGACCCTCGTGGAAGAGCCTCCGGAGCAGTGTTTGGTAACCGATGCCCTTACGCTCGGCGAGCCCCCGAGCAGCGGAGAATAGACTATGGCCAACATTGCCAGACCTCCGTGCGATGAAGCCGCGATTCTTGCCCGTTCGTGCGAGCGCCCGGCTTTAACAAACGGTCCCTGGATTCTAGCGGCGACCATTCTCGGCTCGAGTATGGCGTTCATTGACGGAACCGTCGTGAACGTTGCGCTACCTGCGCTGCAATCGGCCTTGCATGCGTCCCTGGCGGACGTTCAATGGGTTGTGGAGTCTTACGCGCTTTTCCTGGCGGCGCTTCTGCTGATCGGGGGATCTATGGGCGACCTGTACGGCCGCCGCAGGATCTTCGCCACCGGCGTCGTGCTCTTCATCGTAGCTTCGGCCTGGTGCGGACTTGCCCCCAACATCCGGCAGCTTCTTGTCGCGAGGGGACTCCAAGGATTAGGCGGTGCTCTACTTGTGCCCGGCAGTTTGGCTCTGATCAGTGTAAATTTTTCTGAGCAGCAGCGCGGCCGCGCGATCGGGACGTGGTCTGGCTTCACGTCGATCACGGCCGCCGTCGGTCCCGTGCTCGGTGGTTGGTTCGTCGACCACTGTTCGTGGAGATGGGTATTTTTCATCAATCTCCCACTGGGGCTCGCCGTTCTGTTGCTAGCTTTATGGAAGGTTCCGGAAAGCAGGGCCAGCGCTCAGGGCCAGCAACTCGACTGGTTGGGCGGGTTATTGGCCTCGCTCGGATTCGGCGGAATCGTCTTTGCTCTGATCGAATCAGTACCCATAGCGGGCGCAATTGGCGCCGTTGCCCTAATCGCTATGTTGTGTTGGGAAATGCGCGCGCCGTCGCCAATGGTTCCGCTCCATCTGTTCCGCTCCAGAAATTTCACGGGAGCCAACCTGCTGACCCTCTTTCTCTACTCTGCCTTGAGCGGCGTTCTCTTCTTCTTCCCGCTGAATTTGATACAAGTGCAAGGTTACTCGCCGACGCAAGCGGGCGCCGCCCTGCTCCCGTTTATTCTGTTGATGTTCCTGCTGTCGCGTTGGTCTGGGGGGCTTCTCGATCGATTTGGAGCTAAAGGCCCTCTGGTCGCCGGTCCCCTGATCGCGGCCGTCGGATTCGCGCTATTCGCCAGGCCTGGCATTGGCGGTTCGTACTGGACTACATTCTTCCCTGCAGTTCTCGTGCTGGGCCTCGGCATGGCAATCAGTGTCGCCCCGCTCACCACGACGGTGATGAACGCTGTTGAGCAACGCTATGCGGGGACCGCCTCGGGTATCAATAATGCAGTCTCGCGCATCGCAGGTTTGCTGGCGGTGGCAGTGTTCGGAGTCCTACTGAATGGCGTTTTCCAGAGCGCGTTGGAGCGGCGCCTGGATAGTCTCGCCGTGGCTCCGAACGTGCGAGCGCAAATCGATGCCCAGCGATCGAAGCTAGCCGCTGCGGAGACAGAGGACCCCCGCGCGCGCCAAGCCATCAATGAAGCCTTTGTCGCCGGATATCGGGCCGTGTTGTGGGTGGCGGCGGGGCTGGCGCTCGCCAGTTCGCTGAGCGCGGCAGCGCTGATCAAAACCGAGAGGCGATCGAAACGTAGTTAGCTGCGGACGAGACTGCGATCGAATATCGCTTCGCCTATATCTGCGCTCGCATAGTAAGCGGCGGTGAGTGTACGTTCCCGATTTCGTAAACTGAGAGTACGTGGAAGAAGAGGTCTTAGGCAAAGCGTACGACGGTCGGCTGATGCGGCGCCTACTCACCTACATCCGGCCGTATAAGGTAGAGGTCCTGATCGCGCTGGTGCTGCTGTTCATCAATGCGGCGCTGCAGGTAATCGGGCCACTGCTCACCCAGATTGCGATTGACCGCTACCTGGTGCCGACCGCGAAGCCGAGTCATTCGCTGCTCGATCCGTATCTCGCCAGCGATCCTTGGCGAGGGCTGCTCCAAATATCCTTTATTTACCTGCTGGCGCTGATCGGCGCGATGTTCTGCGACTTCGGCGAGCAGTACCTGATGCAATGGGTCGGACAAAAAGCCATGTTCGATTTGCGGCGTCAGTTGATGGGGCACATGCAGCGCCTGGATGTCGCATTCTTCGACCGCAATCCAGTGGGCCGGCTGGTCACGCGCCTCACAACCGACGTCGATGCGCTCAACGAGCTGTTCTCCTCCGGGCTGCTCATGATCCTGGGCGACATCCTGATGCTCAGCTTCGTGATCCTGGCGATGCTCAAGCTGAGTCCGGGGATGACCGCGTTTCTGCTGGCGGTGATGCCGCTGGTGGTGCTGGTGACAATGCAATTCCGGCGCTCGGTGCAGCAGAGCTATCGGCGCATCCGCGTGGCCATCGCAAGAATCAATTCCTATCTGCAAGAGCACATTAATGGGATCGCCGTGTTGCAGCTCTTCAATCGCGAGGAACGCAGCCGCGCCGAATTCGAGCAGATCAATCGCGATCACATGGAAGCATTCAAGGACGCCATCACGGCGTACGGCTGGTTCTATCCGGTGGTGGAGTTCCTGGGAATGCTGGCGTTGGCGCTATTGCTGGCCTACGGCGGATTCCGGATTCGAGGCGGCGCGCTGAGTCTCGGTATCCTGGTGGCGTTCTTTCAGTACGGCCTGCGATTTTTCCGGCCGATCCAAGACCTGAGCGAAAAGTACAACATTCTGCAGGGCGCCATGGCAGCGTCGGAGCGCGTCTTCAAGCTGATCGACACTCCGGTGGAGATTCACTCGCCGGCTGTGGTAACACCCTTTCCAGCGGCACCCGCTGCCATCGAATTCAACCGGGTGTGGTTCACCTATAAAGACGATGACTGGGTGCTCACCGATGTGAGCTTTCGGATCGAGCCAGGCGAGACCATTGCGGTGGTGGGGCATACCGGGGCGGGGAAGACCACGCTCACGAGTCTACTATTGCGGTTCTATGAAGTGCAGCGTGGAGTGATTCGTATTGGAGGAGCCGATATCCGCGATTTCGATGTCGGGGAATTGCGGCGCAATTTCGGAGTGGTGCTTCAGGATCCGCATCTGTTTACAGGAACGGTGGCCGACAACATCCGGCTGGGCACTGCGGGCATTGCCGATCAGCAAATCACGACCGCGGCCGAACGTGTGAATCTCCTGGACTTCATTCGCACGCTGCCCAACGGCTTCGATCAGACCGTAAGGGAGCGCGGCAGCGGGTTTTCCACCGGCCAGAAGCAGCTGATCAGTTTTGCCCGGGCGCTGGCGCACAATCCGCGCTACCTGATCCTGGATGAGGCGACCTCGAGCGTCGATACGGAGACGGAGTTTCGGATACGCGAAGCGCTCGATCACCTAGTCGAGGGGCGCACTTCGATCGTCATTGCGCATCGACTGTCCACGATCCAACGCGCTGATCGGATTCTGGTGATGCACAAAGGCAAGCTGCGCGAGATGGGGACGCACCAGGAGCTGTTGGGGCTCCGTGGCATTTATTGGAAGCTTTACCAGCTGCAGTACAAGGAACAGGAGTTTGGGCCGGCGAGGAGCGAAGCGACGGAGGCTGTGACGGGGGATTAGGAAGCCCCACCGGGGGTCCGGCGCGGACGAGGGGGTCCGCCCACTAGCGATGGTGCAGCGCAGCGACGATTTTAGCCCGGACGTTTACCGTATCCTTCTGGAACTGGACGTTCTTCGGATCGGCCAGTGACAACACTTGTAGGGTGCCCAGCCCTTCGCGATATTTCGCCAGTCCACCGGAGACGTCGCCTTGTGCGAGCAGCTCATCGCCAATATCCACCGTCTCCCAAGCTTTGAGCCTTCGCAGGGTAGTGTTCTGCGGATCCTGCTTAAGCAGGTCGTCCTCGATGGCGAGCGCTTTTTTGTGCATTGCCAATGACTCGCCGTGCTGCTGGCCGTAGGTGGACAGCAGTTCACCTATTCGCTCATAGGCCAGTGCTAAAACGCGGCGCGTTCGCTTATCGCCCAGCTCGGCGGCCGTGAGCGATTCGAGCATCGCCGCGGCTTTCCGGCAATCCTCCAGGCCGGTCTTCCAGTTCGCTGCGTCGGCCCGCTTCCAGCCATAATCCAGATAAGCCAGCGCCAGGTTGCGCCGATCGGCCAGATTCTTAGGATCGGAGGCAGAGAGGCGCTCGGCGATTGGTAGCAGTTGGTGCAACTGATCGAGTGACCCCGCCGAATCGCCGACTCCCATCAGCGCGTCGCTGAGCTTGCCATGCGAAGTGATCAGTTCGCGTTCCGCTGCTACATTCTCCGGATCCGCGGCCACTACCGACTGGCGGATTGTGAGCGACTTGCGGTAACTCGCAATCGATCCCGGCACGTCGCCGAGATTGGAGGATCGAAAACCGCCCTGGACGTCGCCGACTTTCTCATAGGCCGCGCCGAGTTCGCGCTGTAGCGACAGGTCGCCCTTGGCCTCCTTGGCCAGTGCATCCAAATATTGGAGCGCACGGTCGACGATCAGCTTTCGTGCTGGCGTCGCTCCCGGCAGTGTCTGGATCGCGTCGTGCACCTCAAAAAGCAGCGAGTTGGCGAGTTTTCGCACATCGTTGAAGCGCTGTTCCGCCTTGGCCCGCTCGGCGCGCGCGACGTAGGTCTCGTGTACTGTGATCGCCAGGCCGACGATCAGAGTGAGGAGTACAGTGATCGCCGATGCCACGCTGGCCTTATGGCGCTTTACGAACTTGCCGCTGCGATAGAAGAAGGTGTCGGGCCGCGCGATAACGGGCAGGCCTTCCAGATGTCTGCGGATGTCTTCGGAGAACTGTTCGACAGATGCATAACGGCGCTCGGGCTCTTTGCGCAGGGCCTTGAGCACGATGTTGTCGAGGTCGCCGCGCAGCCGCCGCTGCAATTTCTCGGGGATCTCGTCGCGTGTTTCGCTAACAGACTGCGCGGTCACGGTTTCGGCACGTGTGACCGAGGCGCTGGGTTTCTCGGGCTCGGTTTCAATCACCGCCTGCACGATGTCGCGCGGCACACGGCTGGCCGGGCCATAGGGCCGTCGCCCGGTGAGCAGGCCATACAGCACGACACCCAGGGAATAGACGTCGCTGGCGGTGGTGATCGGCTCGCCGCGGACTTGCTCGGGGCTGGCGTATTCCGGCGTCATCAGGCGCATCACGGTGACGGTCTGATCGACGCCGGTGTCTGCCGGATCAAGAATCTTCGCGATCCCGAAGTCCAGCAGCTTGGGGTCGCCATCTTTCGTCACCAGGATATTGACGGGTTTAATGTCGCGATGAATCACCAGGCGCTGATGAGCGTAGGCTACGGCCGAACAAACGGTACGGAAGAGCTTCAGGCGTTCGGGCACGGGAAGCTTGCCCTGGTCGCAATACTCGTCGATGGGCCGGCCTTCAACGTACTCCATTACCACGTATGGGCGACCGTCTTCGGTAGCGCCGCCGTCCAGCAGACGCGCGATGTTGGCGTGATCGAGATTGGCCAGAATCTGGCGCTCGGACAGAAAGCGGTGCAGGCGGAACTCATCGCCGAGACCGCCGCGGACCACTTTGATGGCGACCTCTTTGCGGTATTGATCGTCGGCGCGAACCGCGCGGTACACGGTACCCATGCCGCCGTGTCCGATCTCTTCGACAATCTGATAGGGGCCGATCCGAGTGCCGGCTAGTGAAACGAGTTCCTCGGGTGCGGCCAGGATGCTGGAAGCCTCTACAGCGCTGCCGGCCAGAAAACCAGTGCCAGCCTGCTGGTCAGCGGCGATTAGAGCTTCCACTTCACGGCGCAGCACCTTGTCTCCGGCACAGACTTCTTCCAGGTAAACGGACCGCCGGTCAGGTGAAACCTCGAGAGCTTGCTCGAGGATCTGCCGCACTCGCCGCCAACTTTCAGGCGTCAAGAGATCCTCCACTGATCTCACGGAAGAGCCAGGCTCGAGCCGAAGCCCACTCGCGCTTCACTGTGGGCGCTGAGACGCCAAGCACCTCGGATGTTTCTTCAATGGACAATCCGCCGAAGAAGCGAAGTTCGACCATGCGGCTCTGGCGCTCATCCAGCTTGGCGAGGCTATCGAGGGCGTCATCAAGCGCCACCAGGTCGATTTCACGGCGCTGCGGGGTTGCCACCACGTCGTCCAGCGCGAGTGTTAGCGCACCGCCGCCGCGCTTGGCATAAGCGTGACTGCGCGCATGGTCCACCAGAATTCTCCGCATCATCTGCGAAGCCACGCCGAAAAAATGCGCGCGGTTCTGCCACTGCACATCCTTTTGATCGACCAGCCTAAGGTACGCCTCGTGCACCAGCGCCGTGGAAGAGAGGGTGTGATTTTGCTTTTCTTGCTTGAGATAGTAGCGGGCCCGGCGTCGCAATTCGTCATACACCAGCGGCACCAAAGCCTCTAATGCACCTTGGTCACCCTTGTTCCATCGGACCAGGAGCTTGGTTACGTTTTTGGGTTTTGACTCACTCACGCGAAGAAATCCGGCGTTCGTTTCAGTATACCGCCCAACAAGTTGCGGGCTCGACCTGTTAACATGAGCACCGGGCCACTCTGGCGCTGATCCTTTCCGGCCCGGATTCCCGCGTATCTCTTATAGCGCGGCGAAATACTTGAACGTCGCTTCGACAACAACTCCTAGGAGGAGACTTATGAAATCCGTACTTTGCATCTCGATGCTGGGTCTGGTTATGGCGGCCGCGGCTGTGGCGCAAACTCCCACCGTTCCAGCGGCGGGGATCGTCAACTCCGCCAGCTATGCGCCGGTGGGCCTGCCCAATTCATTCATTGCCCAAGGTTCTTTTTTTACGATCTTCGGCACGAATCTAGGGCCGGCCACCAGCCCGCCGATCCAGTATCCCCTGCCCACTAATCTCGGCGGCGTGCAGGTGAAGATTACTGCCGGCGGGACTACTACTAACGCGTTCCTGTGGTTCGTCAGTCCCGGTCAGGTCAACGCCATTCTGCCTCAGACCGTTCCGACTGGTGCGGCAACGCTGACCGTCACTTACAATAATGCAACCAGCGCTTCGGCGTCATTTCAGGTTGTGGCCTCTAGTTTCGGAATCTTTGCCGCCAACTCCGCCGGCAGTGGACCAGGAATTATCACCGATGCAAACTACAGACTAAACACTCAAACGGCGTCCGCGCATCCCGGCGATGCTGTAATCGTTTGGGGCACTGGTTTGGGAGTCTCGCCGGGGGATGACGGTACGAAACCACCGACTCAGACCGATCTGACGAGCGTGCCGGTAACGGTTTACGTTGGGACGCAGAGCGCCACAGTCTTATATCGCGGCCGCGCTCCCAGCACTGCGGAGGATCAAATCAATATCACCGTTCCTTCCGGAGTGACGGGCTGCCACGTTCCGGTCGCGGTCCAGATCGGAAATATTGTGAGTAATTGGGTGACCATGGCGATCGCCGCCAGCGGCTCGGTCTGTTCCGATCCGACTGGTCCGACATCGTCGGATCTCGCTAATTTCTTGGCGAATGGCGGCAGCTTCGGTTCGGTGCTCCTCAGCCGATCGACCACCAGCTCGCCAGGTTTGCCACCTCCTTTCGGAACTGGCCAGCCGACCACCAGCACGACCGACAGCGGATCTGGGAGTTTTTTTAAATACACGGCGCAGCAACTGGCCCTGGCCCAGAACCCGTTACAGACTTTCACTCTTGGAGCCTGCGTCGTGTATGTCTTCAGCGGTCAAGCTGCCGGTAGGTCAGACCCGATTAAACCAGTAGGACTGGACGCCGGCACTGCTCTTAGCGTGAATGGTCCGAACGGCATCAAGCAGCTGACAACGTCGTCGCTCCTCGGTAAGGGATTCTATGGGGCAATGCTAGGCGGCGGCACTCCACCCAACAATACGCCGCTGTATCTGGATGCTGGATCGTACGGCGTCAATGGGCCGGGTGGTGCGGACGTGGGCTCATTTTCCCTGAACCTCACGGTTCCGCCGAATCTGACTTGGACCAACATGAGTAGCGTGGATACGATCACGCGATCCAACGGTCAGCTGGTAACGTGGACCGGAGGCGATCCCAATGGCGTGATAACCATAACGGGGTTTTCGTTTAAGTTGGGCACCAATCAGAATGGTAGCGATTCGGTGGGAGCCACCTTCATTTGCACAGCACCCGATAGCGCTGGGCAGTTTACGATTCCTGCTCCTGTATTGCTGAGCCTGCCGCCGAGTGCGGTGATCGCGCCGATTCCGGGCGTTTCGATTGCTACGGGACAGCTCTCGATATCGAGCGATACGCAGCCGGTGAAGTTTACCGCTCAGGGCTTGGATTATGCTTTCGGTTTAAGCTCGGTCAGCGTGGGCAAGAGCGTTACATACCAGTAAGTCGGTCGCTTGCAGGGAAGATGCGCGGGCTGGCCAGGTCCTCGGCGGTCCGCGCGTTTTTCTTAGCTTCTTAGTTTCCGAACACGGCGTGGAAATCGATTACCAGGTGTGTTCGAGGCTGGTACACGACAGCAAAGCCATCCACGTAGCCACGCGCGTATCCCACCGGTACTGGTGGTAAAGTCCGTTCCACTTCGTATGGGAAGGGTTGGACTCGCCGGTCCCAGCCTGACGGGAGTTGTCCGGTTCGATAGTATTTCTTGGCCAGCCCGGGCGGCAGCTCGCGCTCGTGGTAATAATCGCGAATCACCCGCAGATGTTCTTCGCGGAAGCACTCGTCGCCGTAGCGGCGATGGCGGTCGCGATCCCGGTCGTCATCATCTCGCCAATGCTTTCTCCCGTGGTCGTCGTCATGGTCTTTAGCCTTGATGGCTAGGGGCGAGAAGATCATCCAACCGGCAACTGAGAAGAGTAATAGTGATTTCATAGCTTCGTCCAAGTTTAGTCGAGGTGGGACGAATCGGTGCTTCGGGCTTCTACTTAGAATAAACCCTCGTTTGCCGTAGGGTCCGCTTCGGAAGTCACCTTGTTACAGCGGCAGGCCGCTTGCACTTCTCCGTTTCAGAGGAGCCATGCGACTAAAATTACGTAAAACTTTCCTTTCGAGCGCCGCTGCTGCGGTGTTCTTTGCCGCCTCGGCCTTAGCTGCCAACCATCACAGCCTGAACGGGACCTGGAAGTTGATTTCGGACCGGAGCGATTTTGCCGGCGGGACCATGGTCCAATCAGCGACTATCACGATCAACGACCGGCAGCACAACATCTCCATTTCGCGGAACTTCACCTCAGAAGGCGAGAACACAACAGCTTCGTTTACCTTCGACACTGATGCGCGCGAAAACTCGACCATTCATCAAGGCGCCAACTTCAAGAGCAAGGCCAAATGGGAAGGGGACGTTCTCAAGGTTGTGACTACTCGGTCCAATGGCGTTGAAATGGAACGCTACAGCTTGCAACCCGATGGGACACTGCTGTTAGTTATGGATCGGCCGGATCATCGGACACTCAATCTTTACTTCCAGCGCCAGTAGCGGTGCTACACTGCGCGTATGCGCAGACTTCTGATCGTTCTTGCTCTGTCCGCACTGGCTCTGTGCGCCGCTGACATTTCCGGAACATGGGCGGCGGCCGTCCGTTTAGATGCAGGCAGCGGGACTGCGACTTTCGTCTTCAAGCAGGCGGGCGACGCGTTGACCGGCACGTACTCGGGCGTCCTCGGGAGCGCGGAGGTAAAAGGCACGGTGAAGGGGAACCAAGCAGAGTGGTCGTTTGAAAACTCCGACGCGGGGAAGATCAGCTATAAGGGAACAGTCGACGGCGCGACCATGAAAGGCACAGTCGAATACGGCCAGTTGGGCGCGGGGAGCTTCACGGCCGAGAAGAAATAGCCGCTACGCGAGTGGTTGCGTCGAACTGGCCTTGGTTTCGATGTCGTGATAGTAGACTAATTCTTCCAAACTCGGATCCATGCGGCCGGGTCCGATCCACGTCACGTATCTGCAAGTGGCGTAGCGCGCGGCCGCGGGTGTGTATTGGGTTTCCCACTGGCGGAAGCGTGATTCCTCGTCCGCGGTGACGTATGGAAAAGTAACCGGTGGAACGGGCATCCCGCAGCGCCAGGGTTTCGCGCTGAGGCGCGCGCGGAACGACTCCTGTGCCCGGCACAGGCGCACGTAGAGAGGGTCCGCCGCGAACTGCTGCAGCAACGTATCGCTCCTCGGGCTTCCGGCTGCGATGCGCTCGCTCGTGATGAGCGCACGAAAGCCGGCGGCGGTTTCATAGACACGCGCGGCCAATCCATTGTTGTCGGCGACGCTCTGGATGAATGGAACGACCACGGAAGGTGACTCTTGCCGGTCAATATCCACGAACATTAGATCGCGCGTGTTTAGTACGAGTGAGCCATAGGCGTTGCGCGTGACCACGGCGGCATCGCCCATTTCGCGAATGACCGGCTCAGGCAGCGGGCGGTCGCCATAGAGATACTGCTTACTCTGATTGTCGCCGGACGCCAGCCGCGTCGCGACCTTTTGCGCCAGGTCGCGGGCTACCTGCCGAGCGTCTTCGATGCTTTGGTTCGACCAGCCACGCGCGACCGTGCTGATACGACCGCGTCGCCCTTTTGCTTCGGCGCGTTCCTTGGTCCAAAATCGTGCCAGTCTCATTCGCACGAGTATACGACGGCGTCGTGACCTATAGCCAGCAGGCGCCGCCCGTTACAATGGTTTAGCGACCGCTCGAGGCGCGTAATGACCGAATACTGGAAACAGTGGGAAGGTCAGGTAATCGCTGACGCCTTCCCGTTGCAACAGTACTTGGGTGGCGACGGAGATCACGCCGTCTTCCTCACTGAGTATGGTCCAGGTGCGTCGCAGAAGACCGCCATCAAGATCGTCCTTGGTACCGCAGAGGACGGCGAACTGCAAATTCAGCGCTGGAGCCACGCGGCGAAGCTGTCTCATCGCCATCTGGTGCGCATTCTCACCGTGGGTCGCTGGCAAGCGGGCAATGTACCGCTGGTTTACCTGGTGATGGAATACGCAGATGAGAGTCTGGCGCAAGTGATTCCCGTCAGGCCACTCACTGCGGAGGAGACACGCCAGATGCTCGAACCCGCTGTCAATGTGCTGGCATATATCCATAGCCAGGGATTCGTGCACGGTCACGTGAAGCCGGGAAACATCATGGCGGTGGGAGAGTGTCTGAAGATTTCGAGCGCCGACCTGTGCCGCGCCGGGGAATGTTCTCCGGGTATCCCAGATGCATATAGCGCGCCGGAAGGCTTCGCATCACCGGCGGGCGATGTCTGGTCGCTGGGCATGACGCTGGTGGAGGCGCTCACGCAGAAGCTTCCCGACAACGGCGCGGCCGGTGCAGTCGTGCCTGAAACGTTACCGCAGCCGTTTCTTGAAATCGCGCGCGAGTGCCTTCGTGGTGATCCGACGACCCGGCCAACATTCGCCGACATTAGCGCTCGCTTGCAGCCGACCGCTCGCTTGCAGCCGACCGCTCGCTTGCAGCCGGCTGTAAACCCAGCTAAGCGTCCGGTGCTTAAGTGGAGTTATGCGCTGGCCGCCGCAACGGGTTTGGTGATTGCCGCGGTTGTGATCGCTCCCAAACTCATCGATCGCCAGGAACCCGTGTCTGCAACCGCGCCCGCCCAACTTCCGCAGGCCCCTCCCGCTCAGCCCGCTCCCGCTCCTCAGCCGGCGCCGAAAGTGCAAGCCGCGCCACCGCCGGCGACTCCTCGGGACGAGATTCTACAGCGCGTTTTACCGGAAGTGCCTGGCCAGGCGTTGCGAACGATCCAGGGCAGAGTGAAGGTGAGCGTTCGCGTGGATGTTGATCCATCCGGTAAGGTGGTGGGGGCGAAGCTCGATTCCGTGGGACCGAGCAATTACTTCGCCCAGTTCGCTCTACAAACCGCGCGGCGCTGGAAATTCGCTCCGTCGACGGCCGGCGAGACAGACCGGACGCGCGAGTGGATGCTGCACTTCGAGTTTTCAAGAACGGGCACACGAGTTGTGCCCGTCCGAAGAGGATCTTAGATTACGGCGTTTGCGTGGGTCCGACCGGAAAATTGGTTGGCAGTCCAGCCGTGATGGTCGTGGCCGTGGCGTCGCAGGTCGGATGACCAAATCCGCTCTGGCTGGCTGGCGGCAAAGTCAGATCGTTGATCATGTTGTCCGTATTCCCGGCTCCTACGCCGGCCGGCACGTCATCGAAGTTCAGCGCGTGGCGCGTTTTCCAAGCCACGATGTGGTCAGTGCAGGACGTGTCGCCGCTGACGCCCAGAGCGCCCACCAGCACGCCGGTCTTGTTGTAAAGAGCGAGTCCGCCGCCGAAAACATTCACACCGCCGATCTTGCGGCCGACCATTGGATCGTTCGGCTGGCCGTAGTTGGCTGCATTTCCACCGTATGCGACACCAGTGTCCACCGGATTGCTCTCCTGGAGCCCGAACAAAGTGCCACCCGGCTGCACAGCGGCGTACAGGTTAGCGGTCGACAACGCGAATCCAGGCAGGCTGAAGGCGTTCGCGGTATTGGCTTTTTGCGCAGAGATGACCCGGCTCCCAGGCCACTGCTGTTGGCGATCGGCGCCCGTAAAGACGACCGCGCAAACGACCCCGTCGCGATTCACGATGCTCCCCCACATGTTGAAACCCAATCCACCGTTAACGCTCTTAGCCGCCGGGGCGACGCTCTTCAAGGCAGCTTTCAGGTCGTTGAAACTCGGCACATCTTTGCACGCGCTGGAGTTGTTATCCTGGCTATCCTGGTTGTCTTCCCCCTTGTCGTCGGCCAACAAAGCGCCGGCAGCAAGCGCACCCGCCACAATGGCAATGTGCCCAATCAAAACAATACGTCTCCTCATGCATTTCTCCTTTGGGATTAACTCTTCGAAACACCCTTTGACGCAGGCTGGGTTGATTATACCTTGATGGAATCGCCGAGGGAATACGCCTAGCGGCCCATTTATGTATGACCCGACTCTACGGCGGAGTTTATGACATGCGCGGATCCAAGACTTCGCAGAAGCCGTTCCGTGATGCCGGCGATATCCCGCACAGCGGCATCGAACACGGGCTGGTTGGCTTTCGATGGCTTATGGAAGCCGCTCACCTTGCGGACGAATTGCAGCGCAGCGGCGGAAATCTCCTCGGGAGTTACCAGCGCATCGCTGCGGCGTAGAACTTTAATGCTGCGGCACATACCTGGCCGCATTATCCTACATTTTTTGGAACTCAGAAGCGGAAGCTCAGTTCGCCGGTGATCTGGAACCAACGATCGCGTGCATAAGCCGGGTTGACGAGGAACCAACGTGGCGTAACGCCCAGCCAGAAGTGATGGGAGTGGTCGAGCGCCACTGCGGCCGATCCTACAAAATAGCCGCCCCACCCATGGCGCGCGCCGGGGCCGCCTCCCGGGGAAGGACTCCCGACGGTATATTTCTCGTACAACCCGCCTCCGCCCCCCGAGAACTCGATCCGGCCGAGGTACAGCGGCGCGATGAGACGAACGCCGAACGGGAGCCAGAAGAAACGATCGTTGACATCGACGCAACCGTTATGCGAGCAGATCTCACCAGTGGGGTCCAAGGCGGTGAATAAGCCGCCCTCCGCCTCTATATATTTATAAAAACGGTATCCATACGATATACCCAGACCGGTAGCCGACTCACTTTGATACCTTTTGATCTGTGTGGCGAAGCCGCCGCTGAAGGTCACACGGCTGAGAGGGACTGATTGCGCAAGCGCGCAGGGAACGAGTAGGAGAAAAGGAATGATGGCATGCACGTCTCTAAGACCACGCGCGCTGTGATTCCAACTACACCTCGTTCCGTTTTACGCGGCCCGTCCCACTGCGGCCAGCTCCTTAACAATGCTGGACACGAAGCTCTTGGCATCGCCAAACAGCATGAGCGTATTCGGCATATAGTACAGATCGTTGTCGATCCCAGCGAAGCCTGGATTCATGCTGCGCTTGATGATCATCACGGTGCGGGCCTTGTAAGCCTGAATGATCGGCATGCCTGCAATGGGACTCTTGGGATCTGTCTCGGCCCCGGGATTCACCACGTCGTTGGCGCCGATGATCAGCGCCACATCGGCCATGGGCATTTCCGGATTGATGTCGTCCATCTCGCGCAGCTTGTCGTAAGGCACGTCGGCCTCGGCCAGCAACACGTTCATGTGACCCGGCATGCGGCCCGCTACCGGATGGATGGCGAACTCCACGTTGACGCCGCGCTTGGTCAGCATTTCGAACATCTCCTTGAGCTTGTGCTGCGCCTGCGCAACTGCCATTCCATATCCGGGAATAATCACCACCGTTCGCGCAGAATCCAGGATCTGCGCCGCCTCTTCCGGGCTGGCCGAACGATAGGGCCGCTCAGTGGTCGCCGCTGCGCTGGTTTGCAACTGGCCGAACGCGCCGAACAGCACATTGCCGAAAGACCGGTTCATGGCGCGGCACATGATGATCGCGAGTATGAATCCCGACGAACCGTCTAGCGCGCCCGCCACAATCAGCAGCCGGTTGTTGAGCACAAATCCCATGGCACTCGCCGAAAGGCCCGCGTAGGAATTGAGCAGCGCGATCACGGTCGGCATGTCGGCGCCCCCAATCGGAATAATCAGCAAAACGCCGAACAATAGGGACAGGGCGACGAAGATCGGAAACAACATGCTCTGCTCCGGATTCGTGATCAGGAGGATTCCGGTGATTGCCGCCGCCGCGAAAACGCCCAGGTTGACGAAATTCTGGCCCTTGTAGGTGATGGGCCGCTGCGGCAGCACCTCCTGCAGCTTTCCGAAGGCCATCATGCTGGCCGTGAAGGTCAGGAAGCCGAGCAGCGTCTCAACGATCAGCGCGATCATTTCCACTTTGGTGAGAGGCGGCCCTTGCTGGAGCCCTTTGTAGAATTCGGCCGTCCCGATGAGCGCCGACGCCAGCGCACCACACGCGTGTGAGAACGCGGTTCGTTGCGGGACCGCGGTCATGGGCATGATATACGCGATGGGGACGCCCACCGCGGACCCAATGAAGAACGCGATCAGAATCCACTGATATTCGACGACCTCGAATCGCAGCAGCGTGCCCACCACCGCCAGCAGCATGCCGATTTCGCCGATGATCACGCCGCGCCGCGCGGTAGCCGGTGAGTTCATCCATTTGATGGCCAGGATGAACGACATGGCCGCCAGCATGTAGAGAATCGGAAGAAGCGTATCGTCTAATTTCATTTCTTTTCCGGCTCCCGCTTCTTGAACATCTTCAGCATGCGATCGGTGATGAGATAGCCGCTGACTACGTTGAGGGCTGCCAGCAACACCGCCGAGAAGCCCAGAATGCGCGACAGGGTGCTGGCGTCCTGTGCTCCCGAAATTAAAATCGCGCCCACAACGGTGATGGCAGAAATCGCATTAGTCAAAGACATCAGCGGCGTATGCAGCAGCGGCGACACACCTCGTATCAGTTGAAATCCTAAAAAGGCAGCCAGCATGAAAACCCAAAGGTCAAATTCATAAGCTCCCATTGATTTACCTTCCTTCCCCGGCCGGCGTCACGGGAGATAATCCCAGCGCTTCAACAACACGCGCTTGCACCACTTCGCCTCCATGAGTCACCAGCGTCTCCCGAATGATCTCATCCTCACGATTCATTTTGAACTCGCCGCCCTTCTGCACCATCAGCTTCAGGAACGCAACAATGTTCGCGGCATACATTTGGCTGGCGTGATACGGGATCGTCGAAGGCACATTGAGCGGGCCCAGGATCGTGATCCCCTGATGCATTACGGTTTCTCCGGGCTTGGTCAGTTCGCAATTACCGCCACGTTCGGCCGCGATGTCGACGATCACCGAGCCGGGCGCCATCGCACTCGCCATCTCTTTGGTCACCAGGATGGGCGCCTTCTTGCCGGGCACCGCCGCGGTGGTGATCACGACATCCTGCTCGCGCAAGACGTCGGTCAGCAATTCGCGCTGCCGCTTGTAAAAATCTTCGCCCATCGCTTTCGCGTAACCGCCGGTACCTTCCGCCGCTGCGCCCTCGATATTCAGCACCACGAATTTTCCACCCAAGCTCTCAATCTGCTCCTTCACCGCGGTGCGGACATCGTAAGCCGAAACAACTGCGCCCAGACGCCGCGCCGTCGCGATGGCTTGCAGTCCAGCCACGCCGGCTCCTAGGATGAAAGCCCTTGCCGCGGTGACGGTGCCGGCCGCGGTCATCAGCATGGGGAATATCTTTGGCAACGACATCGCCGCCAACAACACCGCCCGGTAGCCTGCGATGGTTGCCATCGATGACAGCGCATCCATGCTTTGCGCACGCGTGATGCGCGGCATCAGCTCCATCGATAGAAAGGAAACTCCGGTGCGCGCGAGATCGGACACCTCGCGTGGCTGCGTGAGAGGTTCGCCAAATCCGATTACGGTCTGACCCGAACGAAACAGCGGAAGGTCGGCACGCCCGGCTTCGGAATTCGCACCCAGCGATCGCACTTGAACAATAACGTCGGCTTGAGCGAATACTTCGGCACGGCTTCCGATCTTGGCCCCACGCGCCACATACTGATCGTCGGAGAATCCAGCCTCGACCCCCGCCGATTGCTCGACAATCATGCTCGCGCCCAATTTCGCTAGCGTGTCGCACATGCGCGGAATCAGCGCTACCCGGCGCTCGCCGGGGAAGGTCTCCCGCGGTACTCCTATAGTCACTGCCACGAACTACCTCCAATAATGGAAGGATGTTGAGAGACTCAGCACAGCCTCATGATTCCGCCGATGACTCAGCGTCATGGCATCGAGCGGCGGACTGATTCCCAACAGCCCAATCAAAATCATACCCCTTTTGGCAAAAGGAATAATATATGACCATGCGCCGAAGCATTTTCTTGATCCTCGTCTTGACCACAACCGGGCTCGCCGCCGACCTCACTGTCGGCACGGCCGTTGCTCGATCCGGACAAAAAGCGACCGGAGTAATTCCAGTCCCCGCCGGAGTCGATGCCGCAAGTAACATCCCCGTGATCGTCGTGAACGGCGCGAAACCGGGACCCACACTCGCATTGGTCGCCGGCGCGCACGGAACCGAATATGCCTCTATCATCGCTTTGGAAAAGTTGGCCCAAGGCGCCAATCCTGCCGGGCTCACCGGGGCGCTCATCATCGTTCCGCTGGTGAATGTGGCCTCGTTTGCCCAAAAAGTTCCGCACCTCAATCCCACCGACAACAAGAACATGAACCGCTTCTTCCCCGGAAAGGCCGACGGTACGCAAACCGAGCGAGCATCCTGGGCGCTGGCTAAGCAAGTAGTCGAAAAATGCGACTACTTGATCGATTTCCACGGCGGCGACCTCGACGAAAATCTTCGCCGCTATTCCTATTGGGCGCAGACCGGCAAGGACTCACTCGACGCCACGTCACGCGGCATGGTGCTGGCATACGGGCTGGACCACATCATCTTGCAGAACTTCAAAGCACCGGTACCGGCCGGTGGTGCAGTGACGCTCACACGCTTCGCCGCTGACATGGGTAAGCCCGCCATTGCTGTAGAAGCCGGTCATGCAGGCACCACCAACGCCGCCGACGTCGACGTTCTGGTGGATGGAGTGCGCAACGTCATGCGGC
>Ga0070714_100000309_pt1 | contig 37078 bp, 41 predicted proteins | sample LARL83metaG_FD_65450 | JGI IMG/M metagenome (GOLD analysis project Ga0070714, IMG submission 65450) | Corn, switchgrass and miscanthus rhizosphere microbial communities from Kellogg Biological Station, Michigan, USA - LAR L8-3 metaG | ecosystem: Host-associated > Plants > Roots > Rhizosphere ... | reverse complement strand
TCGCGCACGGCGGCAACAATCCGCTCGACACCGCGGCGCAGTTCGTCCGCGCGCGACTGCGCAGGCCGCGCCAGCGCATCGCGGCGTGCCGCTTCATCCAGTACATTCCAGTCCAGACGTTTCATGCCAGCCAGTTCTTCATGCGAGCTCGATTCATGCCAACATCTTCTCCACCGGCAGCACGAACATCTCGCGCGCGCCGGCCCTCTTGATTTCTTCCAGTTGCCGCCAGCTCACCTCGCCGGCACACAGCGCCTGCAGCATCAACTGGTCCGGTTGGCCGGCCACCGGCAGCAGGGTCGGCTGCGGACCGCCGGGCAGCAGGCGGGTGACGGCTTCCAGCGTATGGCGCGAGGTCTGCAACAGCAGCAGGCGCGACTCGCGCACCTGGATCACTCCGTCCAGCCGCTTCAGCAGCAGTTCCAGCATGTCGCCGCGCTCGTCCACCGGCAGGGTCAGCGGCCCCGCCAGCACCGCCTCGCTCTGCAGCAGCACTTCGGTTTCGCGCAACTGGTTCGCCACCAGGGTGCCGCCGCTCTGCACCAGATCGCAGATCGCGTCGGCGGTGCCCAGCTTCGGCGCAATCTCGACCGAACCGGCCAGGGTCACTACGCCGGCGGCGATTCCCTGCGTGCGCAGCCATTCACCCAGCAAGCCCGGGTACGACGTGGCGATGCGCCGGCCTTCCAGTTGCGCCGGTTCGCGGTAGTCCAGCTCCTGCGGCACCGCGATCGACAGCCGGCAGCGCCCGAAGCCGAGCGGGCGCAGTTCGCTGAGCGGTTCGGCGTCGCGCCCCGTGGTGAGCTGGAACTCGCTCAGTACGTTGCGCCCGACGATGCCGAGGTCGCACACGCCCTGCGCGATCAGGCCGGGAATATCGTCGTCGCGCACCAGCAGCAGGTCGACCGGTTCGCCCTCGCCGAAGCAGAACAGCTTGTCGCGGCTCTGCCGGAAGGTGAGCCCGCAACGGGTCAGCAGCTCCAGCGCCGGCTCGGTCAGCCGGCCGGACTTCTGCATCGCGATGCGCAAGCGGTCGCGCGTTTTCATGCCTTCGCCTTTCTGGCTGCCTGCGACTGTCGCCGCGCCGCACGGGCCGCAGCCGCCAGGTAGCCGCCGCTGCCCTGGTTGAGATAGCGCGCCACCCGTCCAATCGTGGTGATGCTGACCGCGGTGCGCTCGTGGATCTCGCGGTACGACACGCCTTCCAGCAGGTACGGGACCACCCGCCAGCGGTCCACCAGCACCTCGAGCTCGGCTGGCGTGCACAGGTCGCTCAGGAAAGCGCCCATCTCCTCGCTGTTCTTCAACGAGAGCAGCGCCTCGTAAAGGCTCTGCTCGGCGGATTCGACGGGAGTTTCCGGATCGAGTGATCGACGTTTCATAATGTACTAACGCATTAACACAGTAGTGCGAATCATACACGGCATGCGGCGCCGCGGCAAACCCGCCCTTCGCCGGCGTCGACCCGGGTTCAGCAGCGATTGCCCGAAGCGCCCGGACGGCTTCGGCAGCCTTTCTCTCCAAAAACAAAAACCCCCGCCGAGGCGGGGGTCCTGTGAGCCTGCGCAGGCCGGAGTCGGCTCAGGCCGACTTCTTCTTCGGCGCGGCCTTCTTGGCGGCGGCCGGCTTGGTCACGGTCGGCTTGGCGCCCACCACGGCCGGCAGCACGCCGTGCGCACGGGTATTGCCGTAGCTGCCGCGATAGGTCTTGCCGCGACGGGTCTTGCGATCGCCCTTACCCATGGGGAACTCCTTGATTTATTGGATGAACGGCCTGCCATCATAGCAGTGTCGGAGCCGTACGGGATAGTCAGGGTTGACCGTGCCCGGCGCAGTCTCCGCTGGCATCGAGGCACTTGCCGGGGTCGATCTGCACGGTCACATGCTGGATCCCGAAACGCTCCAGCAACATCCGCTTGATCGCCTGCAAGGCCCGCGCGCCGTCGGCATGCTCATCCAGCTCGGCATGCACGGTGGCCATGCGCGACCCCGACGCCAGTTGCCACACGTGCAGGTGGTGAATGTCGCGGATGCCGGGATCGGCCGTGCGCAGCGACGCTTCCACCAGCGCGCTGTCCATCCCGTCGGGCACGCCTTCCAGCAGGATGTGCGCGGACATCCGCAGCAACCGCCATGCGCTGTTCAGGATCAGCAGCGAGACCAGCAGCGACAGCACCGGATCGGCCCACAACCAGCCGAACCAGCGGATCGCCAGCGCCGCCAGCACCGCCGCCAGTGAACCAAGCAGGTCGCCCAGCACATGCAGGCTGGCGCCGGCCAGGTTGACGTCGTCGTGCGCATGCCCGTGCAAGGTGCGCAGCACCAGCACGTTCACCAGCAACCCCGCGACGGCCACGGCCAGCATCACCCCGGACAGGATTTCCCCGGGATGCAGCAGCCGCACGACGGCTTCGTAGGCGATCCAGCCTACCAGCACGAACTGGCCGAGTGCATTGACGAAACCCGCCAGCACTTCTGCCCGGCCATAGCCGTAACTGCGCCGCGCATCGGCCGGCCTGGTCGCCATCCATGCGCCGACCACCGCCAGCAGCAGGGCCAGCGCATCGACCATCATGTGTCCGGCGTCAGCCAGCAAGGCCAGCGAGCCGGACCACGCGCCGCCAACCACTTCGACCACCATCATCACGGTGGTCAAGATGAACGCAAACAGCAGCTTGCGACTGCGCCCTCCGGACGCAACGGCGTGGCCGTGCGCATGTTCGTGATGCGCGTGATCGTGCTGGTGGACGTGGGCCGTGTTCATGCGTGCATGCTAGAAACGGCCGCCGCCGTTACACAATCACCATCACCACCTTGTTCAGTGCCGCTCAGTGCGCGCACTGCGGGCCGTGCACGTGGGCGCCATCGCCGTGGCTGTCCAGTCGCAGGTTGACGAAATGCGCGCCGGCCAGCAGCAGGCCGCCGCAGGTCACCAGCACGCTGTGCAGGATCGGCGAGGAGCCGTCGATGTAGATGACGCCGAGCAGCAGCAAGGCCAGCCCCGGCACCGCCAGCCGCAACGGCAACGGGCGCTGGTGCCGGCGATAGCCGCGGACCAGGACGAACGAGGCCAGCACGCAGGCGCACAGCACGAAAACGCGCTCGAAGCGATGGTCGGCCAGGAATTCCAGACCCAGCAACGGCAACAGCGCAAGCACGAAGGGCAGCAGCGCGCAGTGGATCGCGCACAGGAAGGAAGCCATCGCGCCAACGCGATCGGCCACGTGCCACCAGCGGGATTTGTTCGACTGTTCGGAATCCATCGACCTGCCCCGGCACCGCCAGACGTGGCGGCTCAGTACCCGGTGAGCCATATGTTACATTATAACATTACAAAGTGCCACACCCGACGACCGGTGGATTCAGGCTTTGCGGCAATGCCGGCAGGTGCCATGGACTTCCAGCGTCTGCGCCTGTGGACGGAAGCCGAACGCCTTCGCCTGTGCCTCGATCAGCTCGGCGACCCGTTCATCGCAGACTTCCTGGGCACTGGAGCAGATGTCGCAGATCAGGAACGGCACCTGGTGCGCCTCGGCCGGGTGGTGGCAGGAGACGAACGCGTTGATCGATTCCAGCTTGTGGATGAAGCCGTTCTCGAGCAGAAAGTCGAGCGCGCGATAGACCGTGGGTGGCGCGGCGTTGCCGTGCTTCTCGCGCAGCTGGTCGAGCAGATCGTAGGCCTTGACCGGCTTGTGCGCAGTCGCGACCAGCTCGAGCACTTCCTTGCGCAGCGGGGTCAGGCGCAAGCCGCGCTCCTCGCTGGCATGCTCCACCGCGCGCACGAACCCCTTCGCATCCTCATGATGATGATGCGGATGGTGCGCGTGCGGGTTGTGGACGACTTCATGGCTCACGCGTTTCACCTCAAGACGGATCATACACTCGCAACCGCATCACTCCAGACAAGGCTCAGCGCCGCAGTGGCGGCGGCTGCGGGCGCGGCGCGGGGCGGGGCCTGGCCAGGATCACGATCCAGCCGATCGGCCCCAGCACCCACGCCCACACGACGCCTTCGAACAGGCGGCCGCGCCACCAGCCGAGCAGCGCGCCCACCGCGACGAACAGCAGGCTCCACCAGAACATGGCTGCCCACGGCAGCATATTCAACAGGTTGAAGAAGATATGCCAGAACGCACCCGGCGCATCGGGATCGACGCCCTGGGTGGCTCTGGCCAGCAGTTCGTCCATGTCGAGCTCAGCGTGTCATCGGCATGGCGGGAAGCTCATCCCCGCGCGAGGGCGACCGCGGCGTCGATGCGCTTGAGCGCTTCGTCGCGGCCTGCCAGGTAGATCGTGTACTCGATCGACGGCGAGACCTGGGTGCCGGTCATCGCCACCCGCAGCGGCTGCGCGATCTTGCCCATGCCCAGCTCAAGCTTTGCGGCAACCTGCTCGATCACCTGGTGGATCGGCTCCGGCATCCATTCGCACCCAGCCAGCAGCAATTTGGCCGCGTCGAGCACGGCAACCGCACTGTCGTTCTTCAGATGCTTGGCGACCGCCTTGTCGTCCCATTCGGCGATCGGCGCGTACCAGATCTTCGCGCGCTCGGCCATTTCCTTCAGCGTGTGCACGCGGTCGCGCAGCGCCACGATTACGTCGACTGGCGCCGGGCCGTGCGAAGCGTCGATGCCGGCGCGCTGAAGGTGCCACTCGAATTCGGCGGCCAGCGACTGCGGATCATCCGTCTTCAGGTAGTGCTGATTGAGCCAGGCCAGCTTCTCGGTGTCGAAGCGCGAAGCGGCCTTGTTGACGTCGGCGATGTCGAACAGCGCGATCATCTCCTCGCGCGAGAAGATCTCCTGGTCGCCGTGCGACCAGCCCAGTCGCACCAGGTAGTTGAGGATCGCATGCGGCAGGAAGCCGTCGGCGCGGTACTCCATCACGCTGACCGAGTTGGTGCGCTTGGACAGCTTCTTGCCTTCCTTGTCCAGGATCATCGGCAGGTGCGCGAACTCCGGCACCTTGGCGCCCAGCGCGTGATAGATGTTGATCTGCCGCGGCGTGTTGTTGACGTGGTCGTCGCCGCGGATCACCTCGGTGATGCCCATGTCGATGTCGTCGACCACCACGGCGAAGTTGTAGGTGGGCCAGCCGTCGGAGCGGAAGATCACCAGATCGTCCAGTTCGCTGTTGGCCCATTCGATGCGGCCCTTCACCTTGTCCTCGAACACCACCGAGCCTTCGCTCGGGTTGCGAAAGCGGATCACGCGATTGGGATCTTCACGACGGGCTTCATGAAAGCCGGGCTCGTTGCGGTCGCGGTAATGGCCGTTGTAGCGCGGCTTCTCGCCCTTCGCCATCGCGGCCTCGCGCATCGCCTCGATCTCTTCCTTGCTCTCGTAGGCGTAGTACGCCTTGCCGGCAGCGACCAGTTCGTCGGCGACCTGCTTGTACCGCGCAAGCCGCTGGGTCTGGTAGAACGGGCCCTCGTCGGCGTCGAGGTCGAGCCAGTGCATCGCGTCGAGGATCGCCTGCACCGCCGCGTCGGTGGAACGCTCGCGGTCGGTGTCCTCGATGCGCAGGATGAATTCGCCGCCGCGCCGCCGCGATTCCAGCCAGCAGTACAGTGCAGTGCGCGCCCCGCCAATGTGCAGGAAACCGGTGGGGCTGGGGGCGAATCGGGTGCGAACGGTCATGGGAACTCGACGGATGCGGAGCGAAGTGATGGATTTTAGCCGATACCGGGACACAAGCCGTTGCCGCAGCCAGCATGCACACCGACGCATGCGCCTGGCCGTACTCGCCATGCTCACGTCGAGCCTTGCCCTGCCCGCCCTGGCCGGCAATCCGGGCTACGACCGCCCCGGCTATGGTTTCACGCCCGTCGTACTCGGCACTGGCGACATCACCATCGAACAGGGGCTGCCGGACTGGAGCCGCAGTCGGCAGAATGGCATCACCCGTTCGCAGTACGGCGCCGACAGCCTGCTGCGCATCGGCATCGGCGGCCCGCTGGAACTGCAGCTGGGCAGCTCGCCGTGGAACTCGCTGCGGCAGAGCGGCGCCGGCAGTGACGACCGCAGCCACGGACATGGCGACACGATACTCGGGCTGAAACTGGCACTGCCCTCCTCGAGCCAGGCTGTCAGCTGGGGCCTGCTGGGCAGCGTGGAATTCACCGATGGCGCGAAGGCATTCCGTGGCGACCGGCGCCAATACCTGCTCGGTGCCCAGTTCAACCTGCAGGCAAGCGAGCGCAATTCGTTGGGCCTGTATCTGCAGAATGTGCGCAGTGACGGCACGGACAGCACCACCGTGGCAGTCAGCGACAACTACATGCCGAGCAGCACGCTGGTGCTGTATGTCGAAACCGCACGGTTGCGCACGCCGGGCCAGGGCAGCGGCACGGTTGCCGGTGCCGGACTGGGCTGGCTGATCACCCCACGCGTGCAACTCGACGCCGGCTTCGATCGTCGGCTGGACGGCGCGGTGCCCGACTGGCAGACCAACCTCGGCGTCGCGATCTATTTCGGACACTGAGCGTCGGAAGCCAGCCGGCGCAGCGCGAAACTCACTTGACGTGGATGGTGATCTTCTTCGACACCACCGCCGGATCGAACGGCACGTGATTCTGGTCGCCCAATTCCAGTTGCAAGGTATGCGTGCCGGGCTTCAGCTTCAGCGTGGTCTCGGTCTGGCCGCCACCGAAGTGGATGTGATTGGCGTCGTTCGGGATCGGCTGACCGGCAGCGGGCAGTTCTTTCACGTCGACCAGCAGGTGATGGTGGCCGGTGTGCTCCTTGGCCACCCCGGCCGGCGCCACGCCCATGCCCTTGAGACCGAAGCGCACGGTGACGTCCTGCCCCACGGTGGCACCGTTGGCGGGCGAGATGATGTAGACCGCGGCGCCGCCGGGTGCCGGGGTGACCGGCAGGCCAGCGTCGGCGGCCAGCGCGGCGCCGGTCAGTCCAGTCAGGGCAAGTGCGAGCAGGATGCGTTTCATCGTCGGTCTCCAGCGGTGAAGGATGGCCCAGTGTAAGCGCTGCGGCGCCTTCAAGGCACCCGCACGTCACTGTGACGTCATGCGCGCGCCACGTCGCCGCAACGCTGGCCGGCGAAGCTGTGCCCAGCCAGCACGGATACCGTCATGCGCATCGGCATCGTCAGCGAAACCTATCCACCGGAAATCAACGGCGTCGCGCTGACCGTGCACAGCCTCGCCGCCGGACTCGCCGCGCGCGGCCACAGCATCGACCTGATCCGCCCGCGCCAGCCGCAGCCATATGGCGATGAAGCCGGCATCGACGCGCTTGAATTGCGCGGCGGCGCCCTGCCCCGTTACCCGGGCCTGCGCTTCGGCCTGCCGGCCGGCCGCACGCTGCGCCAGCACTGGTCGAAGCAGCGCCCCGACGCGGTGTACGTGGCCACCGAGGGGCCGCTCGGCTGGTCGGCCATGCGTGCCGCCAGGCGGCTGGGCATCCCGCTCAGCAGCGGCTTCCATACCCGCTTCGACAGCTACGCCAGCCACTACGGCCTGGGCTTGCTCACGCCGTTGGTGCGCGGCTACCTGCGCCGCTTCCACCAGCGTGCCGCCGCCACGCTGGTGCCGACCAACGCACTCGCACGGGAGCTGCACGCCATGGGCATCGCCAACGCACGCCTGCTGCGCCGCGCAGTGGACACGCAGCTGTTCCACCCGAACCGGCGCGATGAAGCCTTGCGTGCCAGCTGGGGCGTGGACGCCGCCACGCCGGTGGTGCTGTACGTCGGGCGCATCGCGCCGGAGAAGAATCTCGAACTGGCAGTACAGGCCTTTCGCGCGATCCGTCAGCAGGCGCCACAGGCGCGTTACGTATGGGTCGGCGACGGCCCGGCCCGCGGCGCGCTGCAGGCGGCGCATCCGGATTTCATCTTCGCCGGCGTGCAGCGCGGCGAGGCGCTGGCACGGCACTATGCCAGCGCGGACCTGTTCCCGTTCCCCAGCCTCAGCGAGACCTTCGGCAACGTGATCATCGAGGCGCTGGCCGCCGGCCTGCCGGTGGTGGCGTACGCCGAGGGCGCCGCGCGCGAGCATCTCGTCGATGGCGTCAACGGCTACTGCATCTCATCGGGCAACGCCGCGGCCTTCATCGAGGCGGCGGCGAGGCTGGCCGGCAATCCGGCGCTGATCCGGCACATGGGCCGCGCCGGCCATGCCGGCATGGCCGGGCTTTCGCCGGACGCGGTGATCCGCGATTTCGAAACCCTGCTGCGCGATATGGCCGAGGAGAACCTGCATGAGCACGCCACCATCGCTGCCCACATCTGAGCTTCTTCCCGGGCCGCGTTTCGCCCTGGACCGACGCGTCTGCGTGATCGCCAACCACTGGGGCACCCGACGCCTGGTGGGCCTGTTCTTCGGCATGGTCAGCCGGCTCGGCGACGGGGTGTTCTGGTATGCACTGATGGTCGCGCTGGCCGTGCTCGGCGGTCAGCGCGGCATCGCCGCAGCCGCGCACATGGCGGTGACCGGACTCGCCGCGCTGCTGCTGTATCGCCTGCTGAAGCGCTGGACGCGCCGCCCGCGTCCCTACCGCGCCTGCCCCGGCGTGATCGCGCACGTACCGCCGCTGGACGAGTTCAGCTTTCCATCCGGACATACCTTGCAGGCGGTGGGCTTCAGCGTCGTGGCGCTGGCCTGGTATCCGTCGCTGGCGCCGCTGCTGCTGGGTTTCACCGCACTGGTCGCCGTCTCGCGGGTGATCCTCGGCCTGCACTATCCCAGCGACGTGCTGGCCGCGATCGTCATCGGCAGCAGTCTCGGTACGGCGTCGATCTGGCTGTTGCCGCCGTTCGGCTGAGCACCGCGCTGCACAGAATATGTGCACGCCGTCGGCAGTGCCTTTGCACTCAGACAGATAGCGCACTTGTCCACAGGCTTTACCGCACACGCTCCACAATCGCTGTGGAGAACTTCGCCCGCCTGCGCAACATCTCGGCAACGCGTAGCAAGTGCTTGATGGACAAGTGGCGAACATCGCTTGTCCACAGGCTTTACCGCGGCACCCCCACAGCGGCTGTGGAAAACCCGATCGCGCAAACGACGATGCCGCCCGAAGGCGGCATCGCATCGCTGCAGCAAGCATGACCGATCAAGCGGCGCGCGGCGCCTTCATCAGGATGCCGAGCAGGTCGGCCAGCTTGTCGCGCATCTCGCGGCGGTCGACGATCAGGTCGATCGCGCCGTGGTCGAGCAGGAACTCCGAACGCTGGAAGCCTTCCGGCAAGGTCTCGCGCACGGTCTGCTCGATCACGCGCGGGCCGGCGAAACCGATCAACGCCTTCGGCTCGCCGATGTTGATGTCGCCGAGCATCGCCAAGCTGGCCGAAACGCCGCCGGTGGTCGGGTTGGTCAGCACGCTGATGTACGGCACGCCGGCGTCGCGCAGGCGCGCCAGCGCGGCCGAGGTCTTGGCCATCTGCATCAGCGAGAACAGCGCTTCCTGCATGCGCGCGCCGCCGGTGGCGGAGAAACATACCAGCGCGCTCTTGTCGGCCAGCGCGCGCTCGGCGGCACGCGCGAATTTCTCGCCGACCACCGAACCCATCGAGCCGCCCATGTAGGCGAACTCGAACGCCGTCGCCATCAGCGGGCGGCCCTTGAGCCTGCCGCTCATCGCGACCATCGCGTCCTTCTCGCCGACCTTCTTCTGGGTGGCGGTGATGCGGTCGCGATACTTCTTGGAGTCGCGGAACTTCAGCGGATCGGTCGGCTCGAGGCTGGCCCACAGTTCCTGCGCGGAACCTTCATCCAGCAACGCGCCCAGCCGCGCACGCGCGCTGATGTAGTGGTGATGGCCGCACTTGGGGCAGACCATCAGGTTGCGCTCCAGCTCCGGCTTGTACAGCACGGTGCCGCAACCGCCGCACTTCTCCCACACGCCTTCGGGCACCGAGCCCTTGCCGGCACCCGATGCCTGCGGGCGGGTGCGCGGGTTCATGATTTTCTGCAGCCAATTCATTGCATCACCCTGACTGTTCGTGAGCGCGCCGCGATCAGGCGGTGCGCATCCTCAATGCGTATCGAGCGCGGTGCGGATCGGCGCCAGGAACGCTTGCGCGCGCGAGGCGATTTCCGCGGCGTCCGTCGCCCCGGCCAGCCGCTCGACCAGCGCGCTGCCGATCACCACCGCATCGGCGAAACCGGCAATCGCCTGCGCGCTCGCCGCATCGCGGATGCCGAAACCCACCGCCACCGGCGTCTTCGCATGGGCCCGGATATCGGCCACGCGTGCCGCGATGTCGCCGGTGCTCAAGTGTGCCGCACCGGTGATGCCGGCAAACGAGACATAGTACAGGAAACCCTCGGCCGAACCGCACAACTGCGCCATACGCGAGGGTTCGGTGGTCGGCGCGGCGAGCAGGATCTGCTGCAGTCCGGCGTCGCGCAGCGGCTGCAGCACGGCGGACTCCTCCAGCGGGCAATCGACCAGCAGCACGCCGTCGACGCCGGCCTGCACGGCCTCTTGCGCGAAACGCGCGTAACCGTGGATCTCGACCGGGTTCAGATAACCCATCAGCACGATCGGCGTGTCCGCATCGCGCTGGCGGAACGCAGCGACCCAACCCAGCACGTCGGCCAGGCCCACGCCTTTCGCGATCGCCCGCTCGCTGGCGTGCTGGATCACCGGGCCGTCCGCCATCGGGTCGGAAAACGGCACGCCCAGCTCGATCAGGTCAGCGCCGGCGTCGGCCAGCGCGTGCATCATCGACACCATGTGTTCGGGCGAAGGATCGCCGGCGGTGACGAACGGAATCAGGCCGGTGCGGCCGGCAGCTTTCAGTGTGACGAAGCGGCGGTCGATGCGGCTCATACCTCGACTCCTTCGCGCGCCGCGATCGTGTGCACGTCCTTGTCGCCGCGACCGGACAGGTTGCACAGCACGATGCCGTCCTTCGGATATTCGCGCGCCAGCTTGATCGCCTGCGCCACCGCATGGCTGGATTCCAGTGCGGCCAGGATGCCTTCGGTGCGCGCGAGCAGATGGAACGCCTCCAGCGCCTCGTCGTCGGTGACGCCGACATAGTCGGCGCGGCCGGCGTCTTTCAGGAACGCGTGCTCGGGGCCGACGCCGGGATAATCGAGGCCGGCCGAGACCGAGTGCGTCTCGGTGATCTGGCCGTTGTCGTCGCACAGCACGTAGGTGCGGTTGCCGTGCAGCACGCCGGGCCGGCCGGCCGCCAGCGACGCGGCGTGATGGCCGGTGGCCAGACCCAGGCCCGCCGCCTCGGCGCCGACGATGCGCACGTCGGCATCATTGAGAAAGGCATGGAACAGGCCGATCGCGTTGGAGCCGCCGCCGACGCAGGCGGTCAGCACGTCCGGTAGGCGACCGTACTGCTCCAGCATCTGCGCGCGCGCCTCGCGCCCGACGATCGCATTGAAGTCGCGCACCATCAGCGGATACGGATGCGGACCGGCCACGGTGCCGATGATGTAGAAGGTGTCGGCGACGTTGGTGACCCAGTCGCGCATCGCTTCGTTCAACGCGTCCTTCAGCGTCTTCGAACCGGAGGTGACCGGCACCACCTCGGCACCGAGCAGCTTCATGCGATAGACATTGATCTTCTGCCGCTCGATGTCGACCGCGCCCATGTAGACCACGCACTTCAGGCCCAGCCGCGCCGCCACCGTGGAGCTGGCCACGCCGTGCTGGCCGGCGCCGGTCTCGGCGATGATGCGGGTCTTGCCCATGCTGCGCGCGACCAGGGCCTGGCCGACGGTGTTGTTGATCTTGTGCGCGCCGGTGTGGTTCAGATCCTCGCGCTTGAACAGGATGCGCGCGCCACCGACATGCTGCGACAACCGCTCGGCGTGGTAGATCGGACTGGGCCGGCCGACGTAATGCTTGAGGTCGCGGTCGAGTTCGGCGATGAACGCCGGATCGTCGCGCAGGCGCAGGTAGGCTTCGGTCAGTTCGGCCAGCGGCGCCATCAGGGTCTCGGCGACGTAGCTGCCGCCGTATTCGCCGAAGCGGCCGTGCGCGTCGGGGTAGGCGTTGTAATCCACGATCTTGCTCATGTCCTCACTCGGTAGCATGCCGCACTGCGGCAAGCGGCCATCTTAGCGGCAAGCCCGCCCGAAGGGGTCACAGATAGCGCCGGATGGTTTCGCGCAATTCGGCCAGTTGCCCGGGCGTGAGCGGGCCGAGTATCCCACGCCGGTCGGCGGGGATATGCGCGGCGGGATCCTCGTCGTCGAACACGTAATGGTCCAGCAACGCCTTCCACGCGGCCCGCTCCGCGGGCGGCAGCGAGCGGAAGGTGAGGATGCAATGCATCAGGCAGCCCAACGCGGTGTCTGGTGCATAGCCGCTGGCAGGCACGGGTTTCCACCAGTAGTTCACCAGCGCGTTGATCCGCTGCAGCGACTCGACGTGATGCCACCACATCGGCGGGATGTAGATCGCGTCGCCGGGATGCAGATCCGCCGCCTGCGCCTCGGCCAGCGCCAGCTTCAGGCGGGGATAGCGCGGGTCGTCCGGGCGATCGAGCCGGGCGATGCCGATTGCCGCGCCGGTGGGCGCGAAATCCAGCGGCCCGACGTACAGGTTGCGCGCCTGCTCCGGGGCGAACAGGGTGAAGCGCCGGACGCCGCACACCACGCAGGCGACGTTGTGATATTCGTCGAAATGCGCTGGCGTGGTGACCTGGTTGCCGATCCAGATGCGCGGCTGGATGCCGCGGTCGAGAAACGGCAGCGCATGATCGTCCAGCAACCCCGGCAGGCAGGCGGAGATCAGCGCGCTCTGCATCGCCAGGCCCGGCGCATCCGGCTGGCGGCTGTACTGCGCCAGCCGCTGCAGGCCCTGGGTGATCGAGACGCGGTGATGCGCATAGTTGAAGCCGTCGAACGCCGCGTTGTAACCGATCACCCCGCTCTCATCCGGCGGCATCAGCAGCGCATCGACCTCGCTGCCGTTGTCCAGCGCGGCCAACCCCTGGGCAAACGCGGTGTCCGACTGCCGCGCCCAGGCCACCATCGGCCAGTCGCGACACAGGCCGCGGATGACCAGCGGGCGCTCGCGGCCGACCAGGTCGGCGAGTGCGATCGGTTGGCCGGTATCGCGATGTTCCTCGATCGCCGTGGGCATGTCGCTCACTCCGCGTCGACCGTGCGCACCGCACGGATGAAGGCTTCCAGTCGCGCCGGGTCCTTGATCCCCGGCGCCGACTCCACGCCGCTGGCCACGTCCACCGCCCACGGGCGCGCCGTGCGCACGGCATCGCCCACGTTGCCTGCGTGCAGGCCGCCGGCCAGGATCAGCGGCTGCGCGAGCCCGCCCGGCAGCAACGACCAGTCGAAGGCTTTGCCGCTGCCGCCGGCTTCGCCGGCAGCGTGGCCGTCCAGCAACAAGCCGGTGGCATGCGGATAGTCGCGCAGGCGCGGCAATGCCGCCGCGCCCTCGCCCATCGCGATGGCTTTCAGGAACGGATGGCCAAACTGTGCGCACCAACCATCGCTCTCGTCGCCGTGGAACTGCAGCAACATGGGTCGCACTTCATCGAGCACCTGCCGTACCAGGCTCGCTTCGTCGTCCATGAACAGCGCGACGGTGGCGACGAACGGCGGCAACGCCACGACGATCTCGCGCGCCTGCGCCAGCGTCACCTGCCGCTTGCTGCGCGCGCTGAACACCAGCCCGATCGCATCGGCGCCGAGGCGTGCGGCGAGCAGCGCATCCCCGATCCGGGTCATGCCGCAGCACTTGATGCGGGTCACTGGCCGGCTCCCATCAGGCAGACTTCCGGCGGCAGGCCCCAATGCGCCTCGTAACGCGGACCGACGAAGGTCAACCCCGAAGCCAACGCCGTCGGCCCGGCCACCTGGCGGTCGCGGCCGGCCAGCAGGTCGGCCAGCCATTCCACCGGCTGCTCGCCGCGCCCGATCAGCAGCAGCGAGCCGACGATATTGCGCACCATGTGGTGCAGGAACGCGTTCGCCTCGATGTCGACAAACAACTGTTCGCCCTCGCGCCGTACGCTCACCGCCAGCACGCTGCGGCGCGGGTGCGCGGCCTGGCAGGACAAGGCGCGGAACGCGCTGAAATCGTGCTCGCCGAGCAAGGCCTGGGCGGCGGCATGCATGCGCTGCGCGTCCAGCGGCAGGCGCTCCCAGGTGACGTAGCGCGCGTCCAGCGCCGCACGCACCGGCCGGTTGAGGATGTGATAGCGGTAACGCCGGCTGCGTGCCGCGTAACGCGCGTGGAAACTGTCCAGCACCGGCTGCGCCCACAGCACCGCCACGCTGGCCGGCAGGTTGGAACAGGTACCCAGCACCCAGCCGCGCATGTCGCGGCGCGCCTCGGTGTCGAAGTGCACGACCTGGCAGCGCCCATGCACGCCGGCGTCGGTGCGCCCCGCGCAGCTGACCTCGACGGGATGGTCGGCGACTTTCGACAAGGCCTGCTCCAGCACCCCCTGCACGCTGACGTCCGTCTTCAGACGCTGCCAGCCGTTGAAATCGGTGCCGTCGTATTCGATGCCGAGAGCAATGCGCATGGGGTCGTGCAGGAATCCGCGGAAAGAAGAAGAAAGATTAGCAGGCCGCAACGGCATCGGGCCGGCAGAAGCCGGCCCGATTCATCCCGCGGGTGGTACCTGACGCCTCAGTGCAGGCTGTCGAGCAGACGCTTGGCGACGTCCCTCTGCATCTGGCTGCCTTCCTTGGCCACCTCGCCGAGCATGGCGCGGGCGCCTTCGGCGTCGCCCATGTCGATATAGGCACGGGCCAGGTCGAGCTTGGTGTCCACCGGATCGTCGTTGAATTCGCCCAGGTCGTTGCCCTCGTCGGCTGCCTGGTGCGTGCTGTCCGTTTCGTCGAAATGCCAGCTCGCGGCCGGCTCGGCAGGGGCCGGCCGATCCGCCGCCAGTGGCGCGACCACGGTGGCGTCGTCCGATGCCGGCGCCGGACGGGACGCCGCTTCGGCTGCGGCCTGGGTCAGATCGAAATTGAAGTTGTACTCGCTGACCTTCTTCGGCCCGTTCGAGGGCAACGGCGGCATCGAGGAGACGACCGTGGGCGCATCGCTCTCGTCGGCATAGTCGTCGATGTTGAACTCGCCGCGCGCCTCCGCATCGTCACGCGCCACCGGCTCGGCGTGATGGTCGAACAGCGGATGGCCGGGCACCAGGTCCTCGCCCATGTGCAGCACGTCCTGCCACTCGTCCTGCTGCGGGTCGGTGATATGGGCGTGCATCGCCTCGGCCGCCGCCTCGAAATGCTCGACGTCGCGACGCGAGTAGTACAGGGTGACCAGTTCCAGATGCAGTCCGATGTCGTCCGGGTGCTCGGCCAGCTGGTCGAGCAACTCATCCTGGTCGACATCGTCGCCGAGGAGGTCCTGGTCGGCGGCGGACGTCGAACCGAAACGGTCCGCCAGCGATGGCGCGGACTTCGAGGCGGCGGCACCCGGCTTGCGTCGACGGCCCAGCATCGCCAGCAGGATCAGCAGCACGATCGCGCCGGCCCCGGCTCCCCAGGCCCAGGTCTGCATGTACCACGGCTGCTCTGCAGCAGCCGGTTGACTGGCGGGCTTCTCCACCGGCTTGACCGGTGCCGGCGTCGCGATCGGCGTGGTGACCACGGACGCACCAGTGGCTGGTGTGCTGGCCACGCTGGACGCGCCGGTCCGCGTGGTGCCTGCCGCCGCGGTCGAACCTGCGGCGACCGGCGCCGCAACCGCGGTGGCGGCAGTGCTGGCGGTGGCGGTTTCCAGGTTGGCTTCCGCTGGCGTCGCCGCCGCGACAGCCTTCGCCGTGCTGGCCGCAGCCGGCGGCATGCCGGCAGCCTTGCGCGCGGCCGCAAGCTTGGCCTGCAGTTCGGCGATCTCGTTGTCCTTCAGCGACAACAGGCGCTCGTTCTTGTTGTTGATGTCCGCCAGATCCTTCAGGCGAGTCTTCAGGTCGGTGCTCTGCTGCTGCAGGCTGGCCAGGCTTTCCTGGGTACGCAGGAGGTCCTGGCGCAGGCTGGCGCTGGCCTTGTCGCCCGCACCGCCGCCCCGGCTTCCCGTGCTGCTACCCTCCTTCGCCGGCACCAGCGCCAGCCGGTCCCCGTTGTCCGGCGCATTGACCGGCGCACTTGAACGGGAGGCACGGGTCGCGGCATCGGCCACGACGGTGGGCTTGCCCGGCACGCCGGCACGCCAGTCGCTGTTCTGCCGGCGCACCTCGGCGACGGCAGCAGCGATCGTCATGGCCTGCGCCTCGGCCGGCGTCGGCACGCGCAGCACCGCGCCGCTCTTCAACGCGTTGATGTTGTCGCGGTAGAACGCGTCCGGATTGGCCTGCTTCAGCGCCAGCATCACCTGTTGCACATCGACGCCGGCCGGCGCCACGCTGCGCGCGATGCCCGACAGCGTCTGGCCGCGCTCGACCGGGCCGTACTGGCTGTTGCTGGCCACCGGGGCCGCCGGTTTCGGAGCTGGCGCGGGCGCAGGTGCCGCCGGCTTGGGCCGGGCAGCCACCGGCGCCGCGGCCGGAGCCTTCGGGCGCTGCACTGGCTGAGGTTGGCTCGGCGCCGGCGCAGCCGCAACGGCCGTTGCCGCCGGCGCATTCGGCGGGTCGAGCAGGATGGCGTACTCGCGCACGCTCTTGCCGGCCTTGCCGTTCACTTCGATCAGGAGGTCGAGGAAGGGATCGTCCACCGGCGCACTGCTGGTGATGCGGATGACCGGATGACCGGCACCGGCATTCGCCACGCTGAAATGCAGCGGGATCGTGGTGCGCCCACCGACGATGCCGGCGCGAGCAAATTCCTCGCTGGAGGCCAGTTGGACGGTGAGTCCCTGCAACTCCGCCGGGCTGTCGGGATGCAGGGGAATCTCGGCCAGCAGCGGCTGTCCCAGCGCCGACTTGACCTGGATCTGGCCAAGATCCATGGCCATGGCCTGGCTGCCGCCCAGTGCCAGCGCGATCAGCATCGACAATTTCAACGAACGATTCATTGCGTGTTCCCCCGAACGATCCTGGCGCAACTCTTAATTTATTTATGGCGTTGCCGCAATGGCGACCACGGCCCCAAACGAGGTGCCACTTTAGTTATATGCAGGCCAATCAACAATAGCTGCGGCGAATACTTGCAGTACATTGCTACGGTGTGTTCTCACCGTAGCCACGCTTTCTAACGCGAGTCCGAGGCCGGCGTGGCCTGCAGTTCATGCAGCTGCTTTTGCAGCTCGGCGATGGCCTGGTCCTGCTGCTGCAGACGCTCACTGGCCCGCTTGCTGTCCGATTCCTGCCGGTCGAGATCCTGTTCCAGCCGCTTCACCTCGGCCTGGCGGCTGACCAGCTGCTGCTGGGCGGCTGCCGGCGCCGCCGAGGGCGACTTCGCCTGATCACTGGCCCAGGCCGTCGAGACAATCATAAATCCAACGGTGACAACGAGTTGCATCAAACGCATCTTAGAGATAATCCTCGATCAGCAATTCGGCGATCTGTACCGCATTCAGCGCCGCGCCCTTGCGGATATTGTCCGAGACGATCCACAGGTCCAGCCCGCGCTCGTGCGAGATGTCCTCGCGGATGCGCCCCACGAACACCGCGTCGTTGCCGGCCGCCTCGCCCACCGGGGTCGGGTAGCCGCCCGGCTTGCGCTCGTCCACCAACACCACGCCCGGCGCCTGCCGCAGCAGTTCGCGGGCCTGTTCGGCGGTGATCTTGTCGCTGGTCTCGATATGCACTGCCTCGGAATGGCCATAGAACACCGGCACGCGTACCGCGGTCGGGTTCACCTGGATCGACTCGTCTTCCAGGATCTTGCGGGTCTCCCACACCAGCTTCATTTCCTCCTTGGTGTAGCCGTTCGGCTGGAAATCGTCGATCTGCGGGATCACATTGAACGCGATCTGGGCCGGGAATTTCTTGCCCGGCTCCACGCTTTGGAAGTTCAGCAAGGCTGTGGTTTCCCGGCCCAGCTCCTCCATGCCGCTGCGGCCGGCACCGGATACCGACTGGTAGGTGGCCACGTTGATCCGCTCGATCTGCACCGCGCGGTGGATCGGCGCCAGCGCCACCAGCATCTGCATGGTCGAGCAGTTCGGGTTGGCGATGATGCCGCGGCTGGTGTACTGCGCGATCGCGTGCGGGTTGACCTCGCTGATCACCAGCGGGATGTCGTCCTGGTAGCGGAACTCCGAGGTGTTGTCGATCACCACCGCGCCGGCCGCCGCCGCGCGCGGCGCGTGCTCGCGGCTGACCGAGCCGCCGGCTGAGAAGAAGGCGATGTCGACACCGGCGAAGTCGTAGGTGTCCAGCAGCTGCACGGTGATGTCCTTGCCGGCGAACTTGACCTTGCCGCCGGCCGAGCGTTCGCTGGCCAGCGGCACCAGCTCGCTGATCGGGAACTCGCGCTCGGCGAGGATCGCCAGCACGGTCTCGCCGACCGCGCCGGTAGCGCCGACCATGGCGACCTTGTAACTGCTCTTCTGACTCATGGGTGGTGTTCTTCGCTCAGGGTGGGAAGGTCGTGCCGGCCGTCAGGCCAGCACGTTGGGATTGAGGATCGTGGGCGGCCGCCCGGCATGCGGACCATGGCCGAACAGCGCCAGCACATTGTCCACGGCCAGGGCGGTCATCGCACGGCGCGTTTCGGTGCTGGCGCTGGCGATATGCGGGCTGAGCACGACGTTGTCCAGTTCGAGCAGGCCCGGGTGCAGCGCCGGCTCGCCTTCGAACACGTCCAGCCCGGCCGCCGCCAGCCGCCGCTCGCGCAGGGCCGCCGTCAACGCCTTGTCATCCACGATGCCGCCGCGAGCCACGTTCACCAGCACCGCGGTCGGTTTCATCAGCGCCAGTTCGGGCGCGCCGATGGCGTGCCGGGTCTGCGGCGTCAGCGGCAGCACCAGCACCAGGAAATCGGATTCGCGCAGCAACTGCGCCTTGTCGACGAAGCGCGCGTGGCAGGCCCGCTCGGTCGCCTCCGGCAGCGGCGAACGGTTGTGGTACAGCACCGGCATGCCGAAGCCGACCGCCCGATGCGCGATCGCCTGGCCGATCCGGCCCATGCCGAGGATGCCCAGGGTGCGGCCGCGCACGTCGGTGCCCAGCCATGCCTTGAACTCGGTGGCCTTCCAGTGCCCGGCACGCAGCCAGCGCTCGGCCGCATTCATGCGCCGCGCGGAGCCGAGCAGCAGCGCCCAGGCGTAGTCAGCCACGCTTTCGTTGAGCACGTCGGCGGTGTTGGAGGCGGCGATGCCGGCGGCGCTGAGCGCGTCCAGATCGAGGTTGTCGTAGCCGACGCCGAGATTGGCGACGATGCGCAGCCGTGTCGCGTGGGCGATTTCCGCCGCGCCGATGCGGTCCTTCAGGCCCACGATCGCGGCGTCCTGCGTCGCCAGCCTGGCCGCCAGTTCGGACGAACTGAACTTGCGTTCCTCCGGCTCGACCGTCACCTCGAAGTGCGGTTCGAGCCGGGCGACGATACCCGGGAAAGTGGGGCGCGAGACCCAGACGCGGGGCTTGTCAGTCATCGGCACGGTTCCGGTTGCGACAGTCGGTTCATCACGGAATGCGCGGCGCCACCGCACCCACGTCGCCGCACTGGGCGCGATGGCGCAGCGCGTGGTCGATCAGTACCAGCGCGACCATCGCCTCGGCGATCGGGGTGGCGCGGATGCCGACGCAGGGATCGTGGCGGCCCTTGGTCACCACCTCGACCGGCTCGCCGGCCAGGTTCACGCTGTGGCCGGGGATCAGAATGCTGGAAGTCGGCTTCAACGCGATCGAGGCGACCACCGGCTGGCCGCTGCTGATACCGCCGAGAATGCCGCCGGCGTGATTGGACGCAAAGCCGTCCATGCTCATCTCGTCGCGATGCTCGCTGCCGTGCTGGGCCACGGCGGCGAAGCCGTCGCCGATCTCCACGCCCTTGACCGCGTTGATCGACATCAGCGCAGCGGCCAGGTCGCCGTCGAGCTTGCCGTAGATCGGCTCGCCCCAGCCCGGCGGCACGCCGTCGGCGACCACGTTGACGCGCGCGCCGACCGAATCGCCGGACTTGCGCAGCGCGTTGATGTAGCTCTCCAGCGCCGGCACCTGGGCCGCATCGGGCCAGAAGAACGGGTTCTGCTCCACCGCGTCCCAGTCGAACGCGTCCGGCACGACGTCGCCGATCTGCGCCAGGTAGCCGCGCACGCGCACACCGTGGTGCTCGGCCAGCCACTTCTTGGCGACCACCGCGGCAGCCACGCGCATGGTGGTCTCGCGCGCCGAGGAACGCCCGCCGCCGCGCGGATCGCGGATGCCGTATTTCTGCCAGTAGGTGTAGTCGGCGTGGCCGGGACGGAAGCTTTGCGCGATGTCGCCGTAGTCCTTGCTGCGCTGGTCGGTGTTGCGGATCAGCAGCGCGATCGGCGTGCCGGTGGTCTTGCCCTCGTACACGCCGGAGAGGATCTCCACCTCGTCGGCCTCGTGCCGCTGCGAGGTATAGCGACTCTTGCCGGTAGCGCGGCGATCGAGGTCGCTGCGGAACTCCTCCGCGCCGAGCGCCAGTCCCGGCGGACAGCCGTCGATCACGCAGCCGATCGCCGGGCCATGGCTTTCGCCGAAGGTGGTGACGGTGAACAGTTTGCCGAAGGAGTTGCTGGACACGGGATTTGGACGTCCATTAGTTGATCGGGGCAGCTTACCCGCGATGGCGTTCGGTTGCCTGCCATTCGCGCGCCAGCAGGGCGAAGACCACATCGTCGACCCACTCGCCTCGCAGCCACAGGCTTTCGCGGTGATGCGCCTCCTGGCGCATGCCGAGCCCGCGCAGCAGCGCCATGCAGGCCAGGTTGCGCGGGTCGACCGAGGCGTGGACGCGATGCCGGCCCCACGAGCCGAACACCTGGTCGAACACGGCGCGCACCGCCTCGTCGGCATAACCACGGCCCTGCCCGGCCGGTGCGATGCTGATGCCGAACTCGACCGATGCCTCGGCATCCTCCGGCAGGTTCAGGCCGAGATCGCCGACCAGCCGACCGTCCTCGCGCAGGCGGATCGCGCGCTGGAACCAGCCATGCACGGGTTCCGGCGGCTGCGCGGCGATGAACTCGCGCGCGGCGGCGACGTCGGCCGGGCGCCAGCCTTGGTAGCGGGCCACCGCAGGATCGGCGCGACAGGCAAACAGCGCCGCGGCATCGTCAGGTCGCAATGCGTCGATCCGCAATCGCGCCGTGACCAGTTCCATCGCTCAGCCCGGACGACGCGCGGCGGCCGCCGCGTGGATCGCCGCCGCGTGCTCGACCAGGTCGCGCCGCTCCAGCGCGAACACGCCCATCGGGCCGACCTTGAACTCGATCCACACGAACGGCACTTCCGGCAGCAGCGCGGCCAGCGCGTGCTCGCTCTCGCCCACCTCGACGATCAGCAGGCCGTCGTCGGTGAGATGGCCGGCCGCCTCGTCCAGCATACGCAGGCACAGGTCCAGGCCGTCCACGCCGGAGGTGAGGCCGAGCTTCGGCTCGTGCGCGTACTCGCCCGGCAGCGCGGCGTATTCGTCCTCGGTGACGTACGGCGGGTTGGAGACGATCAGGTCGTACTTGCGCCCGGCCACGCCCGCGAACAGGTCGGACTGGATCGCCTCGACGCGGCCCTCGACGTGCTGGAACGCGATGTTCTCGCGCGCCAGCGACAACGCCTCGCCACTGACGTCGACGATGTCGACCTGCCACTCGGGGTTGTACTCGGCCATCGCGATGCCGATGCAGCCCGAGCCGGTGCACAGGTCAAGCGCGCGCTCGATGCGGCGCTCGTCCAGCCACGGCGCGAAGCCCGACTCGATCAGCTCGGCGATCGGCGAGCGCGGCACCAGCGCGCGGCGGTCGCTCTTGAACTTCAGCCCGGCGAACCAGGTTTCGCCGACCAGATAGGCCACCGGCAGGCGCTCGCTGACGCGGCGCTCGATCAGTGTTAGCACGTTCGCGCGCTCGGCCGTGGTGAGCCGGCCCGCGCCGTACGCCGGCGGGATGTCCGGCGGCAGGTGCAGGCTGGCCAACACCAGGTGGGTGGCCTCGTCGATCGGGTTGTCGTGGCTGTGCCCGAAGGTGAGCCCGGCCGCCGAGAAGCGGCTGGCGCCATAACGGATGAAGTCGATGATGGTGGCGAGCTCGGCGGTCACGGCGATCCAGGGGTGCGGCGGATTGGCCGGCCATTATAAGGCCTGAAGCGGCGTCCACCCCGTATACTGGGCGGATGACTTTCAACGTATTCCTGCAGTACATCCTGCCGCATCGCGCCCTGTCGCGGGTGGTCTACTGGGCCACGCGCTGGACCTTCGCGCCGTGGAAGAACTGGCTGATCGCCACCATCGTGCGCAACTACGACGTCAACATGGCCGAGGCGGCGCAGACCGATCCGCTGGCTTACCAGCACTTCAATGCGTTCTTCACGCGCAAGCTGAAACCCAACGCGCGCCAGGCCGATGCCGACCCGACCGCCCTGCTCTCGCCGGCCGACGGCCGCATCAGCCAGGCCGGCACGATCGTCGACGGGCGCATCTTCCAGGCGAAGGGGCAGGAATACACCGCCGCCGAACTGCTCGGCGGCGACGAGGCCGCGGCCGCGCCGTACCGCAACGGCCGCTTCGTCACCGTGTACCTGTCGCCGCGCGACTACCATCGCGTGCACATGCCGCTGAAAGGCACGCTGAAGGAAACCGTGCACGTGCCCGGGCGCATCTTCAGCGTGGCGCCGTTCGCGGTCGAGGCGATCCCCCGGCTGTTCGCGCGCAACGAGCGGCTGGCCTGCCACTTCGAGGGCGAGCACGGCCCGTTCGTGGTGGTGATGGTGGGCGCGATCCTGGTTTCATCGGTGGCCACGGTGTGGGATGGCCTGGTGATCCCGCCGTACGCGTCGTCGATCCGGCGCAAGTCGTTCGCCGGCCAGAACATCACGCTGGAACGCTTCGCCGAGATGGCGCGCTTCAACATGGGCTCCACCGTGATCCTGCTGCTGCCCGAGGGCGCGGCCGAGCTGGACGCCCTGCAGCCGCAGCAGGCCGTGCAGGTGGGCCAGCGGCTTGGGCGCGGCTGAGCACCCGTATTCCCACGCCCCAAAAACTGACGCGGCAGGTCATTTTGTGACGTCCTAGGCGCTATTCGGCGAATGGCTTCGCTACGCTCGTGGCTTCGCCGCGCGTCTTGCGCGCCGTCGAATTCCAGCGCCGAGGGGATCTCATGCAAATACTGACGCCACTCCTTGTGATGATGCGCGCGCGCCAGCTTGGCCGCCAATTTCGCGACATCGAACGCAGCGTGCGGGCCTTGCCCAAGCGCAACCGCGAACGCCTGAGCACGCTGACCCTGCGCGAGATCGGACAAGCCTCGCGCAGCGATTTCCCCCACCTGTACGGCACCGCGCCGGAAGCGCGCTACCTGCCCTGGGGCCAGGGCACCGAAGCGGGTTACGAGCGCGCCTGCTCGAACAACGCCGAAGTGGCTCTGCGTGGCATCGCGCTATGGCTGGCCGTGGCCTACCACGAAACCAAGAACTCCCCGCACGCCAGCCTGCAGCCGCAGCACCGCCAGCTGATGCAACTGCTGCGCGAATTGAAGGAAGTGCATGGCGGAGGCGCCACTGCCAACAGCTGGGTGCAGGAAAGCGCGGTCGCCTGAAGCCCGGCGACCGCCTTGGCCACTCAGCGGCAGACCGGCAATTTCAACGTCTGCCCGATGCTGATGTGGTGGTGCTTCAGCCCGTTCATCTCGGCAATTTCCTGCACGCTGGAGCAGTGCAGCTTGCGCACGATGCTGATCAGCGTATCGCCGCGGCGCACCTTGTAGCGGCTGGTTCCCCTCACCGCAGGCGGAGGCGCCACCGGCGCCTGCACCACCGGCACCACCGCGCGATGCAGGTCGCCGGCGAGAATCGGCCACGGGCCATCGACACAGCGCGCGGCGTAGGCCTGCTCCAGCAGCTTCGGCAACTGCAGCTGCGCGCCTGCCGGCTGGGTCACCTGCGGGTCCAGCCGTGGATTGAGGTTGCGCAGGGTGCGGAACCAGCCATCCCTCATGCCGCCGGCCGAACCCAGGCACACGGTCAGCTCCGACAGCGAGGCCGGCCGCTGCAGGGTGACCGTGCCGGGCGCACCGTCGATCTTGGGGAAACGCAGGTTGTAACTGTCCGGATGCTGGAACAGCCACGCCGCGGCAAGTACCGCCGGCACGTAGTCACGGGTTTCCTGCGACAACTGGTCGTAGATGCGCGGATCGTAGAAGCTCACCGAAGTATCGTCGCCGACCGTGCGGCGCATGCGCCCCTCGCCGCCGTTGTAGGCACCGAGCGTGAGTTCGAGGTTGTCGTTGAAGATCCGCAACTGCTCGTTGATGTATTCGGCGTTCGCCCGCGCCGATGCCGCGGGATCGAAGCGCAGGTCGAAACCGTTGTCGCTGCCCAGGCCGAAGCGCATGCCGGTGGCGTACATGAACTGCAGCGGCCCGGACGCGCCCGAGCGCGAAACGGCATGCACCTTGCCGCCGGACTCCTTCGCCATGATGCCGAACAGCAACGCCTCGGGCAGGTCCGCCTTCTCGTACGCCGGCCACATCTGGTAGCGCAGGTACTGGTAGTTGACCCAGGCATCCATCAGCTGCGGGCGCCACTGGGTCAGCCACATCTCCAGCGCCGCCTTCACCGGGCCGTTCATCGCGATCAGCTGCGACAGCTTCTGCCCGTGCAGCAAGGTGACGCTGCGCTGCGCCTGCGGCAGGCTGGCCGCGCCGGCATTGCCGGCGGCAAGCGCCGCCTGCGACAGGTCGACATCGCTGTCCAGGTCCTGCCCGTCGCCGAAGTCGCCGTCCTTCAGGCGCAACAGGTGATCGAACACCGAGAAGAACCGCTGCGGATCACAGCCTGGCGTCGTGCCGCAACGCGCCGAGGCTTCCTTCAGGCGGTCCAGCGACTGGGTCAGGGTCAGCCGCGAAGCCTGCTGGTCGCCTTCGCGCGACTGCTGCAGGGCGGTCTCGTAACCCTTGCTGGCCAGGTCGAGCTGGCCGTACAGCGCATCCACCGGGGTCGGGGTTTTGCCGCCGCCGGTGCTGGCGCAGGCACCGAGCAGGCTGGCCGCCACGGCAAACGGCACTAGGCGCATGGAACGAATCACCGAGCACGACGACATCACAAACTTCACCCGCGGAAAACGTCCACCATAGCGGGCGCAGGGCTTCGACTCAACGCGCCGGATCACGCCACGACAGCCTCGCCGTCTTGGCTACAATCGCCCAACCAGCAACGGACGGAACGCCATGACTGAGATCCTGATCGGCCGCAACGACAGCACCAGCGTCAACCTCGACCCGCATTACGGCAACCGCCACGGGATGATCGCCGGCGCCACCGGCACCGGCAAATCCGTTTCGCTGATGGTGCTGGCCGAAGGTTTCTCGCGGCTGGGCGTGCCGTGCTTCCTGGCCGACGCCAAGGGCGACCTGGCGGGCCTCGCGATGGCCGCGGGCGAGCCGGGCGACAAGCTCAAGGCGCGCCTGGCCAAGCTCAAGCTCGCCGACTGGAAAGCACAGGCCAACCCGGTGGTGTTCTGGGACATCTACGGCAAGCTCGGCCATCCGGTGCGCGCCACCATCAGCGAGATGGGCCCCACCCTGCTCGGCCGCGTGCTGGAATTGAACGACACCCAGGAAGGCGTGCTGGAGGTGGTCTTCAAGGCCGCCGACGACCAGGGCTGGCTGCTGCTCGACCTGGCCGATCTGCGCGCGCTGCTCGCCTACGCCGCCGACAACGCCAAGGCCATCTCGGCCCAGTACGGACTGATCAGCACGCAAAGCATCGCGGCGATCCAGCGCGCGATCCTGAAACTCGAAGGCGACGGCGCCGACCAGTTTTTCGGCGAGCCTGCCCTGGAGCTGGCCGACCTGATGCGCCAGGACATGAGCGGGCGCGGCATCATCAACGTGCTCGCGGCCGACCAGTTGATCATGAAGCCGCGGCTGTACTCCACCTTCCTGCTGTGGCTGCTGTCCGAGCTGTTCGAGCAGTTGCCCGAAGTGGGCGACCTCGACCAGCCGAAGATGGTGTTCTTCTTCGACGAGGCGCACCTGCTGTTCGACGACGCTTCGCCCGCGCTGCAGCAGCGGGTCGAACAGGTGGTGCGGCTGATCCGCTCCAAGGGCGTCGGCGTGTATTTCTGTTCGCAGAACCCGGACGACGTGCCGGGCGTGATCCTGGGCCAGCTCGGCAACCGCATCCAGCACGCGCTGCGCGCGTTCACCCCGCGCGACCAGAAGGCGGTCAAGGCGGCGGCGGAAACCTTCGTGGCGAACCCGAAGCTCGACGTCACCGAGGCGATCACCAAGCTTGCGGTGGGCGAGGCACTGGCTTCCACCCTGGCCAACGGCGGCGTGCCGACGCCGGTGGAACAGGTCCTGGTGACCACTCCGTGCTGCCGCATCGGCGCAATCACCGACGCCGAGCGCTCCACCATCCGTCAGCGCTCGCCGGTCGGCGGCAAGTACGACACCACCGTCAACCGCGAATCGGCCGCCGAGATGCTGGCCAAGCGCGCCAGCGACAAGGCCGCCGATACGGCCACCGTGGCCGCCGACGCCCCCGCCAAGGATGCCGAGGCGGGCTGGGGCGGCGCCGTGCACGACGCGCTGTTCGGCACCAAGCGGCGCCAGGGCATGATCGAGACGATGGGCAAGCAGATGGTACGCACGGCGGGCAGCCAGCTCGGCCGGCAGATCCTGCGCGGCGTGCTGGGCGGCATCTTCGGCGGCAAGCGCTGAGAGCGCGACGGCATGCCTCGCGTTGAAACCGTCGCTGCCGACACGCCGTTTGGGGAACGCCTGAGAACAGGCCTCGGTTATCCGTTGCGCGGCGCGGCGCTGCCCACCTGCGTGGTCATCGCCTTGCTGCACTACGTCGGCTTGTTGCCCTCGTACATCGGTGCCCTGGCCAGTGCGCTGGTGTGGGCCGCCACCTGGCGTTACGCCGCCGACTGCCTGCTGCATACGGCCCATGGCTACGCCGATCCGCCCGATGTCGGCAGCGATGGCAACGATGCCAGTGGTTGGGGGCTGACCGCCATCCATCTGCTGGTGGTCGCGCTCTGCGTCGTCGCCATCGTGTTCTTCCCACGGCTGCTGTGGCCGGTGTTGATCGTGTCTGCACTGGCGTTGCCGGCGATCGACATGTCACTGGCGTTCGACGGCAACCTTGCGCTGGCACTCAACCCGTTCAACTGGAAGCGCGTGATCGGCAGCTTCGGTGCTGCCTATCTGGTTCCCGTGGCGATCAACCTGCTGCTGGGCGTGCTGATCGTGCTTGCCTCGATCAGCACCGCACTGCTGCCCCGGCTGCTGGCGTTGCCGCTGTTTACCTTCGCCTATACCTACCTGATCGTGCTTGCCTTCCACCTGATGGGCGCGATGATCCACCAGCGCCACGAACGCTTCGGCATCGAGCTGGAGGCCGAGAAACTCGTTGCAGCCTCCAACCAGGACGCCGACAGCCGTCTGCTCGACGAGGCGCGCCGGCTTGCCTTCGACGACCCGGTGGCGGCGCTTCGGCAACTGGCTGCCCGCCTGCAGGATCGCACCGCGCCGACGTCCGTGCACCAGCTGTATCGCGAGCTGCTGCACCGGCAAGGCCTGCGCGACGACCTGCTGGTGCACGGCCAGATCTGGATCGCCGCACTGATCGCCCAGGGCGAACCGCGCCGGGCCCTTGGCGTGCTGCAGGAATGCGGCGGCATCGACAGCGAGTTCGCTCCGGACGATCCGCGCACCTGTGGCGAGCTGGCCGACCTGGCCGCACGGCTGGGCATGAGCCGGCTCGCGATCCACCTGTGCCGCGGCTATCTCGCGCACTGGCCGCGCGATCCGCAGACGCCGCACTACGGCCTGCTGGCCGCGCGCCAGCTCGCCGCGCACGCCGACCAGCACGGCGAGGCGATGGCATTGCTGGATCGGCTCGCAGCTGCCTGGCCCGACCATCCGCTGCATGCCGAGATCGACGCGCAACGGCGACAGCTGGCCAACCCCGCATGAGCCGCTGGCGTCCGCCGGCGCCCGGTTCCACCGCGATCATCACCCGCGAGGGTTTCGAGCGGCTGAAGGCCGAGCTCGACCACCTCTGGCACGTGCTGCGTCCGGAGGTGGTGAAGGCGCTCGCCGCGGCGGCGGCCGAAGGGGATCGCTCGGAGAACGCCGAGTACACCTACCGCAAGAAGCAGCTCGGCGAAATCGACCGGCGCGCGCGTTACCTCAGCAAGCGGATTCCATCGCTGAAGGTGGCCGAGGGCGCGCCAGGCGACCGCAGCAGGGTGTTCTTCGGCGCCCGCATCGAACTGGAGAACGTCGACACCGGCGAGATCCACCGCTACCGCATCGTCGGCCCGGACGAGACCGACGCGAAACGCGGCTGGATCAGTATCGACTCGCCGCTGGCGCGGGCGGTGCTGAAACGGCGCGTCGATGACGAGTTCACTGCCGAACTGCCGGGCGGGCCGGCGGAATTCACGGTGCTCGCGGTGGACTACGAGGCGGATTAAAAGGTTGTCAAAAAACGGCAATCCTGCCCTTTTTCAAACGCGCCGAGTCCGGCACATGCCCGTACTCGGCGACACCTGCTAATGCGCTGACAGCAGCTGCAGGGCGTGCCGGCGGTCCTGCTCGATTTGCGCCAGCCGGGCCTGTCGCGCCTGCGGCGTGACCCACTGGCTGTGCTCGGCCTGCTGCCGCAGCAGGGTGTACTGCATGTCCACGAAGGGCTCCAGTACGCGATTGTCCTCCGGCGCGAATCCGCCGAGGTCGGGGATGCGGGCCAGTTTCGCCTGTTCGCGCGCGCCGTCTTCGCCGCGGGCCTTGCCGTAGCCGAGCAGGAACGCGGTCAGCTTCCGGCGCAGCGACCGGGACATGCCGTCGCGGATCACCAGCACCCCGGAAGGAATCAAGGGCGAGCGCCAGATCACCCGGAGTTGCTCCGCTTCGCGCGGGAAGTTGCGGCGGAACAGGTCCATGTCCGGATTGTTGCTGCTGGCCACGTCCGCCTCGCGGTTGACCACCGCCAGCAGGTTGCTTTGATGGTCACCCACTCGCACGCTGTTGAAGAACGTGTCGGAGTTGAGGCCGTGCGGCGCGAACACATAGGCCTCCGGCGCGATGTATCCGGTGACCGACAGATGTTCGCTGCGGGCGTAACGCCAACCGCTGCCTGGCGTGGCCAGCAGGTCGTCGAGGTTGCGGATGGGACTATCGCCGCGCACCACCAGCATGGCGACGTTGCCCCTGGCGCCATCGCTGCGCATGAACTGGGCGAATACCTGCATGTGCTGGTGCGTCACCGCCTCGACCGCCAGCCCGCCGGAGAGGAAGGCGATGTCCACCCGCTGCGCGCCGATCGCACTGGAAAGGCTGGCGTAGCTGCCTACCGATACCGTGGTCACCGGGCGCCCCAGTCGTTTTTGCAGGTCGTCCAGCAGCGGGCGCCACTGCTCCAGCGATTCGGCCGCACTGCCGATCGGCAGGATGCCGAAGCGGATCGGCGTCGCCTGGTCGGCCTCCTTGCTTCCCGCCACCGCGCTGCCTGCGCACAGCAGCGCCGCCGACAACCCCACAACAATCACCGCCAGGCAACGATTGCGACGTCCATGGCGCCACCGGAACCCTGCGATGCTCAATGTCCGTCCCCCCGATTCGCGCCGATGTCACGTATATAGTCGTGATCGCCGATCGGGGCAAGGTCTGGCCTGTCCGCTCAGGAAGCCGGGGATGGCGGCGGGTATTCACGTCCGGCGCGGCGCGGCTGGTAGCAGACGGCACTGCGATGGAAGGCCTCGTCGGCGTTGTCGGGATGCCAGCCCGGAATGCCCGACAACGGCAGCGGCCGCAGTTCCAGTGGATCGAGCAGCACGCGGCCCGCGTCGATCGCGGCGGCACAGCGCGCCGGCAGGTCGGCGTCGCCATCCGTCTGGAACACCAGCGCCTTGCCCACCAGCAGCTTGCCTGGATTCAGCGCCAGCTCCAGCAGGGCATGACCAAACAGTTCCAGCCGGATCGAGCCGTCCAGCCATGCCTGCCGCCGGCGCCAGAACAGCCCATGCCAGTCGTGCGCATCCCACAGCGCCAGCAGCGCGGGGTCGCTCAGGCCGACGATCACGCCGGCCTCGTCGAAGTGGGTCAGTGCGTACTGCGCGCGCGAGCGCAGCTTCGGCCCCATGTGGGCGATCTCGGCCATCTGGCGCCGGTTCAGCGCCTGCTTCAACGCCGGGTGGCGCAGCCACGCCAGCGCATTCAGCAGGTCGTGCCAGTTGCCTGCGCGGGTGGCGATCTGGCCGCATTCAGCAATGCGTTGCTCGTAGTGCCGGCCATCGGCCAGCAGGACCGGCATCTGCACCACGAAGCGCTGGGTCATGCCTGCGGGCAGGCGACGGTTGAGCTCATCGATCGACGGCCATGCCGTACCCTCAAGCAGGTCGGCGTACTCGCGCCACGCCGCCAGCGGCGGCCGGCCGAACACCGTCGGGTCGACCGTACCGCGGGCCGGCGCGACGTAGCGCATGGACGCCTACACCACCTTGAGCTGCGGATGCGCCAGCCGTGCGTGCAGGTCGTGCTCGCTGGCGGCCTCGACCACCACCTCGACGAACTGGCCCGGCTTCAGCGCCTGGCCGTCGGCGATCAGCACACTGCCGTCGATCTCCGGCGCATCGGCGGCCGAACGCGCCACTGCGCCATCGGCACCGGCCTCGTCGACCAGCACCTTGATCGTGCGGCCGATCTTGCGCTGCAGTTTCGCCGCGGAAATTTCCGCCTGCACCGCCATGAACTGCTCCAGGCGGTCTTCCTTCAATTCCTCGGGGACCGGGTCGGGCAGCTCGTTCGCCTTCGCGCCGTCCACCGGTGAATAGGCGAAGGCGCCCACGCGATCGAGCTCGGCCTCGCGCAGGAAGTCCAGCAGTTCCTCGAACTCCGCCTCGGTCTCGCCGGGGAAGCCGACGATGAAGGTGCTGCGGATGGTCAGGTCCGGCACTTGCCGGCGCCAGTTCTGGATGCGCTCCAGCGTCTTGTCGATGTTGCCCGGCCGCTTCATCAGCTTGAGGATGCGCGGGCTGGCGTGCTGGAACGGTATGTCGAGGTACGGCAGAAGCTTTCCGTCGGCCATCAGCGGCATCACCTCGTCCACGTGCGGATACGGGTAGACGTAGTGCAGCCGCGTCCACACGCCGAGTTCGGACAGGCCTTCGCACAGTTCGGTCATGCGCGTGCGGTACGCCTTGCCGCGCCACTCGCGCTCGGCATATTTCAGGTCGACGCCGTAGGCGCTGGTGTCCTGCGAGATCACCAGCAGCTCCTTCACGCCGCCCTTGACCAGCCGCTCGGCCTCCAGCAATACCTCGTCGACCGGGCGCGACACCAGGTTGCCGCGCATCGACGGGATGATGCAGAAGCTGCAGCGGTGGTTGCAGCCTTCGGAAATCTTCAGGTAGGCGTAGTGCTTCGGGGTCAGCTTGACGCCGGTGTCCGGTACGATGTCGATGAACTTGTTGCGCTTGGGCGGCAGCGCGGCGTGCACCGCGCTCATCACGCTGGCGTAGTCCTGCGGGCCGCTGATCGACAGCACGTCGGGGTAGGCCTCGCGGATCAGCGCTTCGCGCTTGCCCAGGCAGCCGGTGACGATCACCTTGCCGTTCTCGTGCAGGGCGGTGCCGATCGAGTCCAGCGACTCCTGCACCGCGGCATCGATGAAGCCGCAGGTGTTCACCACGACGGCGTCGGCCGCGCCGTAGCTGGGCACGATCTCGTAGCCCTCGACCTTGAGCTGGGTGAGGATGCGCTCGGAATCGACCAGCGCCTTGGGGCAGCCAAGGCTGACGAAGCCGATCTTGTGTGCGGTCTGGGACATGGAGGGCACTGCCGGGAACATGCGGAGTAACCGCCGATTATACGGCAGTGCGGGCCGGGCGCCGGCACGGCTAGACTTCACGGGATCCCCTCGCCGGAGCCAGCCATGGGCCAGCACATCAACATTCCCACCACCCGCACCCAGTGCATCGGCGGCTACCTCGCCCAGCCGCAGGGCAAGCCGAAAGGCGGCATCGTGGTGATCCAGGAAATCTTCGGCGTCACCGCGCACATCCGCCACGTGGCCGACCGCTTCGCCGAATACGGCTATACCGCGATCGCGCCCGCGTTCTTCGATCACCTGGAAAGCGGCGTGGAACTGGGTTACGACCAGGTCGGCGCCAACAAGGGCAAGCAGCTGATCGCCGAGCTGGGGCTGGAGCGCGCCCTCGAGGACGTCGCCAGCGCCGCCGAATCGATCGCGTCGGCCGGAAAGATCGGCACCGTCGGCTATTGCTGGGGCGGCACCGTGGCCCTGCTCGCCGCGCTGCGCCTGGGCCTGCCCTCGGTGAGCTACTACGGCGCGCGCAACCTGCCGTTCCTGCACGAGACGCCACAGGCGCCGGTGATGTTCCACTTCGGCGAGAAGGACCACAGCATTCCGCCCGAGACGGTGGCGAAGCATCGCGAGGCGCTGCCGCAGATGGATGTTTTCACTTATCCGGCCGACCACGCCTTCAACCGCGACGGCAGCGCCCCCTACCATGAGGCCAGTGCGAAGCTGGCGCTGCAGCGCACGCTGGCCTTCTTCGACCATCATCTGGCCGGCGCATGAGCGAGGCAGGCTTCGCGCTCGATCCCCGCCTCGCGGCGGATACCCGCCCGGTCGCGTCGCTGCCGCTGTGCGACGTATTGCTGATGAACGACGCGCGCTATCCGTGGCTGATCCTGGTGCCGCGTCGCGCCGGCCTAGTCGAGATCACCGACCTGCGCGACGACGAACAAGCCGTGCTGTGGCAGGAGGTGAATCGCGCCGCCGCCGCGCTGCGCGCCATCGCCCCCTGCGACAAACTCAACCTCGGCGCGCTGGGCAATATCGTGCGCCAGCTGCATGTGCATGTGGTCGCGCGGGTCGAGGGCGATGCGGCATGGCCGGGGCCGGTGTGGGGGAATGGCCAAGCCGTGGCCCGTGGCGATGCGCAGGCGAGGCTGCTGATCGCAACGCTGCAACAACAACTGGCCACCCCGGATACGCCGGATACGTAAAGGGCCCGCGAATTTCTTCGCGAGCCCTTCGATGCATACCGCCCTGCCGTCAGTGCTGCTGCTGGGTCGGATCGCCGTAAGTGCTGTCGGCCGCCGACTTGCCTCTCTGCTCGTCGTTCATCTGCACTGGTGCGCGATAGTCTTCCAGCCTGCGGGCCTTGGTGGCTACCGGGTTGATCTTCTTCAGCGTGCCGTCATCGTCGTAGTACACGGTGAATCCATAGTCGAGCTGCATGCGCGCCATGTACTGCAGATGCTGCTTGCGCACCTTCGAGTCATCGCTGCGCTCCAGCAACACGGTCTTCGGCAGCTTGCCCTGGTCTTTCAGATAGGCGAAATGGCTGCCGGTATCCAGAGCGGACAGCACGGCACCATCCACCAGGAACTGGCCACTCTTGTAGGCCTTGATGACGGTGTCGAACTGGCCTTGCGCCTGGGCGGCGCTGACTTCGTCCTTGGTGCTGCCGCGATGGCAGCCGGCCAGCACCAGCAGGCTGCCCAGCATGGCGGCCGCGGCTGTTCGGGTCAGCAGGGTCGATAAACGGATCATCTGTGTCTCCTGGAAAACATGTGGTGCGCTCGGCAGAGTGTAGCGCCCGGCCGCGATCGTGAGCAGCCCTGGATGCCACCCGTTCAGGGGGCCTATCAGGTGCGCGGCAAAGTCACGCCCTGCTGGCCCTGGTACTTGCCGCCGCGATCCTTGTAGCTGGTTTCGCATTCCTCATCGGATTCGAGGAACAGCATCTGCGCCACACCTTCGTTGGCGTAGATTTTTGCGGGCAGCGGCGTGGTGTTGGAGAACTCCAGCGTCACGTGGCCTTCCCATTCCGGCTCCAGCGGCGTCACGTTGACGATGATGCCGCAGCGCGCGTAGGTGCTCTTGCCCAGGCAGATCGTCAGCACCTTGCGCGGTATGCGGAAGTACTCGACCGTGCGCGCCAGCGCGAACGAGTTCGGCGGGATGATGCATACGTCCGCCTCAACGTCGACGAAGCTGGTCGGGTCGAACGCCTTCGGGTCGACGATGGTGGAGTTGATGTTGGTGAAGATCTTGAACTCGCGCGCGCAGCGCACGTCGTAGCCGTAGCTGGAGGTGCCGTAGGAAATCAACTTGTTGCCGTCGCGCAGCTTGACCTGGCCGGGTTCGAACGGCTTGATCATGCCGTGGCTCTCGGCCATGCGACGAATCCACTTGTCGGGTTTGATGCTCACACGGACTCCGGTCGGTAGCGGGACGGCCCGGTCGGGCCAGGCGCAAAGCGGCAAAAATACATGGTCGGGACGCTGCCGCGCCAGCCGGGCGGCTCACGTCACGGGCAAAGCCTCGACCAGAACATCCAATGCAGCCTGCAATTCCGCACAACGTTCTGCGTTGGCCAGCACCTGCGCAGCGCTGCAACCGGCGCCGGGCAATGCCACCAGCACGGGCTGCGGTGCCAGCAACTGCGCGGACATGGTGACCAGGATCTCGGCCAGCGCTTCCTGCGCATGGTACGAGCCGCGCGCGGCCGTGTTCAGCAGCAGCACCGGCTTGCCCGGGAATTCCAGGCTGCCGACCAGCCAGTCGAGCAGGTTCTTGAACGCGCCGGGCACGCCATGCGCATACTCGGGACAGGCGATCAACAAGGCATCCGCGCGACCGACGGCTTCGCGCAGGGCCGATACCGACGCGGGCACGGCCGCCATCTCATCGTCGGGATTGAACAGCGGCAAGGCGTCCAGCCCCTCGTACAGTTCGAGGTCGATCGTCGACGGCGCAAGTTGCCTCGCCGCCTGCAGCGCCGCCGTATTCGACGATGCCCGGCGCAGGCTGCCGGACAGGCACAGCACGCGCTGCGCCGGCGCCGTCATGCCGTGGGCGCGCCTTGCACCACGATCTTGCCCAGTCCCAGCGACTTGTTGCGCGGCTGCCGAGACAGCCGGCCAGCCGCGTTGCGGGCGATCTCGCGATAACGCATGGCGAGATCGGAATCGGGCATCGCCGCCACCGTGGGATTGCCGCTGTCGGCCTGCTCGCGGATGCGGATGTCCAGCGGCAACGACCCCAGGTACGGCACGCCGTATTGCGTCGACATCCGCTCGCCGCCGCCTTCGCCGAAGATGTGCTCCTCGTGGCCGCAGTTCGAGCAGACATGCGTGGCCATGTTCTCCACCACGCCGAGCACCGGCACCTCGACCTTCTCGAACATCTTCAGCGCCTTGCGCGCGTCCAGCAGGGCGATGTCTTGCGGCGTGGTGACGATCACCGCGCCGGCCACCGGCACCTTCTGCGACAGCGTGAGCTGGATGTCGCCGGTGCCCGGCGGCAGGTCGACGATCAGGTAGTCGAGCTGTTCCCAGCGCGTGTCGGTAAGCAACTGCATCATCGCCTGGGTGACCATCGGGCCGCGCCAGATCATCGGCGTGTCCTCTTCCACCAGGAAGCCGATCGACATCACCGGCATGCCGTGCGCCTGCATCGGGATGATGCTCTTGCCGTCCGGCGAGGCCGGCTTGCCGTGCACGCCGAGCATGGTCGGCTGGCTGGGACCGTAGATGTCGGCGTCCATCACGCCGACCTTCGCGCCTTCGGCCTGCAGCGCCAGCGCCAGGTTCGCCGACACCGTGGACTTGCCCACGCCGCCCTTGCCGGACGCCACCACGATGATGTTCTTCACGTTCGGCAGCGGCCCCAATGTGCCCTGCACCTTGTGCACGTGGATGCGGCTGGTGATCGACACGGCGGCCGACTCGATCGCCGGATCGGCCTGCAGTGCTTCGCGCACGCGTGCAACCAGCACGTCGATCGCACCGGCGGCCGGATAGCCCAGTTGCAGGTCCACCGACACCTTCGCCCCGTCCACGCCGACCGCGCGCACGGCTTCGGCCAGGGAGGCCCCGGTGTGGGTGTCGATGAGGTCGCCAAGGATCTGGCGGACCAGGGCTTCGTTCGCCTGTGTCATGTCGGCTCGGGTGTTTGTGGGGGCGTCCATTATGCCAGCCCACCGTCGCGGCCCCGCTGACCTGGGTCAGCGACAGGCATGGCGCAATGCAGCTTGACGCTCCCGCGGAACCTCGCCAGTCTCGTATCCATACGCTTTCGTACGGGAGGAACACCATGAAGCATGCTTTGCGCCTCACCTTCGCCGCCGGCCTGCTGCTGGCCGCCGGCACCGCGCTGGCCGCCAACGACACACCGGCCGGCACCTGGAAGACCATCGACGACGCCACCCACCAGCCGAAGTCGATCGTCGAGATCACCGAGCACAACGGCGAGTACCAGGCGAAGATCGTGGAGCTGCTGAACCGCACGCCGGAAGACGTGGCCCGCGACGGCGAGCACCCGGTCTGCGCCAAGTGCGACGGCGAACGCAAGAACCAGCCGATCGTGGGCATGACCATCATGTGGGGCGTCAGCAAGAACGACGACGTGTGGGACGGCGGCAAGATCCTCGATCCGAAGAACGGCAAGGTCTACAAGGTAAAGCTCTCCCTCAAGGACGGCGGCCAGAAGCTCGACGTGCACGGCTACATCGGCTTCGCCCTGCTCGGCCGCTCGCAGATCTGGGAACGGCAGAACTGACCCATCCTCACTGCGTCTGACCGAACGCCCAGCACCGCGCGCCGGTCGGGGCGTTTCCATGCCCAGGCGCCGGCGCCCTCAGCCGCGGAAAACGACGCGACGCACCGGTGCGCTCACGGCTTTGCCAGCCCGGCCGAAGCAGCCGTCAGCAGCAACAGGCCGGCCACCGCCGCCAGCGCCACCGGCAGGCTGCTGGCCTGGGCCAGGAAACCGATCAGCGCGGGGCCGCTGAGCAGGCCGGCATAACCCAGGGTGGTTACCGTGGCGATCGACATGCCCGGCGAAGCGCCGGGCAGACGACCGGCCGCGCCGAACATCACCGGCACGATGTTGGCGGCGCCCAGCCCCACCAGCACGAAGCCGACCAAGGCCGCCGGTGGCCACGCCAGCAGCGACGCCAGCAGGAAACCCGTCGCCGCGGTACAGGCGCCGATGCGCACGGTCAGCACCGGGCCGAAGCGCGCGATGGTGCGGTCGCCGGTGAGTCGGC
>Ga0070714_100000308_pt1 | contig 37191 bp, 35 predicted proteins | sample LARL83metaG_FD_65450 | JGI IMG/M metagenome (GOLD analysis project Ga0070714, IMG submission 65450) | Corn, switchgrass and miscanthus rhizosphere microbial communities from Kellogg Biological Station, Michigan, USA - LAR L8-3 metaG | ecosystem: Host-associated > Plants > Roots > Rhizosphere ... | reverse complement strand
GGCATCCTCGCGGCGGGCATCCTCGCGGCGGGCATCCTCGCGGCGGGCATCCTCGCGAGCGCCATCCTCGCGGGCGCCATCCTCGCGGGCGCCATTCTCGCCATGGGCACGCAGGGTGCGCTCCCCGGGTTAGACACCGGGCGGCTGGCGATCTGGGCGCCTTGGCAGGGACGAGCACAGCCGGGACGGCCACCAGTTCCACCGGCCGATCAGCACCACCGCGGACGGCACCAGCAGGGTCCGGACCAGGAACGTGTCCATCAGCACACCGAGCGCGAGCCCGACGCCCACGTCGACGATCGTCCGGACGTTCGCCGGCCCGGCCGAGCCGGAGCCCACCAGCGCCAGCACGCCGAACGTCAGCGCCAGCACCAGCCCGGCGGAGGTGACCGTAGTGCCGGTCGCCGCCAGGGCGCGGCCGACGGCTTCGCGCAGCGGCAGCCGCGTGGCCTCCTCCCGGATCCGGGTCATCACCAGGATGTTGTAGTCCTCGCCGAGCGCCAGCAGGAACACGAACAGCAGGAACGGCAGGATGAACGTCATGCCTGGCTGACCGGCCGCCTTGATGAACACCAGCACGGTCAGCCCAAGGGCCGAGAAGTACGACAGCACCACGGACGCGATCAGGTACAGCGGCGCGACCAGAGACCGCATGACGAGCGCGAGCAGCACCGCGATCACCGCGATCGCGACCGGAATGACCGTGCGCAGGTCCTGATCGGACAGCGACGCGATGTCGTATGTGAACGCCGGCTGCCCCGTGACGCCCCACGCCACCGCGCCGGCCATCCCCGCCGCTCGCGAAGCGAGCCCGCGCACGGCGGGCATGGCCCGGGACGCCGCGGTCGAGGTCGCGTCGCCGGCCGCGAGCTGCGTCGCGAACGCGACGGTCAGGCCGTCCGGGCTCACGTACGAGCCGCTGGCCAGGTACGCCCGGTCCGCGGCAGCCCCCGCGACGGCCCCCGCGGCGATCGAGGGACGAGCACTCCGCGGCGGGCCATACCGCGCGAACAGAGCGGTGTAGCCGGTGGGGGTGAGGGATATGTCGTTCGGATCAAAAGGACCGGAGACAACGGTGAACGCGCGCTCGGCGGCCAGCCACCCTTCGGCCGCCGCCACCGGACGCGGGCGCGCCCACACCGGCGTCCGCAGCCGGAGCACGATCAGTGTCGGGTTCACCGCGGTCTGCGGGAAATGCCGCGCCAGCAGCGTGTCTCCGTATGACGAGTCGCTGCCGGCCGGGGCCGTCACCGGCCCGCCGAAGCCGGCCGCCAGGTACCCGCCGGACAGCACCGCCAGCGCGCCGAACACCACTAGGCCGATGCCCAGCACCACCACCGGGCGGCGCACGATACGCACGCAGGCCGGGCCCCACCAGCCGTGTCGCACCGCGCCCGGTCGCACCGAGGACGGCCAGAACGCGGCCGGGCCGAGCACGGCGAGAAGCGCGGGCAGCAGCGTGAGTCCGGCCACCAGCATCAGCCCGATGCCGATCGACAGCGGCGCGGCCAGCCCGGAGTACAGCGAGAACGTCGCCAGTGCCAGCGACCCGAGCGCCGCGATCAGCACGGCGGCCGAGAACGTGATCGTCTCCCCGGTGCGCGACACCGCCAGCACGATCGCGTCGTGGCAAGGCAGCCCGGAACGCATCGCCTCGCGCACCCGGAACATCAAGAACAGCGCGTAGTCCGTGCCGGCCCCGATCACCAGCACGATGAGCAGCAGCGCCGCGATCTGGGAGACACCCAGACCCAGGTGGACGGCCGCCAGCGCGGTCAGCCGCTCGCTGACCAGCACGACGAGCGCGGCGGGCACCACCGCCACGAACGGCGCCAGCGCGGACCGGAACACGGCGACGAGCAGCGCCACCACGAAGATCAGCGAGAACCACTGCACCTTGCCGCCGCTCGACGTGGACACCGCGTTGTTGTCCACCCGGGTCGCGACCGCGCCGGCCAGGTGGGCCGCCAGGCCCGGCGGCAACGGCACCCCGTGCAGCGCGGCGCGCAATGCGGTGCAGAGCGTAGCCTGGCTCGACGCGGACAGGCCGGGTGACTGGGGGATGGCGGCGAGCACGGTCAGCCGGGTCGCGTCGCCGTCGGCGGACACGCCGGCCGGCTGCACCGAGACCACGTGCGTGACCTGGGCGAGCCGCGCGCCCAGGCGCGCGGCGGCGGCCTCGTCCGCGGAGGTCAGCCCAGCGGGGCGCGCGGCGACGATAGTGACCGCGGTCAGCGAGGCCGCGCCCTGGATCGGCGCCGCCAGGTCCGCGGCCTGCTGCGACGGAGCACCAGCAGGCAGGAACGACGAGTTATCGCTCTGGGTCACGCTGCCGAGCGCCGGCAGCAGCGTCATCGCCGCGACGGTCCCGGCCAGCCAGGCGGCGATCACCGCCCAGCGGAACCGGACCGCGAACCGGCCAAGCCTGCCGAAAGCCGTACCCACGCACGTTATCGTCGCCGGCAACCACCCCTTAGGCCCAGAGGACGGCTCGATTAACTCCGCGCGTCGACGGCCGCGCGGATCCGGGCCAGCGCGCCGGAGACCGGCAGCGGCGGCAACTGGCGTCCGTCCCGCAGGCGGAGCGAGACAGTGTCGTTCGCCACCTCCTGCGCGCCGATCACCGCGATGTACGGCACCAGGCGCGACGACCGGATCCGCGCGCCCAGGGTCCCGGCGTCCGGCTCCGCGATAGACACCCGCAGGCCCAGCGACTCGGCTTGCAAAGCCACCGCGCCGGCGACGGGCCGCTCGGCGGCCGATACGGGCGCGACGACCAGCTGGGTGGGGGAGAGCCAAGGCGGGAACGCGCCGCCGTGCCGTTCGATCAGGTGCGCGACCGCGCGCTCGATGGTGCCGATGAGGCTGCGGTGCACCATGACCGGGCGGTGCCTGGCGCCGTCTCCGCCTACGTACCCCAAGTCAAACCGCGACGGCTGGTAGAGGTCGACCTGCACGGTGGACAGGGTGGCCTCGCGGTCCGCGTGGTCGGCGATCTGCACGTCGATCTTCGGGCCGTAGAACGCCGCCTCGTCGGGGTCCGCCTCGTACGGCAGGCCGGCGGCATCCAGGACGTCGCGCAGCACCGCGGTGGCCCGCTGCCAGATGGCCGGGTCTTCGACGTATTTCTCGCCGGGGCCCGCCAGGGACAGCCGGTACCGAAGCGGCTCGATGCCGAGCGCCCGGTAGGCCTCGTTGATCAGCGCCAGGGCACCGGCCGCCTCCGCGGCCACCTGGTCGAGGGTGCAGAAGATGTGCGCGTCGTTGAGCTGCATCACGCGCACCCGGGTCAGCCCGCCGAGCACGCCGGACAGCTCGGCCCGGTGCTGCCCGCCGAGTTCGGCGATGCGCAGCGGCAGTTCCCGGTAGCTGCGCGACCGGGAACGGTAGATCACGGCGTGGTGCGGGCACAGGCTTGGGCGCAGCACGAGTTCGTCGTCGCCGCCGAGCGGCAGTACCGGGAACATGTCCGCCCGGTAGTGCGCCCAGTGCCCGGAGATCTCGTACAGCTCCCGCTTGCCGAGCACCGGCGAGTACACATGCTGGTACCCGTTCCGGCGCTCCAGGTCCCTGACGTACTCCTCCAGGGTGTGCCGAACGATCGCGCCGTCCGGCAGCCAGTACGGCAACCCAGCGCCGATCAGCGGATCGGTGCCGAACAGGCCGAGCTCACGGCCGAGCTTCCTGTGGTCGTACATTTCCGGTCTCCTTCCGCCCGTCTCGGGCGAGGGACCAGGGCAGACCATAACGAAAACCCCGGGGCAGCTCGCCCCGGGGCTTGTCGTTTACAGGCATCTGTCAGCGCGCCGGGGGACTCTCCGGCGTCGTCGTCATACCAGCGCGCTGCATGCCGTTAATCGTAACATCAGCGCTGACCTCGGACACCTGGACGATCGCGATCGACGACGTCTCCGGCCCGATACGGTCACCCCACAGGGGGCATCCCGCTTTTCCCCGAATCGCCTGACCGGGTTCACGCCGTGAACCTCGTAGAGTTGACCCGTGTCTGATCTGCTCGCCTTCCGGCCCGCGCCTGGGGCGATCCCCGAGTCGCCCGGGGTGTACCGGTTCCGGGACAGCCGCGGCCGGGTGATCTACGTCGGCAAGGCGAAGTCGCTGCGCCAGCGGCTGAACCAGTACTTCGCCGACTTCGCGGCGCTGCACCCCCGTACCCAGGCCATGCTGACCAGCGCGGCCGGGGTGGACTGGACGATCGTCACCACCGAGGTGGAGGCACTCCAGCTCGAGTACTCCTGGATCAAGGAGTTCGACCCGCGGTTCAACGTCAAGTACCGGGACGACAAGAGCTACCCGTACCTGGCGGTCACCATGTCCGAGGAGTTCCCCCGGGTGCTGGTGATGCGCGGCGCCAAGAAGAAGGGGACGCGCTACTTCGGCCCGTACAGCCACGCCTGGGCGATCCGCGACACGGTGGACACGCTGCTGCGGGTTTTCCCGGTCCGCACCTGCTCCGCCGGGGTGTTCAAGCGGTCCGGCCAGATCGGCCGGCCGTGCCTGCTCGGCTACATCGGCAAGTGCTCCGCCCCCTGCATCGGCCGGATCGACGCGGCCGACCACAGAGCGCTGGCGGAGGACTTCTGCGACTTCATGGCCGGCCAGTCGGCCAGGTTCACCCGGCGGCTGGAGTCGGAGATGAAGGCCGCCGCCTCCCGCGAAGAATACGAGCAGGCGGCCCGGCTGCGGGACGACATCAGGGCCCTGCAGAAGGCACTGGAGAAGCAGGCGATCGTGCTCGGCGACGGCACCGACTGCGACGTGATCGCCCTGGCCGAGGACCAGCTCGAGGCCGCGGTCCAGATCTTCTACGTGCGCGGCGGGCGGGTCCGCGGCCAGCGCGGCTGGGTGCTGGAGAAGGTCGAGGACACCTCGGATAGCGACCTGGTGGAGCACTTCCTCGGCCAGGTGTACGGCGACGCTGACGCCGGCTGCCCGCGGGAGATCCTGGTGCCCGTCCTGCCGCCCGACCCGGCGGCGATGACTTTGTGGTTGAGTGAGCGGCGCGGCGGCCCGGTCAACCTGCGCGTCCCGGTCCGGGGCGACAAGAAGACGCTGATGGAGACCGTCTCGCGGAACGCGCTGGAGACGCTGACCCTGCACAAGACCCGCCGGGCCAGCGACCTGACCACGCGGAGCAAGGCGCTGAACGAGATCCAGGAGGCGCTGGGCCTTGACGACGCCCCGCTGCGGATCGAGTGCTACGACGTGTCGAACCTGATGGGCACCCACGTGGTCGCCTCGATGGTGGTCTTCGAGGACGGCCTGGCCCGCAAGAGCGAGTACCGCCGGTTCAGCATCAAGGGTGCCACCGACGACATCTCCGCGATCGCTGAGGTCATCACGCGCCGGTTCCGCCGTTATCTCGAAGAGAATTCCTCCGAACGTACGGTGGCTGAAGGGGCCAAGTTCGCTTACCCCCCGAATCTGGTCGTGGTCGACGGCGCCGCCGGGCAGGCCGACGCGGCGGCCCGGGCGCTGGCCGAACTGGGCATCAATGACGTCGCGGTGTGCGGCCTCGCCAAGCGGCTGGAGGAGGTCTGGTTGCCTGCTGAGGAATATCCGGTGATCTTGCCGCGTACCAGTGAGGGGTTGTACCTGCTCCAGCGGGTACGGGACGAGGCACACCGGTTCGCGATCACCTATCACCGGCAGAAGCGAGGCAAGGCGGCCACCGTGAGCGCGCTAGACGAGCTTCCTGGACTCGGTCCAGCTCGGCGTGCCGCGCTGCTCAAGCACTTCGGCTCGGTGAAGAAGCTCACCGCGGCCGGCGTTGCCGAGGTCGGCGCGGTGCCTGGTATCGGACCCAAGCTGGCGGCGACCATCGTGGCGGCACTGAGGGGTAATGATGCAGCGGGCGGCTGACGACCAGACGGAAATCGTCATCATCACCGGGATGTCGGGGGCGGGCCGGACGGCCGCCGCCAAGTCGCTCGAGGACCTCGGCTGGTTCGTCGTGGACAACCTGCCGCCAGGCCTGTTGCCGACGATGGTCGACCTGGCGCGGCGGTCCAACGGCGAGGTGACCCGGATGGCGGCCGTGGTGGACATCCGCAGCCGGGCGTTCAGCACCGACCTGAAGTCCGCGATCCACGAGCTGGGCACGCGGGGGGCGTCCGCCCAGATCGTGTTCCTCGAGGCCGCCGAGGACACGCTGGTCCGCCGGTTCGACAGCGAGCGGCGGCCGCACCCGCTCCAGGGCAGCGGCCGCGTGACGGACGGCATCGTCGCCGAGCGTGAGCTGCTCCGCGAGGTGCGCGGGGACGCCGACCTGGTGCTGGACACGTCCCGGCTGAACGTGCACGAGCTGCGCGCCCGGATGCGGGACTTCTTCAGCGGAGGATCGGCTGCCGGGTTGCGGCTGTCGATCGTGTCGTTCGGGTTCAAGTACGGCATGCCGGTCGACGCCGACCTGGTCGCCGACTGCCGGTTCCTGCCGAATCCGCACTGGGTCGCGGAACTTGCCCCGATGACGGGGCAGGACGAGCCGGTCCGGGAGTACATTCTCACTCAGCCCGGTGCCGAAGAGTTCCTGAGCACTTACACTACGCTGCTGAACGTCGTGCTGCCCGGCTACGAACGCGAGGGCAAGCGGTTCGTGACGCTCGCGGTCGGCTGCACGGGCGGCAAGCACCGCAGCGTGGCGATGGCCGAGCAGCTGGCGGCGCGCATGGCCGCCGCCGGCGCCGATGTGCAGGTGGTGCACCGGGATCTCGGACGGGAGTGAGTTGATGGGGTCGGCCGGTCCTGCCGGGGGGTCCGGGGGAAAGGATTCCCCCGGTATAGCCGGGGGGTCCGGGGGAAAGGATTCCCCCGGAATAAGGGTCGTCGGCCTCGGGGGCGGGCACGGGCTGGCCGCGTCGCTTGCGGCGCTTCGGCTGGTCACCGGCGAGCTGACCGCGATCGTCACGGTCGCCGACGACGGCGGATCGAGCGGGCGGCTGCGCCGTGAGTTCGGCGTCCTTCCTCCCGGGGATCTGCGCATGGCGCTCGCGGCGCTGTGCCGCGACGACGAGTGGGGGACGACCTGGAGCCAGGTGGTGCAGCACCGGTTCGACTCCGGCGACCTCGCCGGGCATGCCGTCGGGAACCTGCTGATCGTGGCGCTGTGGGACTTGCTCGGCGACACCGTCGCCGGGCTGGACTGGGTGGGCAGGCTGCTCGGCACCGGCGGCCGGGTGCTTCCGATGGCGGGCGTGCCGCTGGACATCGTCGCCGAGGTGGTCGGCGCCGACCCTGCTCGGCCGTTTGACGTGAGCGTGGTGCGCGGCCAGAAGGAGTGCGCGACGACGCCGGGCCGGGTGCGGTCGATTACCCTGGAGCCGGCCGACCCGCCGGCCGTGCCCGAGGCGGTCCGCGCGGTGCGTTCCGCTGACTGGGTCGTGTTCGGGCCCGGCTCCTGGTTCACCAGCGTGCTGCCGCACCTGCTGGTGCCAGATCTGGCGAAAGCGCTGCACGAAACCGCCGCACGGCGCATCGTGGTATTGAACCTTGCCCCGCAGCCCGGCGAGACCGACGGGTTCTCGCCGCACAAGCACCTGGAGGTCCTCGCGGAACACGCACCCGATCTCGCGGTCGACGTGGTACTTGCCGACACGGGCGCCACGGGGAGCGGCGGCGTGGTGGGAACCGGTACCCTAACCGACTTGGAGAAGGCAGCGGGGGCGCTGGGGGCCCGTCTGGTTCTGGCAGACGTGGCGATGGGCGATGGCACTCCGCGACACGACCCGCGCCGGCTGGCACGGGAGTACTCAAAGGTACTGAAGGGGGAGTGACCGTTCGTGGCGATGACCGGCGTGGTGAAGGATGAGCTCAGCCGGGTTCCGGTGGTCAAGCCGTGCTGCCGGAAGGCTGAGGTTTCCACGCTGCTGAGATTCGCTGGCGGCCTGCACCTCGTCGAGGGCCGGGTGGTTATCGAGGCCGAGCTCGACACCGGCGCCGCGGCGCGCCGGCTGCGGCAGAGTGTCACCGAGGTGTTCGGCCACCCGGCGGAGTTCCTCGTCCTGTCGCCGAACGGGCTGCGCAAGGGCAACCGGTACGTGGTCCGGGTCAGCAAGGGTCAGGCGGGCGAGAGCCTGGCCCGGCAGACCGGGCTTATCGACAACTACGGCCGCCCGGTCCGCGGCCTGCCCCGCCAGGTCGTGGCCGGGGCGTCCTGCGATTGCGAGGCGGCCTGGCGCGGTGCCTTCCTCGCGCACGGGTCGCTGACGGAGCCGGGCCGGTCGATGGCGCTGGAGGTCACCTGTCCCGGCTCGGAGGCCGCTCTGGCGCTGGTCGGCGCCGCGCGTCGGCTGAAGGTGCACGCCAAGGCGCGCGATGTGCGCGGCGTGGACCGGGTGGTGATCCGCGACGGCGAGGTGATCGCCGCGATGCTGACCCGGCTTGGCGCGCACGAAGCGGTGCTCGCCTGGGAGGAGCGGCGGATGCGCCGCGAGGTCCGCGCCACGGCGAACCGGCTGGCCAACTTCGACGACGCCAACCTGCGGCGCTCCGCGCGGGCCGCGGTGGCGGCCGGCGCGCGGGTGGAGCGTGCCCTGGAGATCCTCGGGCCGGACGCCCCCGAGCACCTGACGATGGCCGGGCACCTGCGGATGGCGCACCGCCAGGCCTCGCTGGAGGAACTGGGTCAGCTCGCCGATCCGCCCCTGACCAAGGACGCGATCGCCGGCCGGATCCGCCGCCTGCTGGCCATGGCCGACCGCCGCGCCGCCGACCAGGGCATCCCCAGCACCGAAGCCTGCCTGACCCTAGACATGCTCCCCTAAAGCAGCCCCGCATACGGCTCGGCCCGCGGTCCGGTTCCGCCGGCGGATCCTGCGGCTGGCACATTTCGTATTTGTCCGCATTAAAGGTGCGGCTCAAATTCTGCAACGTGGTAATTTACCCCTTCGTGGCAATGTGACCTTCGTTTGCGAGGGTCGGACGACCACGAAGAGGCAATCCACCACGTTAATATGAGTGCGATCGGTAAATGTCAGTGGTCGGCGTCACACTGGGCGGCATGAAACGTGATATGCCCAGCGCACTGGTCGCGCTCCAGCAGGGTGTCTTCTCGCGGAGGCAGGCCTCGGAAGCCGGCCTGACTCTCCAGATGATCGACGCCCGGTTGCGGAGCGGCAAGTGGCGGAGAGTATTCCGCGGCGTTTACACCAATGCGGCGGGCGACATTGGTCGTCCCGGGATGCTATGGGCAGCGGTGCTGTCCGCCGGCCGATATGCGGTGCTTTCTCATCAAACCGCCGCCGAACTCGTGCTTGGCGGGCGACCAGACGACGAAATTCACCTGACGATTCCGGCTAATCACAAGGTCGAAGCGGCGCCGGGCGTGCGGGTCCATCGGTCCCGCAGGGCGTTCACGATCGAGCTAGCGGACTGTTATCCGCCGTGCACGAGCGTCGAAGAGACCGTGCTCGATTTGGTCGATGCCGCTGGGACGTTCGATGAGATGTGCGGCTGGATCACTCGCGCGCTCACAACTAAGCGGACCACCGCCGTCAAGCTGTGCACCGCCATGTCCGAGCGGCAGCGGCTCCGCTGGCGCTCGGTTGCGGGCGACATGATCACCGCCACCATCACGGGGGACCATTCAGTCCTTGAGCACCGGTACGAGCGCGACGTGGAGCGCGCCCACGGTCTTCCGGAACCGGAGCGGCAGGTGCCGTTCACGGCGCCAGACGGTAGTCGGGGCCGACGGGATCGTGTCTACCCGACTTACCGCGTCGTGGTCGAACTCGATGGCCAGCTGTACCACCCAGCGGAGGAGATCTGGAAGGACAAGGACCGTGACAACGCCGCCATCGAAGCGGGCTATGAGTCGCTCAGGTACGGCTGGCGGCATGTCACTCAAGACTCATGCGCGACCGCGGTTCAGGTCGGCAGGGTCCTCCGCGACAGGGGATGGCCGGGACAGCCGCATCCGTGCTCTGTCCGCTGTCTGGTGCGGCAGAGGTCCTAGACCGCCGCACCCGGTCGGCGGTCAATCTGTCACAGGGCTGGTGCTATGTCAGATCCCGGCCAGGCGCCGGGAGGAGGGGCGCAGGTAGACGAGCCAGGTCGCTGCCATGCAGACCAGGTACAACGCGATGAACCCGATATAGGCGGGGTTGCCGGTCTTGGTGGCGAGGAAGGACTGGCGGAACGCGATGTTTACCAGCACGCCGCCGAAGGCGCCGACCGCTCCCGCGATGCCGATGACCGCATTGGCCAGCCGGCGTGCGTCGTATTCCGCGGCCCTGGCACGGAAGATTGCCGGGATCATCTTGTACGTCGAGCCGTTGCCGGCACCGGACAGCGCGAACAGGGAGATGAACCCTATGTAGAACAGGACGAGCGACCGCTGCCCGGACGCGATGAGCACGGTGCCGGCGGCCAGCGCCATCGCGAGGAAGGTCCAGAATGTGGTGCGCGCCCCGCCGATCCGGTCAGCCAGCCAGCCTCCGGCCGGCCTGAGGAGCGATCCGGTTAGCGGGCCGAGGAACGTCAGGTAGGCGATCTTGACCGGATCGACCTTGCCGCCGGTGAGGAAGTGCGTCCCGAACTGATCCTGCAGCACCTGGCCGAAGGCGAAACTGAAGCCGATGAACGACCCGAACGTGCCGATGTAGAGGAACGAGATGATCCAGGTGTGCACGTCACGGCACGCCGACCGCATCGCGCGCTGCTCGTTGCGCGCCTGTCCGAGATTGTCCATGAACAGCGCGGCGCAGACCGCCGCGATGACGACAGCCGGAATGTAGATCCCGAGGATGACCCGGGGATGACCCTTGCCCGCCGTGGCCAGCACGGCCAGACCCGCGAGCTGCACCACGGCGACTCCGATGTTGCCGCCGCCGGCGTTGAGACCCAGCGCCCGGCCTTTCAGCCGCTGCGGGTAGAACGAATTGATGTTGGCCATGGACGATGCGAAATTGCCGCCGCCCACGCCCGCCAGCGCGGAAATGACGAGCAGGACCCCGTACGAGACACCGGGCCTGAGCACAATCGCGGCGGTCACCGTGGGCAAAAGCAGCAAGCTCGCGCTGATGCACGTCCAGTTGCGACCGCCGAACCGCCCGACGGCGAGCGTGTAAGGGACCCGCACACCGGAGCCGAGCGCCGTGGGAAGCGTTGTGAGCAGGAACTTCTCAGCCGCGGCGGTCTTGGGATCGGGACTGATCCCGTAGGCCGGAGTGAGGAACAGCACGAACACCGACCACAAGCTCCATACCGAGAAGCCCACATGCTCGGCCAGTATCGAGAAGATCAGATTGCGTCGCGCCACCCGGGCACCAATTCGCCGCCAGAACCCGGCGTCCTCCGGATTCCAGTCCGCGATCCACCGCCCGGCGCGCTCCGGCGCTGCGAGGGTTGCCTGGTCAGCTGATGTCGTCGCCATACCGGCGACGCTAGGAGGACCGTGTTTCGCCAAAGCTGCGGTGTCGAGACGGCGGCGGAACATTCACCGCACTTGTCGCCCGCGGTGCTGTGCGCCAGCAACCGCGCTAGGTCAGGCGGGTGGTGAGGAACTCGCGTTCGGCGGTGTTTTCGGCGCGGTCCAGGGCGGCTTGGTACGCCCGCGCCGCTTCCGCGTCGCGGCCGAGGCGGCGCAGCAGGTCGGCGCGGATGGCGTGGAACAGGTAGTAGCCGTCCAGGTTCAGCTCGTCAACCAGGTCGAGCGCGCGCCGCGGACCATCGGTCTCGGCGACCGCGACCGCGCGGTTCAGCGCGACCACTGGGGTGGGCGAGCACGCGAGCAACTGGTCGTACAGCGCCAGGATCTGGGACCAGTCGGTGTCCGCGGCGGTCGGCGCGTCGCTGTGCACGGCGTTGATCGCGGCCTGGATCTGATACGGGCCGGGCTGGTTCCGGCGCAGGCACTGCCGGACCAGCGCGTGGCCCTCGGCGATCAGCGCGCGGTCCCAGCGGGTGCGGTCCTGGCCGGCGAGCGTGATCAGGCCGCCACCGGGCGCGATCCGGGCCGCCCGGCGTGACTCGGTGAGCAGCATGAGCGCGAGCAGGCCGGTGACCTCGGGCTCGTCCGGCATGAGCTCGGCCAGCAGCCGTCCCAGCCGGATCGCCTCGGCACACAGCTCGGGACGGGTGAGATGTCCCTCGTTGAAGATCAGGTACACGACGGCGAGTACTGCCTGCAGCCGCTCCGGCAGCTCGGCCTCCGGCGGGATCCGGTACGGGATGCGCGCGTCCCGGATTTTGCCCTTGGCGCGGACCAGGCGCTGCGCCATGGTCGGCTCGGGCACCAGGAACGCCCGCGCGATCTCGGGGGTGCTGAGCCCGCCGATCAGCCGCAATGTCAGCGCGACCTGGGCGGCCTGGCTGAGCGACGGGTGACAGCAGGTGAAGATGAGCCGCAGCCGGTCGTCGCGCACCGGTCCCACCTCCAGGGGCTCGTCGTTCGTGTGCAGCAGCGCGGCCTGGGCTTGCTTGTCCGCCCGGGCGGCTTCCCGGCGCAGCCGGTCGATGGCGCGGTTGCGCGCGGTGGTGATGATCCAGCCTGCCGGGCTCGGCGGGAGGCCGTCCGCGGGCCATCGCTCGGCGGCAGTGGTGAATGCCTCCTGCACCGCGTCCTCGGCGAGGTCGATGTCACCGAGGACGCGCGTGAGGACGGCCACCGCGCGGCCATACTCCGCGCGGAAGATGTGCTCGACCTGGGTGGCGGTGGTCAGTCCTCGACCTCTTCCTGGAACGGCCGCACCTCGATCGGGATCCGGCACGCGCGGGTTGCCTTCCTGGCCCACTCCAGCGCCACGTCCAGGTCCGGCGCCTTGATGATCCACACGCCGCCGACGTGTTCCTTGCCCTCGATGAACGGGCCGTCAGTGGTCAGTACGTCCTGGCCGGCCAGCCGGACGACCGTGGCCGTGCTCGACGGATACAGCCCGCCCGCGAAAACCCAGACCCCGGCGGCCCGCATCTCCTCGTTCACCGCGTCGACGTCCTTCATCAGCTGATCGACATCCGCGGGCGGAGCCATGTCCTCGGGGTGGAAAACGCTGAGCAGATACTGCTTCATCATGTGCCTCCTAAATACCGGCGCCGGCACCCTGCCAGCCTCTCACCCGCTACACGAAGGCGCCGCACCGGAATCGACACCGGCTCACGAATTTCTTGCCAGGTACGCGATGACAGCCGCGGCCAGCGCGAGGAACGACAGCGTAGTCAGGCCGGTCCGGAGCCCGAACTCGCTGGCCAGGAAGCCTATCGCGGGCGGCCCCAGCAGGAAACCGCCGTAGCCGAGCGTAGATGCGAGCGCGACGCCCCGCGCGCCGGCCAGCAGGCCTGCCCGCGCGACGGCCACAGGGAACAGGTTGGCCAGCCCGGCACCGGTCGCGGCGAACCCGGCCAGCGCCAGCCATACGTCCGGGGCCAGCGAGGCCAGCAGCATGCCGCCGCAGGCGGCCAGCCCGCCGGCCACAAGCACCCGGGTGCGGCCGTACCGCTCGAGGAGCATGGTCCCGGTCAGCCGGCCGAAAGCCTCGGTCAGCGCGAAGGCCGCGTACCCGGCCGCGGCGAGCCCGGCGTCGGCGTCAAGGTCCTGATGCAAGTGCAGCGCGCCCCAGTCGCCGATCGCGCCCTCGTCGTAAGCGGCACACAGCGCGATCAGCCCGAGCACGCCCACCACCCGGATGAGATCACGGAGGCTAGCGGAAGAAGGAACGGGATCAGCTTCGTCAGGCACGTAGGCCGCGGGCGGACGGAGCAGCGGGCGGGCGGTCAGCGCGGTGACGAGCAAGCCGACGCCCGCGATCAAGCTCAGGTGCGGGAGCGGGGCCAGCCGCGCTGCGATCAGTCCGCCGAGCCCAGCACCGGCCAGGCCGCCGAAGCTCCAGGCCGCGTGGAAGCCGGGCATCACCGGCCGGCGCAGCGCCGCGACCAAGTCGACGGCGACCGTGTTCATCGCGACGTTCAGGCAGCCGTAGGCGGCGCCGAACGCCAGTAGCGCCAGGGCTAGCGTCAGCGCGGAATGCGCGAGTGCCGGCAGCACGAGCGCGCCGGACAGCACGCCACAGGCAGGCACCGTCACCCGGCGGCCGCCGAAGCGCCGGCATAGCGCGCCGGCGGCAAGCATGGTGGCGACCGCGCCCGCGGACAGGCCGAGCAGTGCCAGGCCCAGGGCGGCGGCCGAAGCGCCGGTCTGCTGTTTGACGGCCGGGACGCGCACCGCCCAGCTCGCGTACATGAAGCCGTGCGCGGTGAAGACCGCGCTGAGCGCGATGCGCTGCGACCGGAGGCCGCCAGCGGTCTGGCTGGCTGCGAATATTTTGCTTTCCGGTCGCACAAAATGAGGTTACGCGGGTGATGTGCCTTCCACCAGGCCGGGCTTGACGCAAAGTATTACTAGGCATAGGGTTGCTTAGTATGAATCGGGAACGTCTCAAGGGGAACCTCGACCTGCTGCTGCTGTCGGTACTCGCCGCGGGGCCAGCTCACGGCTACGCGATCATCTCCGCGCTGCGCGACCGCAGCGAGGGCACGTTCGACCTGCCCGAGGGCACGATTTACCCAGCTCTGCACCGGCTCGAGGACGCAGGCCTGCTCGGCAGCTCCTGGGCTGAGGGAGACGGGCGCAAGCGCCGGGTCTACGGGCTGACCGACAGGGGCGTTGCCGCGCTCGCATCGGAGCAGGGCGAGTGGCTTCGATTCGTGTCCGGAGTACAGGCGGTGCTGGGGTGGTCGGCATGAACCCGGTCGACGAGTACCTGCGTGAGCTCCGCGCGGGCCTGCGCACCCGCGACGCCGACCTCATTATGGCCGAGGCCGAGGACCATCTACGGGAGACGGTCGCCGCGGGACTCGCCGCCGGATTGACCGAGCGCGAGGCACAGGAGGCGGCGGTCTCGGCGTTCGGCTCGGTGCGGGCGGTGGTGCGGGCGCATGCCGTACGGCCAGGCAACCTGATCAGGGGCAGGACACCGCGGGCGATCCTCACAGACCTGTTCCTGTCCGCCTGGAAGCTCGGCGGCGTCGGCCTGGCGGCGATCGGGGTCAGCGGCGCGCTCGTGGCGCTGATGAACGCGACCCTCGGCCGCGCCTTCACCGGTCAGGCACCGGCCGGCGTGACGTTCGCCAAGGCCGACTGCGCGTCCTGGATGGCAGCGTGGAGCGGCGCGCACGATTGCGCGCAGGCGGCGATGCTAGAGGCCAGCAGCGACGCGGTCGTCCTCCGGCTCATCGGCGGCTTGGCCGGCGTCGCGGTACTCGAGGGCTACTTCCTCGCTCGCTTTGTCATGCGGCGGCGCGGGCATGAACCCGGCGCGCCGCTGGCCGGCTACTTCCCGCTGCTGGCGGCGTGCGTGTTCGGCGCCGCCGCGCTCGGGCTAACGCTGGCGCAGCTCACCGGCTTCACCGTCACGGCGGGCCCGGGCGTGTACCTGAGCGGCGCGCTTGTGTCGGCGGTGGTGGCGATCTGCTACGGCGTCCGGTCGCGGGCGGCTGCCCGGCACCTGGCCGGAATCTGGGTGCGGCACGCTGGCGCGCGTTGACACGCTCTAGTGGGCTCGATTGCGCAATTGACACGTTCATGCGGGAGCGCCGCGGGGGCGGGGCCGCGGGTGCCGCGGGGGCGGGGCCGCGGGTGCCGCGGGGGCGGGGCCGCGGGCGCGGCGAGGGGCGGGGCCGCGGGAGCGTCGAGGGCGGGGCTGCGCGGGTGCCGGGGCGTGGGCACATGGCGTGAAATGCGCGTGAAACCGCGGTGAGGTGGCGGTGAAGCCGCGAAGCGGCGGGGGATGACCGTGGTATGGTCTAGACCACAGGCGTCGTGATTGCCTGCCCGGCAACGGGGGCCCCGACAGGTCCCGCATGCTTGGATTCGGCGTCGACCTCCCGGCGATCCCGGGAGGCGGCGTCCGATAGTCTGCGAGTGACGACGGTGGTTTGACCAGCCGAGGAGATTTTCAGCTGTGACTATTCGCGTGGGCATTAACGGGTTCGGCCGCATCGGCCGTAACTTCTGGCGGGCGGTTAACGCCGCTGAAGGCGACCGCGGCATCGAGATCGTGGCCGCTAATGACCTGGGTGACATCAAGACGATGGCGCACCTGCTCAAGTACGACACGATCCTCGGCACGCTGCCGGGCGAGGTCTCGGTGTCCGACGACACGATCAGCGTCGGCGGCAAGCAGATCAAGATCCTCGCGCAGAAGGATCCGGCGCTGCTGCCGTGGGGCGACCTCGGTGTGGACATCGTGATCGAGTCCACCGGGCGGTTCACGACCGGCACCGCGGCGCGCGCGCACATCGAGGCTGGCGCGAAGAAGGTCATCATCTCCGCCCCCGCCAAGGACGAGGACATCACGGTCGTCATGGGCGTGAACGACGACGCCTACGACCCGGAGAAGCACCACGTGCTCTCCAACGCGTCCTGCACGACGAACTGCGTCGCGCCGCTGGCGAAGGTGCTGCTGGACAGCTTCGGCATCGTCAAGGGCCTGATGACGACCGTGCACGCGTACACGAACGACCAGGTCATTCTCGACTTCCCGCACAAGGACCTGCGCCGGGCGCGGGCCGCCGCGCAGAACATCATCCCGACCACCACCGGCGCGGCGAAGGCCACGTCACTGGTGCTGCCCGAACTGAAGGGCAAGCTGGACGGGCGAGCGCTGCGCGTGCCGGTGCCGGACGGCTCCATCACCGACCTGGTGGTGCAGGTGGAGCGGACGGCCACCAAGGAAGAGATCAACGCCGCGTACAAGGCGGCCGCCGAGGGCCCCCTGAAGGGTTACCTGTACTACACCGAGGACGAGATCGTTTCCTCCGACATCGTGGGTTCCCCGGCCTCGTGCACCTTCGACTCGCAGCTCACCATGGTGTTCGGCGACCAGGTGAAGGTGTTCGGCTGGTACGACAACGAGTGGGGTTACTCCTGCCGCCTTGTCGACCTGGCCGCGCTCGTCGCGTCCCGGCTGCGGTAATGCCCAGCTCGAGATTGCGGGGCGTTGACCAGCTGGACGTCGCCGGCAAGCGGGTGCTGCTCAGGTCGGACCTGAACGTACCGCTTGACCTGACCGGCTCCGGCGCGATCACCGACGACGGGCGTATCCGGGCCAGCCTTCCGGTGATCCGCGCGCTGTCCGAGCGCGGCGCACGGGTCATCGTCATGGCGCACCTGGGACGCCCGTCCGGCGCGAACTTCGCCGAGCGGGCGGCGGGCGGCCCGTCGCTGCGGGTGGTGGCCGGGCGGCTCAGCGAGCTGCTCGGCAAGCCGGTGGCGTTCGCCGCCGACGTGGTCGGCGAAGACGCGCAGAACACGGTGGCCGGGCTGGCGGACGGAGACGTGGCGCTGCTGGAGAACGTGCGGTTCGAGCCGGCCGAGACGGCCAAGGACGATGCCGCCCGGGCTGAGTTCGCCCGCAAGCTCGCCGCGCTCGGCGACCTGTACGTTGGCGACGGGTTCGGCGCGGTGCACCGCAAGCACGCCTCGGTGTACGACCTGCCGCGGCTGCTGCCGCACGCCGCCGGCGATCTGGTCCGCGACGAGGTCGCGGTGCTCGAACGGCTAACCCGCGACCCTGCCAGGCCGTTCGTGGTGGTGCTCGGCGGCAAGAAGCCGTCGGACAAGCTCGGCGTGATCCATAACCTGCTCGGCCTCGCGGATCGGATCCTCGTCTGCGGCGGCATGGCTTACACGTTCCTCGCCGCGCAGGGCTACGAGGTGGGCAACTCGGTGCTCGAGGCGGACAAGATCGACGAGGTCAAGTCCGTGCTCGCGGAGGCCGCGTCACGCGGCGTCGGGCTGGTGTTCCCGGTCGACATCGTGGTGGCGGCGAAGTTCGCACCGGACGCCGAGCACACGGTGGTCCCCGCTGACGGCATCCCGGCCGACTGGGAGGGTGTTGACGCCGGCCCGCGGACCCGCGAGCTGTTCCGGTCCAAGCTCGCGGACGCGAAGACGGTGTTCTGGAACGGGCCGGCCGGCGTGTTCGAGTTCGCGCCGTTTTCGGCGGGCACCCGGGCCGTCGCCGAGGCCGTCGCGGCGGTGGACGGGCTGACCGTGGTCGGGGGCGGCGACTCGGCGGCCGCGGTCCGCGCACTGGGCATCGGCGAGGACAAGTTCAGCCACATCTCGACCGGCGGCGGCGCCTCGCTGGAGTACCTGGAGGGCAAAACGCTGCCCGGGCTGACCGCCCTGGAAGCGGAGTGAGCGAGCGGGGTAAACGGCTGCCGCTGATGGCCGGCAACTGGAAGATGCACGAGAACCACCTCGAGGCCATCGCGCTCGTGCAGAAGCTCGCGTTCACGCTGACCGACAAGGACTACACGTTCACCGAGGTCGCCGTGCTGCCGCCGTTCACCGCGCTGCGCAGCGTGCAGACGCTGGTCACTGGCGACAAGCTGAAGATCGGGTACGGCGCGCAGGACATATCGGAGCACGACTCGGGCGCGTATACCGGGGAGATCTCCGGGCCGATGCTGGCCAAGCTCGGCTGCGCGTACGTGGTCGTGGGGCACTCGGAGCGGCGGCAGTATCACGCCGAGACCGACGCGGTGGTGAACAAGAAGGTGCAGGCCTGCCTGCGGTCCTCGCTGATTCCGATCGTGTGCGTAGGGGAATCGCTCGAGGTGCGCCGGTCTGGGGATCACATATCGTATACACTCGCTCAGCTTGACGGCTCGCTGGCCAAGGTGCCGGCCGAGGCGGTCGCGGGGCTGGTTGTGGCGTATGAGCCGGTCTGGGCGATCGGGACTGGTGAGGTGGCGACCCCGCAGGACGCCCAGGAGGCCTGCTCGGCGATCCGAGGACGCATTTCGGCGATTCATGGCGCCGAAACCGGGGTCAGTGTGCGTATCCTGTATGGCGGGTCCGTTAAACCCGGCAACATTGCGCCGATCATGGCGCAGCCGGACGTGGACGGCGCCCTGGTCGGCGGCGCAAGCCTCGACGCGGACCAGTTCGCTCAAGTATGCCGGTATCGTGAACTGCCGGTATCCTAGAGGGGGCACCAGGCCATCGACACTCAAAGAGGCGCAGAGGTAAACCGGGCATGATCATCGGACTTTCCGTTATCCTGATCATTACCAGCATCGTGATGGTGATGCTCGTCCTGCTGCACAAGGGCAAGGGCGGCGGTCTGTCGGACATGTTCGGCGGCGGAGTGTCCTCCACCCTCGGCTCCTCCTCGGTCGTCGAACGCAACCTGGACCGGATCACCTACTTTTTCGGGATCCTCTGGTTCGTGGACATCGTCGCACTGGGCTGGCTGATCAACCACTAGCGCGTACTCTTCCCGCACAGATCTTCTTACTTTCTTTATTTGCCGGTCCCAAGGGGTGATCTGTTAGTGAGTAGTGGCAACGCGATCCGCGGCAGCCGGGTAGGTGCGGGGCCGATGGGGGAGGCCGAGCGCGGCGAGTCCGCGCCTCGCGTCTGGGTCTCCTTCTGGTGTGCGAGCAAGCACGAGACTCGCCCGAGCTTCGCAACCGACGCCGCCATCCCCGAGACCTGGGAGTGCCCGCGCTGCGGCAACCCGGCAGGCCAGGACGAGCAGAATCCGCCGGCGGCGCCGCGTGTCGAGCCGTACAAGACCCATCTCGCCTACGTGAAGGAACGCCGCAGCGACACCGACGGCGAGGCCATTCTCGCCGAGGCGATCGCCCGCCTGCGCAGCACGGCGTCGGCGTAGCTTTTCGCTGGGGGAAGCCTCCCCCCAGACCCCCTCGGCTTCCGCTGAGGAGAGCCCGCGGTAGTCCGCCAAGGCGCGGTCGGTTACAGCCAGAACGTGGTGCCCACCGCGTTCGGGATGAACGCCTCCGGGAAGCGCGATGACATGGCATGCTGCGCGCGCCAGCCGGTGCAGTGCGCGGGGACCAGGACGCTCGGGGACAGGGCCGCGAGGTCGTCAAGGACGCGCGGGATCAGCGGCTCGTACAGCGGGCCGCTGAGGTGGAACCCGCCGAGCAGGGCATACAGCGGCTGGCCGCCGGTGAGGCGGGACGCGTACCTGGCGATGTTGACGACTCCCGCGTGGCCGCAGCCGGTGAGCACCACCAGGCCCTTGCCGCGCACGTTGATGATCATGCCCTGGTCGTCGAGGACGAGCGGGTCGGGCTGCCAGCCGCCGTTGGCCCAGGCCTGCTGCACCGGGAATCCCGGCTCGTAGCCGGTGACGCGCGGGACCTCACCGGTGATCAGCACCGAGCGGCCGAACAGGAAGCTCGGCTGCCGCTCCTCGATGATCTCGAAGCCCGCCCCGGTCAGCGCCGGCCGGCTGGTGGTCGGCAGTTCACGCGGCTCGCGGCCGGGCAGCACGATCCGGCGCCTGCGCCAGAAGTGCGGGTGGATGAGCACCGGCAGGTTCGCCTGGCCCAGCACCCGGATCAGGCCGTCTATCCCGGCGGTGTGGTCGAAGTGACCGTGGCTGCACTCGATCGCTTCGATGCTGGACGGGTCGATGTCCAGCCGCCGCATGTTCTCGCTGACACCATCGGGGCTGGTACCCGCGTCGAACAGGAACCGGTGCTCGGCATCGCCCTTGGTCACCGTGACCAACGCGGAAAAGCCGTGCTCGGCGATGCTGGCCGCCGGCGTGCGTGACGTGCGGAACCAGGGCGTGCTGCTGCGCGGCCGGCTCGAAGTCATGCGGCACCGCGGCTGGCATCGAGGCAGGATGGGCATCGGTGCACACAGGCCCCATCCTACGAGCGGCTTACAGCCCTTCGTTGATCAGCCGGCCGGCCTGCTCGTATGTGGCCGGGCGGCGGTACTTGAACCAGAACGCGGCGCCGACGCCCGCCACCGCGATCACGGCGTCGATCGGGCCGAGCCATTTGGCCAGCGGATAGGTGCCGGCCACCGACGAGAAGTTCTCGAACAGCAGGTACACCACGAAGCCCTGGGAGAGGAACGACAGCGCCGGCGCCAGCAGCGTCTTCCACCAGTGCACCTCGTCCCGGTGGAAGCGCAGGTAGTACAGCGCGATGCTGAACGAGACCAGCGCCTGCACGGACAAGATGATGATCACGCCCATGACCGCCATCAGGCCGTAAAGCTCGCCGTAGGCCTGCGTGGACGGGTTGCCGCTGCCGGCGAAGATCGCGAACAGGCCGATGACGACGGCCGCGATGACCGACTGCGTGATCGATGCGATGTGCGGGCTCTGCCACCGCGGATGAGTCTTGCCGAGCGCCTTCGGGAGCATGCCCTCCCGGCCGAGCGAGTAGAAGTAGCGCGCGGTGGTGTTGTGGAACGCCATGCCGCAGGCGAACGAGCCGGTGATGATCAGGTAGCTCATGATCGACGACAGCCAGTGCCCGCCGTAGGTGCCGGCCGGGCCGAGGAAGTAGTTGTAGGCATTGGTCTCGGACTGGGTGGCCGCGTCGTGGACGTTCGAGTAGCCCGACAGCGATGCCCAGGACGTCAGCGTGTAGAAGATGCCGAGGCCGATCACCGAGATGTACAGCGCGCGGGGGACGTTGCGCTTGGGATCGCGGGACTCCTCGCCGTAGTTCGGCGCCATCTCGAAACCGACCCAGGACCAGAACGCGAAGAACAGGCCGAGGCCGACCGTGCCGGCCGCGAGCTTGCCCTGGGCTGGCAGGGCCTTGAAAGCGTTGACCGGGTTCAGCGCGCTCGCGCTCGGGCTGTGCCCGCGCGCGAACAGGACGATGTCGAAGACGATCAGGATCAGCACCTCGGTGACCAGCCCGATCGCCAGCACCTTGGAGGAGAAGCTGACGTCGAAGTAGGTCAGCACCGCGATCACCGCGACCATGCCCAGAGCTAGCCACGGCCAGCTGATGTTCGTGCCGAACGCGTTGAGCTTGCCGCCGAGGAAGTACGCGAAGCCGCCGGCCAGCGAGGCCTCGAACACCGAGTAGGCGACGACCGAGGCGAAGCCGGTGCCAAGGCCCAGCTCACGACCGAGCCCATGGCTGATGTAGGAGTAGAACCCGCCGGCCGTGGTCTTCTTCCGCGCCATCGCGACGTAGCCGACCGAGAAGATCACCAGCACGATCGAGGCGAAGATGAACGCCGCCGGCGCGCCGATGCCCTCGCCGCCGCCGACGATGATCGGCACGTTGAGCATCATGGCGGTGATCGGCGCCGAGCCGGTCACGGTCAGGAACAGCACTCCACCGAGGCCGATAGCCCCCTTTCGCAGCTTCGGCACCTCGGTGCGCTGCGAGATGTCATAGTCCTCGGCGGCATTGCGCGCCGCGGTGGTGTCGGATTGGGCCACGGGCTGACCTCCCAGCTCAAGCACGTTGCCCCGGAGCGTAACAGTTGTCTGGTTTGATCATCAAGAGTTCTGGTTAGAGTTAGCATGGCCGAAACACAACCCCTTGACATTAATCGGTTGGATCGGTATCTAATTGGTTGACCGGGAGGTGATATGAAGGACGAGCTGATCGCCTTCGCCTCCAAACAGGAGATGCTGGCGAAGTCCAAGGAGTTCTGGAACCCGGACAAGACCCAGTTCTGGATCGACTCGGGCGTGCCGCTGGTGATCGACCGGCGGGACGGCTACTACATCTACGACGTCGATGGCAAGCGCCTCGTCGACGTCCACCTCAATGGCGGCACCTACAACCTGGGGCACCGGAACCCCGAAGTGTCAGCCGCGGTGACCGCGGCAATGCAGCGGTTCGACATCGGCAACCATCACTTCCCGTCGCTGGCCCGCACCGCCCTCGCGGAGAAACTGGTCAGCACCGCGCCGCCCGGCCTCACCAAGGTGATGTACGGCAGCGGCGGCGGCGAGGCCGTCGACATCGCGCTGAAGAGCGCCCGGCACGCCACGAAGAGGCGCCGCATCGTCTCGGTCGTCAAGGCCTACCACGGACACACCGGGCTGGCCGTGGCCACCGGCGACGAGCGGTTCGCGAACCTGTTCCTCGCCGACCGGCCGGACGAGTTCACCCACGTGCCCTTCAACGACCTGCAAGCCATGGACGCAGCGCTGCGCGGCAAGGACGTCGCGGCCGTGATCATGGAGACGATCCCGGCCACCTACGGCTTCCCGCTCCCGGAACCCGGCTACCTGAGCCAGGTCAAGAAGCTCTGCGAACGATACGGCGCGCTGTACATCGCCGACGAGGTGCAGACCGGCCTGATGCGCACCGGCGAACTGTGGGCGATCAGCAAGCACGGCGTCAATCCTGACATCCTGGTGTCCGGCAAGGGCATCTCCGGCGGCATGTACCCGGTCAGCGTTGTGCTGGCCACCGAGGCCGCCTCGTCCTGGCTGACCGAGGACGGGTTCGGCCACATCTCGACGTTCGGCGGGGCCGAACTCGGCTGCGTCGCCGCGCTCAAGACGCTGGAGATCACCGGCCGGCCCGAAGTCCGGTCGATGGTCCACTACATCGCCGCGCTGTTCACCGAGGGCCTGTCCCGTATCCAGGCCCAGTACCCGGACTGGTTCACCAACGTGCGGCAGGACGGGCTGGTCATGGGCCTGGAGTTCGCGCACCCGCAGGGGGCCAAGTTCGTGATGAAGCGGCTCTACGAGCACGGTGTGTGGGCGATCTTCTCCACCCTCGACCCGCACGTGCTCCAGTACAAACCTGGCATCCTGCTCGAGCCGGACCTGTGCGAGGAGCTGCTTGAGCGCACCGAGGTCGCGATCGGCAAGGCGAGGGACGACGCCCGATGATCGAGATCGATATGCTCACCGATCCGGCCGGAGTGCCACGGGCACGCGCAATGCTGCGGCGGGCCGAATGGGCGGCGCGGTCCTTCGCCCGCTACGACAAGGATTCGGTGGACCGTATCGTCCGCGCGGCAGCCGAAGCAGCGGCCGCCAAGGCCCGCGAGTACGCCGAATGGGCGGTCCGCGAGACCGGTTTCGGCGTGGTCGAGCACAAGGTGATCAAGAACGTCGCGTGCAGCACCGGGATCGCCGACCGCTACGCGGACGACGACTACGTGACGCCCCGGATAGACCCGGCGGCGAAGGTCGTCGAGGTGCCCCGCCCGGCCGGCATCGTGCTCGCGCTCACCCCGTCCACCAACCCGGTCGCCACCGTGTTCTTCAAGTGCCTGCTGGCGCTGATGACCCGCAGTGTGGTGGTGCTCAGCCCGCATCCGCTGGCGAAGCGGTGCTGCGCTGACGCGGCGCGCACGATGGCCGTGGCCGCGGTCGCGGCCGGCGCGCCGGACGGCGTGATCCAGGTCATCGACGAGCCGACCGTCCCGCTGATCAACGCCCTGATGACCGACGAGCGCACGTCGGTGATCGTCGCCACCGGCGGCGTGCCGGTGGTCCGCGCCGCGTACAGCTCAGGTACCCCGGCCATCGGCGTCGGCCCCGGCAACGTCCCCGTGCTGGTCGACGCGACCGCCGACCTGGCCAAGGCGGCCAAGCGGATCGTGGACAGCAAGAGCTTCGACAACTCGATCCTGTGCACGAACGAGTCGGTGCTCATCGTCGAAAAGCCGGCAGAGGAGCCCCTGCTGCGTCACCTGAAGAGCAACGGAGCCCACCTGCTCACGCCGGCCGACCGGGACAAGATCAGGGCCATGCTGTTCAAGTATGGTCGTTTTGATAGCAGGTTCGTCGGTAAGGACGCGAGCTGGATAGCGGCCGAGGCGGGCGTGCGGGTGCCGTCAAGCACCCGGGTGCTGCTGGCGCCGTTCGACCTGGTGGTGCCCGAGGAGCCGCTTGCGCACGAGAAGCTGTGCCCGGTGCTCGGGCTGGTCCAGGTGCCATCCGCGGAGCGCGGGATCGCGGCGGCACGCGCGGTACTGCGGCTGTCCGGGCGCGGGCACTCGGCCGCCATCCACAGTACGGACCCGCGGGTCATCATGGCGTACGCCGCGGCGGTCGAGGTGCTCCGGGTCGCGGTCAACGTGGGCAACAGCCTGGGCAGCGCCGGCCTGGAGACCGGGCTGGCGCCGTCGATGACGATCGGCACCGGGTTCTTCGGCGGGTCCTCGATGGCGGAGAACCTGCATCCGCGGCACCTGGTGCAGTGGACGCGGCTGGCGTACAACGCGGACCCGGCCGATGCGTTCGGCGACTTCACCGGGATCATCCCGTGGCAGGCTCCCGCCGGGGCTGTCCCGCCGTACCCCGTGGCCTCCAATGATTTCGGCGGAACGGCCAGCGCTGCCACCTCTGACAACGCGGCTTCGCTGCGCGAGGAGATCAGGCGCATGGTCCTCGAAGAACTGGCCGGGATCCTCAATGGCTGAGCTGCGATCGTTCATCTTCCTGTCCCGGCTCCAGCCGCAGACCATGTGCTACCTGGGCAGCTGGATCCGCGGGTCGCTGCCGCGCAGCGACGTCGCGGCGCAGGTGATCGAGGTGGCGCCCGGGCTGGACATCGAGCCGCTCACCGACGTGGCGGTCAAGCACGCCGACGTGCGGGCCGGGATCCTCGTGGTCGAGCGGCAGTTCGGCTACCTGGAGATTCACGGCGGGAACGACGAGGTCCGGTCGGCCGCGTCCGCCGTGCTCGATTCGCTCGGGGCGACCGCGGCCGACGCCACCCGGCCGGAAGTGCTCGCGGCCAAGATCATCACCCGGCTCGACCCGCAGCAGGCGTTCCTGGTGAACCGGAACAAGATCGGGTCCATGGCGCTGGCCGGGGAGTCGCTGTTCGTGCTGGAGATGCGGCCGGCCTCGTACGCGATCCTGGCCGCCAACGAGGCGGAGAAGGCGGCCCGGATCAAGCTCGTGGACTACCGGATGATCGGCGCCACCGGCCGGCTGTACCTGGCCGGCTCCGAAGCCGACGTGCGCCAGGCGGCCGAAGCGGCCGAGGAGGCGCTGAGATGAGCGATAGCTCGGACGAACTGCGCGCGCTGATCCGGGAAGTCATCAGGGACCAGCTCGGCGCGCTTCGCGCGACCGAAACGGTGGAAACGGTCGACCTTTCCACCGACGACGACCTCGCCGCGTTCGTCGCCCGGCTGCTCGCGCTCGACGAGGCCGAGCGCGAAAAGCTGCGTGTCGGCCGCAAACGGTTCCACCTGGCGGTGCCCGCGGCGCCCGCGGCGGCCCCGCCCAACATGCCGATGGCGCCAACGGGTCCGCCCTACCCGGTGCCGATGGCACCATCGGGTGGGGGTCGTGGCATGCCGATGGCGCCATCGGCACGAGGGGAAGTGCCGGGCGCGGCGCGGGGCCCGGTGCGGCGGGTGGAGCGCGGGGCGGTGACCGAGGCGATGGTGCGGGATGCGGCCCGGGCGGGGGAGCGGCTGGTGCTCGGCCGGGGCGCCGTGCTGACCCCGCTGGCCAAGGATCGCGCCCGGGCCAGCGGCGTCGAGATCGAGAAGGAGCGCTGATGCTGACCGCGACGGTGATCGGGAACGTGTGGGCGACGCGCCGCCTGGCCGAGCTGCCCTCCGGCGCCTTTCTCGAGGTGGAGGCCGAAGGCACCGGCCAGCGGCTCATCGCCTTCGACGTGCTCGGCAGCGGGCCGGGCGAACGGGTGCTGGTCGCGCAGGGATCGGTGGCGGCCGCCTGGTTCGCCGGCAAGGCGCCGCCCATCGACGCCCTGATCATCGGGTCAATTGACGAAACGGAGAACCAGTGATGGCGGACAACGCGATCGGACTGATCGAGACGAAGGGCTACGTCGCCGCGCTGGCGTCTGCGGATGCCATGGTGAAGGCGGCCAACGTGACGATCGTGGGCCGTGACCAGGTCGGGGACGGCCTGGTCGCGGTGACGATCACCGGGGACGTCGGCGCGGTGAAGGCGGCCACCGAGGCCGGGGCGGAGACCGCGTCGGCGGTCGGTGAGCTGATCTCGGTACACGTGATCCCGCGCCCGCACGCCGAGCTTTCCCGGCATTTCACGATCAGCGGTGGCTGAGACCGCTGCTGAACTGCGCGTTTACCTGCTGGTGCAGGACCTGCAACCGCAGTTCGCCGCGTATCTCGGCACGCCCACCAGGGCGCGCGGCTATCCGCCGTTCGCCGGCCAGCACGCGCTGATCACCGAGGTCGCGCCCGCCTTGGCGATCGAGCGGGTCACCGACCTGGCGCTCCGGGCAGTGCCGGGCATCGAGCCGGGGATCTTGTTCGTGGAGCGGCAGTTCGGCGTGCTGGAGGTGCACGGCCCCGGCCTGGACGAGGTGCGCCGGGCCGGGCAGGCGATCCTGGACGGCCTCGGCGCCGACGCGAAGGACCAGCTGCGGCCGCGGATCCTGTACTCGGACGTGATCGAGCACGTCACCGACGCCCACGCGATCATCATCAACAGGAACCGGGCTGGCTCGATGGTCCTGCCTGGTGACACGCTGGGGGTGTGTGAGGTCACGCCGGCGCTGTTCGCCGCCGTCGCGGCCAACGAGGCGGAGCGGGCAGCGCCGGAGGTAACCCTGGTGGACGTGCAGCTCATCGGCGCCGCGGGCCGGATCTACCTGAGCGGTCCCACCGCCGCGGTGCGCCGCGCCCTGGCCGAGATCGATGCCGTGCTCGGCGCCGTCGAGGGACGCTGACCCCATGGCCCCCGATCACGATCTCTCGGCGGGCGGCGACGTGCTGGACCGCGTGCGGGAGAGTGCCCGGGCCGCGCTGCGCGAGTACGACTGCCACCCGGACAGCTCCGTCGAGCTGCTCAACGTCTCGGAGAACGCGACGTTCCTGGTCACCGACCCCGAACACGGCCCGTCCGTGCTGCGGGTGCACCGGCTCGGCTATCACACCGAGGACGAGATCGCCTCGGAGCTGGCCTGGATGGATGCCCTGCGGGCGGAGGCCGGGGTACGCACGCCGCGGGTGCTCGCCGCGCGAGACGGCCGGCGCATCGTCACCACCGCCGCCACCGGACCGGGCGGCGCCGCGGCCGGAGGCCCAGGCCAATTCAGCACTGTGCGGCATTGCGTGCGCTTTGAGTTCCTGCCCGGAACCGAGCCCGCCGAGTCGGCCGCGGACAGTGTCGCGCACTTCGCGGAGCTGGGCGAGATCACCGCCCGGATGCACGCGCACGCCAGGGACTGGCGGCGGCCCGGCTGGTTCACCCGCTTCCACTGGGATTACCCGGCCGCGTTCGGCGCCGAGGCACGGTGGGGCCGCTGGCAGGACGGCATTGGCGTCGGTCCTGCTGAGGCGGAGATACTCGGCCGCCTCGACCGGACGCTGGAGCGGCGGCTGAGCGCGTTCGGCACCGGGCCGGAGCGATACGGCCTGGTGCACGCCGACACGCGGCTGGCCAACCTGCTCGTGCACGACGGCGCGGTCAGCGTCATCGACTTCGACGACTCCGGGTTCGGCTGGTACCTGTACGACCTCGGCACGTCGGTGAGCTTCTTCGAGCACGAGCCGGTCGTGCCGGCGCTGGTCGACAGCTGGCTGGCCGGCTACCGCGCCCACGGCGAGGTAACCGCCGCGGACGAAAACGAGATCTGGACGTTCATCATGTTCCGCCGCCTGCTGCTCGTCGCGTGGATCGGCTCGCACCGAGCCGTCGACATCGCCGCCGAACTCGGCGCTGGCTACACCCGCGACAGCTGCGACCTCGCGGAGCGGTACCTCAGCAGACACTGAAAGGCAACCCACATGTTCACTTCGATCGCAGGCCGCGCGGTGGTGGTCACCGGCGGCACCCGCGGGATCGGCAAGGGCATCGCCGCCGTGTTCGCCCGCAGCGGCGCGCGCGTGCTGATTACCGGGCGAGACCCGGCCGCGGGGGAGAAGGCCGCCGCGGAGATGGCGGGCGACGTGCGCTTCTGCCCGGCCGACGTCGCCAGGAAGGCCGACTGCGAGCGGATGGCCGCCACGGCGCTGGAGGTGTTCGGCGGCATCGACGTCGTCTGCGCGAACGCCGGCATCTTCCCCGGCGCGCGCATCGAGGAGATGACCGAGGAGGACCTGGACCTGGTGCTCGACGTGAACCTGAAGGGCACGTTCTTCACCGTCCAGGCATGCCTGCCGGCGCTGAAGCGGTCCGCCCACGGCAGGATCATCCTGACCTCCTCGATCACCGGGCCGATCACCGGCTTTCCCGGCTGGACGGCCTACGGCGCGAGCAAGGCCGGCCAGCTTGGCTACCTGCGGACCGCCGCGATCGAGCTGGCGTCCAGCGGCATCACGGTCAACGCGGTGCTGCCCGGCAACATCGCGACTGAGGGACTCGGCGATCTCGGCGCGAACTACACCAGCCAGATGACTTCGGCCATCCCCATGCAGAAGCTGGGGACCGTCGATGACATCGGCTATGCCGCGTTGTTTTTCGCGACCGACGAGGCCGGTTACATCACCGGGCAGACGATCGTGGTCGACGGCGGGCAGGTGCTGCCCGAGTCGCCGGAGGCGGTCAGATGACGATCACTCCCGACGACGTGCGGCGTACCCTGTCCGATCGCATTGGCAGCGGCCAGTACCGTCCCGGCCAGCGGCTGGGCGACGAGCGGACGCTGGCCGCCGATCTCGGGGTAAGCCGTGCCACCGTCCGGCTTGCCCTGGCGGGCCTGGCGGAGACCGGCATGGTCCGCCGGGTGCCCGGCCGCGGGGGCGGCACGTTCGTGGCCAAGGGCAAGATCGAACGCGACCTGTCCCGCATCGTCGGCGTGCCAGCGCTGCTGCGCAGCCAGGGCGTGGTGGCGGGCACCCGGGTGCTCTCCGCCCGGCTTGCCGAGCCCGGCGACGTCGCCGCCCAGGCGCTGCGCACCAGGCCCGGCGAGCTCGTCGTGGACCTGGTCCGCATCCGGCTGGCTGACGGCAGCCCGTTCTCCCTGGAAAACGCCAGGCTTCCGGCCAAGCGCTTCCCCGGACTGCTGGAGCTGCCGCTCGGCGGCTCGGTCTACGAACTCATCGAGGACCACTTCGACGTCAAGCCGGCCAAGGCCACCGAACGCATCGAGGTCGTCCTGGCCGCACCGGACGAGGCCATGATCCTCGAGGTCGAGCCGGGTACGCCGCTGCTCGCGATCACCCGCACGGTCACCGACGCCGACGGCGAGCCGATCGAGTTCTCCCGCGACCTGTTCCGCGCCGACCGTACCCGCATAGTCGTCACCACCGAAGGCTCCGGCAGCGCCCAAGCCACCGCCAGAGGAGCCCGCCTAGTCGAAATGAGAGCAGTGTGAGCCCGGCGAGCGAGCCGAAGGGCGCGGCGAGCGAAGCCAGGCGAAGCGCCCCGCCCGCGAGCGAGCCAGAAAAAATAGGCAGGATCCGGTTCATGGACCGGCAGCGGGTCAACCTGGACGGGTTCGCGGTCGAGAACGCGGAGCTCGGGCTCATCGCGCTGCGCTCACCGTACGATCCAGAGCCGGGCCTGACGATCACCGACGGCCGGATCACCGAGCTGGACGGTGTGCCCGAGCAGGACTTCGACTCGATCGACACGTTCATCGCCCGGCACGGCATCGACCCGTCGGTCGCGGCCGAGGCGATGGCGCTGCCCGACGTGGCGTTCGCCCGGCTGCTGACCGACCCCGCGGTGCCGCGCGGCGAGATCATCCGGCTCAGCGCGGGCGCGACACCCGCCAAGCTGACCCGGGTCCTGGCCGTGCTAAAGCCGCACGAGCTGGGCATGGCCATGGCCAAGCTGCGCTCCCGCCGCACCCCGAGCAACCAGGCGCACGTCACGAACCGGCTGGACGATCCGCTGCTGCTGGCCGCCGACGCGGCCACGGCCGCCGCGTTCGGCTTCCGCGAGATCGAGACGACGGTGCCGGTCCTCGACGACGCGCCGAGCAACGCGGTCGCCTGCCTCATCGGGGCGGCGGTCGCCAGCCAGGGTGTACTGATCCAGTGCTCGGTGGAGGAGGCGGCCGAACTCGAGCTCGGCATGCGCGGTCTCACCTCGTACGCGGAAACCGTTTCGCTCTACGGTACCGAGCAGGTGTTCACCGACGGCGACGACACGCCGTGGTCGAAGGCGTTTCTCACCTCTGCCTACGCCTCGCGCGGCATGAAGATGCGGGTCTCGTCCGGGGCCGGCGCCGAGGTCCTCATGGCCGGCGCCGAACGCAAGTCCATGCTCTACCTGGAGGCCCGCTGCGTCGCGCTGGCCCGCGCCCTCGGCGCGCAGGGCGTGCAGAACGGCGGCATCGACGGCGCCAGCGTCGCCGCCGCCGTGCCGAACGGGCTGCGCGAGCTGATGGCCGAGAACGTCATGGTGATGATGCGCAACCTGGAGTCCTGCTCCGGCAACGACGCGCTGATGAGCGAGTCCGACATGCGCCGCACGTCCCGCACACTGCCGATCGTGCTCGCCGGCTCGGACTTCGCGTTCAGCGGTTTTGGCTCGATTCAGCGTTATGACAACATGTTCGGCCCGAGCAACTTCAACGCCGAGGACATCGACGACTTCCTGGCCATGCAGCGGGACTGGGGTGTCGACGGCGGGCTGCGTACCGTGCCGCCGGAGCGGCTTGCCGACGTGCGCCGGGAGGCCGCCGAAGCCTGCCGGGCCGTCTACGGTTACCTCGGCCTGGCCGACTTCACCGACGAGCACGTGGCGCGCGCGATCGACGCGGCCGGGTCGAAGGATCTCGGCGAGACAGACACGCTCGCCGTGCTGACCGCGGCCCACGCCATCAGGCAGCGCGGGCTGACGGTGGTCGACATCGTGACCGCCCTCGACGAGTGCGGCTATCCAGATCTGGCGGAACGTACGGTGGCGTTTCTCCAGGCCAGGCTCGGTGGAGACTATCTCCAGACGTCCGCGATCTTCGATGAGCAGCTCACCGTGCTGTCCCTGGTCACCGACCCCAACGACTACGCCGGCCCGGGCACCGGCTACGAACCCGCACCAGAGCGCCGGCGGGAGATCGACGCGATCCGGCAGGCCCGCGGCGTCGAGGACCTGCGGGAATCCCAGGCCCGCTTCGCCGTGCCGGGGCTGCTGCGTCCGGCGGGCGCCGCGGCGCAGGGCACCGACCCGCGCGACGTGGTGATCGGCGTCTCGCCGGCCGTGGGCCGCGACGTGTGGCGCTGCCTGTCCGGCCTCGCCGTCCCGAACGTGCTGCGGGAGATACTGGCCGGGCTGGAGGAGGAAGGCTGCGTGGGCCGGATCGTCCGGTTCGGCGACACCGTCGACCTGGGCCAGATCGGGCTGGCCGCGGCTCGCCTTTCCGGCTCCGGCATCGGCATCGGCCTGCAAGGCAAGGGCACCGCGCTGATCCACCGTCGCGATCTGGCTCCGCTGGCCAACCTCGAGCTGTACTCGGTCGCGCCCACGATAACCCCGGAGCTTTACCGGCTGCTCGGCGCGAACGCCGCCCGGCACGCCAAGGGCGCCACGCCTGACCCGGCACGGAACCCTTACTCGGACGAGGCCATCGAGGCCCGCTACCACACCACGGTGATCGCGCTGATGGAACTGGAACGCCGCCGGGTAGACGCCGCGGCCGGCCCGGAAACCCTGGTGCTGTCATGACCGAGGCACGCGCGCTGTCCGGGAAGAAGGTCACCGAGCTGACCGTCGACGCGATGCGCGCCGGGGAGATCGCCGTTGCGGATCTGCGTATCCACCCCGAGACGCTGGAACGGCAAGCTCAGGCGGCCGAACGCCATGCGAACCCGCAGCTGGCGGAGAACCTGCGCCGGGCGGCCGAGCTGACCAGCCTGCCGGACGACGAGGTCCTGGCGATCTACGACGCGCTCCGGCCTGGCCGGTCCATCGCGGCTGAGCTGACGGCGCTGGCCGGGTCGCTGGCGGACCGCGGCCTGCCGCGGTGCGCGGCGCTGGTCGCCGAGGCGGCCGAGGTCTATGCCCGCCGGGGTCTGGTACGTCTTCCTAGCGGGGGGACCGCCCCCCGCACCCCCCGGTGAACACCGTTGTCGCCGGTGTCGACGTGGGCAACGCGACGACCGAGGTGGTGCTGGTGCGCGGCAGTACCATCCTGGGCGCGGGCCGGGCGCCCACCCGGGGCCGCAAGGGCTCGCCGGACTCGCTGCGCGGCGCCGCCGCGCTGATCCGGCGGGTCGAGCGCCAGGCGGATCGCCGCGCCGACGAGGCGCGGATCGCGGCGCTGCGGCCGGTGGACACGTCGGTGCTGACCGTCCCGGATGCCCCGTCGTCCCTGGGCCGGCTGCGCGTGCTGGCCGCTGGCGTGCCGACGCCCGGGGGCACCGGGACCTGTGTCGGACCGCCGGTGCTGGCCGCCGCCGGTTCGCCGGTCGTCCTCGTGCCCGCGGACCTGCGGTACGACGAGGCGGCCGCGCGGATCAACGCTGGGCCGGCGCCGGGCGCGGTGCTGGTCGCGGGCGACGAGGGTGTGCTTATCGCCAACCGGCTGGACAGCTCGGTGCCGGTCATCGACCAGGTCGACGTCGCCGCGGCGGCGGGGTGTGTCCTGGTGGCCGTCGAGGTGCGCCCGCCCGGGCAGCCGTTGCGCCTGCTGTCGGATCCGGTCGCGCTGGCCGCCGCGTTCGGCCTCGACGACGAGGATGCGGCGCACGCGGCCACGCTGTGCCGGGCGCTGACCGACAGCTCGAACGCGGTCGTCGGCCTGCTCCGGTCGCCGGACCACGCCGCGCCAGCGGGCGACGAACCGTGGGTGTCGCTGGCGGACGGCGATCGCATGCCGCTGCGGACCGCGTGCGCGCGGATACCGGACTGGCCGCCGGGAACCGTGCACGCGCTGAACGGGACCCGCGTCGACGACCTGTTCGCCGTCGATCTCGCCGAGGCGGCCGAGGCCGTCATCGCGCGCCAGGGCAGCGCGGGGCGCGCCGTGCTGGTCGCGTCGCTGGCCACGGCCGGCGACGCGCCCACCGCGGCGGACCAGCTGGCCACACTGCTCGACGTGCCGGTCAGCTCTCCGCGCACCGAACCGGAGGCCGCCCGGCTCGGCACGCTCACCACACCCGGCGCCCGCGACGACGCGCTTGTCGTGGACCTGGGCGCGGGCACGATCGACGTCGTCGGCGCGGCGGTGCAGGTGACGGTCGCGGGGGCGGGGGAGCTGCTCACCGCCGCGGTCGCGGAACTGCTCGGCATCCCGCGCGCGGCCGCCGACTGGGTCAAACGAGGACAGTGCATCCGGGTGGACGGCGGACTCAGGTACGAGGCCGAGGACGGCACCCGGGGATTCCTCGACGCGCCCGCACCGCCGTCGGCGGCCGGCATGCTGGCGGTCAGCGGTCCCGGCGGCTGGCTGCCCTTTGACCGCCGCCGTAGCCCGGGCGAATGGCGGGTTCTCCGGCTACGTATCAAACAGGACGTTCTGCATAGAAATCTCCGGCGAGGCATGCGGGCGGCCGGCGCGGACCCCAGCCAGATCCTGGTCGTCGGCGGGCCCGCCGGGGACGACGAACTGCTCGCGGTTATCGGGCGTGACGGACCGGCGGCCGGGCGCGGGAACGTGGGCGGCACGCTGGGCCACCGGTACGCGGCCGCGCTCGGCCTCGGACTGGCCGTTGCCTAACTGGGGGACGCCTCCCCCAGACCCCATCGGCGGGGGTCGGTGCGGAGCAGGCTGTAGGTCACGCCGTCGCGCCACGCGCCGTCGCGCCAGCCGACGCCGCGCTGCACGCCCTCACGCGTGAAGCCGGCCTTGGCCAGCGCATTCTGCTCGGCGACGTTGCCGACCTCGGTGGCGGCCCAGATGCGGTGCACGGCCGTGTGCGCGAACAGGTAGTCCGCGAGCAGCCGCTGAGAGTGAGTTCCTATACCGCGCCCTCGCGCCGCCGGGACCAGGGCGATGCCGATCTCCCAGCTGTGCACGGCGGGCGTGGCCTGATGACGACGCCAGTTGACCAGGCCGAGGGACTCGCCGCCGTGGTCCACGACCAGCGTCCCGCCGTCCGGCCCGATCAGGCCGTTCTCCTCCCAGCCACGCCGCCACCTGCCCAGGTTGTGCCAGCCGAACCAGCCGAACTCGCCGCAGATCGTGGGGTCCTGGAGCAGGCTGTCGAGCAGCGGCAGGTCGTCCTCGCGGACCGGGCGCAGCGTTACCGCGTCACCCATCGGTCTTGGCGACCAGGGTCAGCACGTCGTAGCTGGCGACCGGCTTGCCGTCCTGGTTGGTGACCTGCGCGTCCCAGCGCACTTCGCCGTAGTCCGCGTCCACCCGGGGCGTGATCTGCTTGCAGGTGAGGGTCACGGTCAGCTCGTCGTCCGGGTACACCGGGGTGAGGAAGCGCAGGTTCTCCAGCCCGTAGTTGGCGAGCACCGGGCCGGGATCGGGGTGCACGAACAGGCCGGCGGCGAAGCTGACGATCAGGTAGCCATGCGCGACGCGGCCGTCGAAGAACGGGTTGCGGCGCGCGGCCTCCTCGTCCATGTGCGCGTAGAACGTATCCCCGGTGAACTCCGCGAAATGCTCGATGTCGTCGAGCGTGACCTGGCGCGGGCCCGCGACGACCGTGTCGCCGACCCGGAGCGTGGCGAGTGACTTGCGGAAGGGGTGCGTCTGGTCCGCGGCGCGCGGGGCCCCTTGCACCCAGCGGCCGGTGACCTTCGCCAGTACCTTCGGGCTGGCCTGGACGGCGGTGCGCTGCATGTGGTGCAGCACGCCGCGGATGCCGCCCATCTCCTCGCCGCCGCCGGCCCGGCCCGGGCCGCCGTGCACCAGCATGGGCAGCGGCGAGCCGTGCCCGGTGGACTCCTGCGCGTCGTCGCGATCCAGCACCAGCAGGCGCCCGTGCCACGGCGCGAGGCCGCGGACCGTCGTCGCCGCGAAGTCGGTGTCCGCGGTGACGATCGAGCCGGCCAGGCTGCCGCGGCCGCGCGCGGCCAGTTCGATCGCGTCCTGGGTGTCCTGGTAGCCGATGATCGTCGCGACCGGGCCGAACGCCTCGACCTCGTGCGGCTCTGGCCGGGTGCTGTCGTCGGCGACGATGAGCAGCGGGGAAATGAACGCGCCGCGCTCCGCGTCGGCGCCGTGCACCTCGACATGCTCCGGGTCGCCGTAGACGAGGCGGCCCGCGGACAGCAGCGCCTTCGCCGAGCGGCGGACCTCCTCGCGCTGCTCCAGGCTGGCCAGCGCGCCCATGGTGGTCCGCGGGTCCCTCGGATCGCCGATGACGAGCTGGGCGAGCCGGTCGCGGACCGCGTCGGCGACTGTGCTGACCTGGTCGCGGGGGACCAGCGCACGGCGGATCGCGGTGCACTTCTGGCCCGCCTTGACGCTCATCTCGGTGACCAGCTGGCCGATGAACAGGTCGAACTCCGGCGTGCCCGGCGCGGCGTCCGGGCCGAGGATCGAGCAGTTCAGCGAGTCGGCCTCGGCGTTGAACCGGACCGCGTTCCTGGCGATCACCGGATGCGTGCGGAGCCGCTGCGCGGTGCTCGCGGAGCCGGTGAACGACACCAGGTCCTGCTCGGTCAGGTGCTCGAACAGGTCGCCGACGCCGCCGCAGATGAGCTGGAGCGAGCCTTCGGGCAGCAGGCCGGTGCCGACGATGAGCTCGACGAGGCGATTTGTCACGTAGGCGGTCTGCGTGGCGGGCTTGACCAGGCTCGGCACGCCGGCGATGAAAGCCGGGGCGAACTTCTCCAGCGGGCCCCAGACCGGGAAGTTGAACGCGTTGATCTGCACCGCGACGCCGTGTAGCGGGGCGAGAATGTGCTGGCCGCCGAACGTGCCTTGCTTACCGAGCGGCTCCGGCAGATTCTCCGGGTAGATCGTGTCGTCCGGCAACTCGCGCTTGGCCCGGCTGGCGTAGCTGAGCAGCACGCCGATACCGCCGTCCACGTCGAACCTGGCGTCTGGTTTGGTGGCGCCGGTGCGGGCGGACAGCTCGTACAGTTCGGGCCGGTGGTCGCGGAGCGTGCGGCCGAGTTCCTTGAGCAGCGCGGCACGCTGGTGGAAGGTGAGTTTGCGGAGTGCTGAGCCGCCGGTGCGTCTGCCGTAGGCGAGTGCTTCGGCCGGGTTGACGCCTTCGGAGGAGACGGTGGTGACCTCTTCTCCGGTGACCGCGTCGAGGACCGGTCTGCCTTCACCGGCCGGGGTGTGCCAGGTGCCGTTCACGTAACTGCGCAGGACCGTCATGCTGCCAACCTATCCGAGGTAAATCTGACTTCCACGGGTCGTCATCGAGACCGCGAATTGTCAGCGATGCCACGGACACCCCCGTTTGCCATCGATGCTGCCAGCGAAGTTCTTCAGGTGGGGTATTCCCTGGTGGTCTTGGTGTAGGATCCCGGCATCGAGCGCGGCGGCGGTCAGCGGCAGCCGGGTCTCCAGCACTACCGCCAGCCCGGCCAGCGTCTCCGCCGCGTGCGTGCTGACCGCCAGCTCGCAGGCGATCTCGGCGCCCAGGTCCTTGCGCCACGCCGACGGGGTGCCGCCCGGGATCCGGGTCGCCGCCCCGGCGGCCGGGCGGCGGCGCAC
>Ga0070714_100000307_pt1 | contig 37308 bp, 24 predicted proteins | sample LARL83metaG_FD_65450 | JGI IMG/M metagenome (GOLD analysis project Ga0070714, IMG submission 65450) | Corn, switchgrass and miscanthus rhizosphere microbial communities from Kellogg Biological Station, Michigan, USA - LAR L8-3 metaG | ecosystem: Host-associated > Plants > Roots > Rhizosphere ... | reverse complement strand
AATCTGCCGCTCGTAGTCGCGAAATGAAGTGGAGATTAATTCCCCGCGGCCCATGTGGCCCTGCTGTTCGGTGGGCTGTCCGGGGTAGGAGAACAAAACTTTGATTGTGAGGACCGTGGGCGAGTCGGGCGAAATTGTGGGCGAGTCGGCGCCACAGGTCGCGAGCTTGCGCACCTGAATATAGTTTCCCAGACCTTCAAACCACTGGCCACCTGAGATTCCCATCTTGTACAGGAAGCGCCAGTTGCGCACCGCGACGTTGGCCATCATGCAAGGGGCGCGATAGAACTGCGCGTAGGCTTCGACGCGATCTGGCGTGAGGTCGCGCACGATGTGTTTCGTGGTCCAACTGCCGCCCGCCACCACGACGGAGCGGGCTTTTACGCGGTAGGTTTTTCCGCCGCGCGTGTAGGCGATGGTAACGAACTCGGACTTTGCGGGATCGCTGTTGTGCTTATCGTTGTCGTGCCTGACCCAAACGGCGGTCGAGTCGAGGCGGATGCGTGCTGGCGAGCCGGGGTGATCGAGTGCTGCGAAATTTATTTTGTTCCGGCAGACGTCTTCCAGGGAATGATCGCCAGCGATGGATTCGGGAATCAGCGTCTTCACGATGAGCCGGGCCAGGCCACCGTTGCCGTCGGGGAACATCTGTTGTCCAGTCTCGTCGCTGATATCGAGCGGATGCAGCATGTCGGCGGCGTAGGCGGTGTAACCGGAGAGCGCGTCAGGACCGAGGCCGTATCCTCCGCCCTCGATAGGCGAAAGAAATGAGCGGATGGTCTCGCGACTGATGCCGTGGCGCTGCACCATGTGATCTTCGAGCGTGATCGTATCGAGCCTGCGTGAGATGGCATCGCCGGCATACTGCGGCGCTTGATCGCCCGCGTCGCCAGCCGACTGGAACTTCAATAAATCCGCGCGGGCCTTGGCCGAAATCGGAGCGCCTTCAAGTTTCTTGCCCCAGGGATCGGTGAGCCAGAGTCCGTGCGGTTGGCCGAATTTGGCTCCGAAATATAGCCCACTGGGTGCGGAACCGAGGTACGGAGTGCTCGGGAGTTTCATTTCTGGCGAAGAACCTGACCACTTCTGATATTCGAGGCGCGGTGTTTTAAGGCCGATGGATTCGTAGAATCGTGCGATGAAGCTGCGTGGATAGGGAACGGGAAAGAATGCCGAGCCTTGATGCGCAATCAGGCGATGCCCGTCCACCAGGAACTCGTTGCGTTTGGCTTCACCGCCGAAAATAGGATGGTTGTCGAGAACAAGACATGTCTTGCCTTTTCCGCCTTGCTGCTGAAAGATCAGCGCCGCCGCCAAACCGCTGATGCCTCCGCCTACGACGACGCAATCATAGGATTCGCCTGTGTCGATGACGCTCGCGGGAAGGCTCTCAAACAAACCATCGCGAATCTGGTGGCCAGCTTCAAGAACTCCGGTGGTGTTGCCGTTGGAATTTGCGTAGTCGCCGACGCCGCCGTAGCCGGTCCAGTCGTCGGTCATCGGAGCAGTCGACGTGTGCGGTGTTTGCGCCAACAGGTGCGCGGGCGAGTTTGCAGACATGAGCAAGCCACCGGAAGCGAGCAGCGTTGCATTCAGAAAATCGCGGCGAGTAATTTCCTGTTCTAACCCAAGCGCCTTGTCAGTACGCGGGTTGTTGTCGCTCGAGTCGTGCGTGCTCAGCATTTTGGATTGTGTTGTCATATTCTTTGGCATGAGTAGTTGTTATCCAACCGACCGCCCGGCTTCGTGCCGCATTATAAGGGCCGAGGTTCCCGGCGACTTGGGTCGCAACCTTCTGTGCTGTGCTACCATCTACTGTTTTTCCCTTCGCATCTGCCGGGCGAAAAGCGATTTCCGGTTCGAACAGCAGTATAACGACGGAAACTGAGGCAGTTATGAAAGATACTCTCGGGGTTCTTTTGGCAGGCGGCGCCGGGGAACGCCTCTATCCTCTCACCCGTGATCGCGCCAAGCCGGCGGTCACCTTCGGTGGAATCTACCGCATCATCGACGTCACACTCTCCAATTGCCTGAATTCCGATCTCCGCCGAGTTTATATTCTCACGCAATACAAGGCTCTCTCACTGAATCGCCACATTCGCGAAGGGTGGAACATTCTGGGCCGCGAAGTAGGAGAGTTTGTGGAAGTTCTGCCGCCGATGAAGCGCGTGAGCGATCAGTGGTATCAAGGCACGGCAGACGCGGTTTATCAGAACATCTATTCGATCGGGTCGGAGCAGCCGAAGCATGTTCTGATTCTTTCCGGCGATCACATCTACAAGATGGACTACGGCAAGATGATGAAGCAGCACCTCGATTCGGCCGCCGACATCACGCTCGCAACGATTCAAATCGATCCGCATCAGACCTATCAATTCGGCGTGGTCGATGTGGACAAAGACGGCCGCATCAACGGCTTCGAGGAAAAACCGAAAGTCACGAGGCTACGGTATCCGGCAAATCCTGAGAAAGTCGCGGGATCGATGGGCGTCTATCTGTTTAATGCTGACGTGCTGATTCCCGTGCTGCTCAAGGACGCCGAGAACCCGCACTCGACCCACGACTTCGGGAAAGACATTTTGCCGAAGATGGTGGATGACTATCGCGTCTTCGCCTACGACTTCGTCGACGAAAACAAGAAAGAGGCTCTCTACTGGCGCGACGTGGGAACGCTCGAGGCCTATTACGAAGCGAATATGGATATCGTTTCGGTCTCGCCGATTTTCAATCTCTATGACGCGCAGTGGCCGATTCGTACGCATCAACGGCAGTATCCGCCAGCGAAATTCGTTTTCGCAGAAACGGGGCGCACCGGTACGGCACTCGATTCGATTGTGTCGAACGGCTGCATTGTTTCCGGCGGCATCGTCAAGAATTCGGTGCTCTCACCGGACGTGCGCGTGAATTCCTATTCCGAAGTGGACGACTGCATTCTCTTCTCGCACGTCAGCGTGGGACGACGTTGCCGCATTCGTAGGGCGATTCTTGACCGCGACGTACACATTCCTGAAGGCACGACGATCGGATATGACGCTGAAGCAGACCGCCAGCGTTATTTCGTCACCGAAAGCGGCATCACCGTGGTCACGCGCGACTACTCGCTGTTTGAGAATCCCGTGACCGTCGATTACTTCACCAGCGAGTAGCCTCCTCACGACCAACTCCGAAAGCCGCTATTTGGAAGCACGCTCAGTCAGTAGCGCCTCCGCCTGGCTAGCGACGAGCATTGCTCCTTGAGCCCTGGCATCTTTCTCGAGAACAGCCAGATGTGTTCGTGCTGAGGGGGAGCCCGACCATAGATCAATCTCGCCCTGTGCAAGCCGGATCTGAAACTCGTAGAGGCGATAGCCAAACTTGTACGCAGAAGTGAGCGCGGCATCCAATTCGGAGCGCGCTTCGGCAGTCTTGCCTGACTTGGCTTTGACTCGGGCGTCGGCCAAGACGGCCTCGTAGCTGGGAGTTAGGCCTGCGACCGAGCGAGAGAGTGCGATGGCCTTGTCGGCCGCAGCCTGGGCTGCGGTCAAGTTAGGGACGGCAAGGAGGTTCCGGGCCAAGATGGCTTGAGACCAAGCGATGTTGCCGGCTGAATTCGACTTTTCGAATCCAGCTACGGCTTGGCGGGCTAGAGATTCGCCGTCAGTGTAGCGCTTCTCCGCCAAGGCGATCACCGCCAGAGACACGTTAATCTGAGCTGTGAAATCCTCGTCGTTCAGTTCCTTGACCAAAGCCAACGCTTGCTCGTACTGCTGTCGAGCAGTTGCCAGATTACCCTGGGCGGTAAGGGCGTCGCCCAAGCCAGCCATGGGATAGGGCTCGCCGCGACGGTAGGAAATCTCGCGGGTCATCGCGAGGGCCTGCTCATAGTACTTCTTCGCATCGGCCAGGGCGCCCATTTCGACAAACAAGTTGCCGAGATTGTTGAGCGTTGTTGAAGCGCCGCGACGGTCGCCGATGTGAGTAAAAACCGACAATGACATTTGTTGCATCTTCAACGAGCCTGACAGGTCGCCAAGTCCATCGAGCGCGTTGGCCAGGTTGCCGTAGGCGCTGGCAAGGCCGGAGAGGTCGTTCAACTCGTGATCGGCGTGAAGGACCTGTTCGTAATATTTTTGGGAGTCCCGATATTTTCCTTCAGCGTAGTAGACATTCCCAATGCGCTCGAGCGCGGCGCGAATACCGGCAAGGTTGCCGATTTCGCGGAAGACGGGGAGCGCCTCTTCGAATTTTTCCTTGGCGACTTCGTTATCGCCCTGGTCGTAAAGCAAATCGCCGATCATGAGGAGAGTGCGAGCGGCGCCCCGCCGATCGCCCGCAGAAACGAAGAGATCTCTGGCCTGATTCGAAAGGTCAATCATCTGTTGCGATTGGCCCATGCGCTCCAGAGCGTCGCCTTGCAACTGGAGCGCCTGGGCGACGAGCAAATTGGCACCGGCCGCGCGACCACGGCTCACTGCCCGCTCGGCCAACGCTGCCTGCCGTTTGAAGTCGCTCACGGATGAGGCAATGTTGACCTCGGCAAGATCAATACGAGCGCCATCGACCTCGGAGACGGACAGTTTGCGAAGATCCGCCAGCGTCTTCTCCGCGTCATTAGCTTTTCCCAGTGCGACCTGGGCTCGAATGAGAAACACGCCATAGTCAATATTGTCGGGGAAAAACTCCCAAAGGGCACGGTAGCTCTCGATCGCCTGCGACGGTTCCGCAAGAAGTTCGTGGGCGCGGCCCTCGATGAGTAAACGCTCCTCGCGGGAGAAGCGTGGCGAGAGATCAAGGGCAAGTTTGGCCTGCTCCTTCGCTTTGCTGTCGTAGCCAAGAGCAGCCCATGAGGCAGCCAATGCCGAGTGCGTAGGTGCGTGGTTGGGATCGAGTGCGGAAGCCTTCTCCAACAGGTCGCGAGCCGCAAGAACATCCAAGAAACGCAGCTTCTGCAGGCCCTGAGAATACAAACGCGCGGCTTCGGGGTTGGACGGCAGCGAGGCTCGTACCGAGGCCGACTCTGCGTCTGATAACGCACCGACACCAAGCTTCGCGCGTAGTTCGGCGCCCGCTTTGCTGACTAGACTATCGATTTCTGCCTCAGTTCCCTTCTCGGAGACCGAAGCCAGCGTCTCGCCCGCAATGGCATCTTGCAGCCGCACGTCCAGACGCAGCAGGCCGTCGCCCAAAGGAAGATACGAACCCAAAACCACGTCGTCGCTGCCCAGGTTCTGGCGGATGCGTGTGAGTGTCTGCTGGCTGAAGCTATCGGCGTCAGGTAGCGCCAGACTCATCTTCATCTGTGCGATGCTCTCGCCCGGGATCGTTCGCAACTGATTGCCTTGGTTGAGTTCAGTGGTGAGCATTTCCGAAAGCGCAGTGGAGAGCCAAGCCTTCTCAGAATTGGAGGAGAGGTTCTTGAATCCAAGCACGGCGACGGAGCGGCGGCGGTTCACCGCAGGCGTGGAGCGTGAGCGCTCGGGATGATGAAAGAAAAAGAAATATCCCGCGAGCGCGAGCAGCAATGCGACGGCGGACAGTGTCAGCCCGCTCGGCGTTCGTTTCGGCTGAATCGGAACGGAGGCAGAGGTGAGCGCCGCAGGCCGCTCGAGGTCAGCCCCCAATTCGGCGGCGGATTGATAGCGGCGCGCACGATCATGTGCAAGCGCCTTCAGAATCACTTCGTCCAACGGCGGAGGGACCGCGGAGTTGATGTTGCTGGGCGGCTCCGGCGACTGATTCAAAATCGCATTGATCAGAAGCGCGGGCACACTTTGCTGGAAAGGCCGCTTTCCAGTGGCCATCTCGTAGAGGACGGCGCCAGCGGACCAAATATCGGTGGCCGCATCGGCTACCTCGCCACTCAGTTGCTCGGGAGACATATAGGGCAGCGTGCCGCTGGTGTCTTGAGACTGAGTCGCTGTTGCAGTGAATCCGAGTTCGCTGGCGTGCGGCATGAACTGGGCGAGTCCAAAGTCCAGAATCTTCAATCGGCCATCGGGGGTGACGCGAAGGTTGCCGGGCTTTAGATCGCGATGAACGATTGCCTGCTGGTGAGCGGCCGCGAGCCCCGCGGCGAGCTGGACTCCCAGACGCACGACCTCGTCTGGCGGAAGCGGCCCCTTGGCAAGCTTCACATCCAGAGTGAGGCCCGCGATGAACTCCGTGACCAGGAAGTCGGTACCGTCCTGGCTGCCGAACTCATGCACAGTCGCGACGTTGGGATGGTTCAGGCGAGCGAGAGATAGTGCTTCTTTGCGAAAGCGCTTGCGGGCAAGGTCGTCTGCTAAAGAACCCGGTGGAAGGACTTTGATGGCAACATCGCGGTCGAGTTGTTCATCGTGCGCGCGATAAACAACTCCCATGCCTCCGGCACCGATCTGCTCGACGATCCGGTAATGCGACAGCCGATGCCCAATCATTCCGGCTCCGTGACGGGCCAAGGATATAACAGCTCATGGGATAGTGAATCAAGTAACAGGAAACGTTGCTGTCGCCGGCTAAGTCGGATTGGTTTGGAGTCTCCGACAGTTGTGGAGTTCTACGAAATAAGGAACGGGCATCCCGGCGATCGGGATGCCCGTTTAGCTTGCGTGCGGTGCTGGTGACTACTGTGGCTTCTTTGGGTCCTGTGGATGCTTCTTATCTTCCGACGTCTGCTGCTTCGGCGGAGGTTGATGTTGCGGCTGGTTCTGCTGAGGCCGCGCCTGTGGCGGAGGCGTGCGTTCTTGCGGACGCTGCGCCGGGGGCGGGTTCTGAGGCCGTGGTTGTGGTTGCTCCTGGCGTTGCGGCTCCGCCGGACGCGTGTTCTGCGGAGGAGGCGCGGGGCGATTTGCCGGAGGTTGCGCTACCGGTGGACGCTCATTGCGCGCCGGCGGCTCAGCTGAACGATCCGTGTCCGGGCGGTTCGGCTCGGGCCGATTCGGCTCGGGGCGGTTCGTGTCCGGGCGGTTCGGCTCGGGGCGATTCGGCTCGGGGCGATTCGCAGGTTGATTCGGTTCCGGACGATTATTTGGTTGCGCTACCGGCGGACGGTCGTTGCGCGTCGGGGGCTGAGCTGGACGATTCGTGTCCGGGCGATTCGTGTCCGGACGGGTCGGCTCGGGACGATTCGCCGGAGGATTCGGTTCCGGACGATTGTTCGGTTGTGCTACCGGCGGACGGTTGTTGCGGGTCGGCGGTTCAAACGGCCGATTCGCCGGCTGATTCGCCGGAGGATTCGCGCTGGGACGGTCATTGCCCGGACGTTCGTTGCCCGGACGTTCGTTGGCGGCAGGCGGAGTCGTCGGACGATTGCCCGGCTGATTGCCGGGCTGGTTCGCTGGCGGATTTCCCGGGCGATTCGCAGGTTGATTGGCGGACGGCTGACCCGGACGGTTTCCGGGCTGGTTCGTAGCCGGTTGCGTAGCGGGTTTGCCCACGATTGGCTGAGCGGGCCTTCCAGGAGGTGCTTGCCTTACCAGCGGCTGTGTAGCGGGGGCGTTCGCCGGGCGTAGGCGCTGCATTTCCTGTCGCGCCACAGGTTGACCCGGATGAGCGGCGAGTTGCTGTTGCCTGGCGGCAAATGGCACGGGCGGAGGCGGCGGAGCGACTTTCGCCACGACCGGACGGGCTTGCACGGCCCGCGGCGGCGCAGCTACGCGATTGGCCGTATTGGCATGAACTCCGAGCACCGCGTTCTGCGATGGAGCGACAGCAACCCGAGAGTTCATGGAAGCAGAAGCGATCTGTTGCGGAGTCACTCTAACGGCAACTCGTGAAACCGGCTGTCCCCCGGCGAAGGCGCCTTGCGGCACGGCCGCTACGGCTCCGGAAACACCCCTGTTCGCATAGGTCACGTTATTGATGACGGTGGTTTTGTTGACGATGGTCGTGTTGTAAACGTTCGTGACCACTGTCTGGTTGACGGTCGTGTTGCTGATGTTGACGCGATTCACGTACCCGCGGCTCACCCGATAAGAAGGAACGTAGACTTCGCGCGGGCCCAGCGGAAACCATCCTACGTTGCCACCGAAACCAACACCGCCACCGCCGCCTCCGACAAACACGACGAGCGCGGGGGCATAGACAGGCCGTACTGCAATCGGGCCCGGCACCCATCCCCAACGGCTGCCAACAAAAGCCCAGCGTCCGTAGTGGAAAGGAGCGTAGCCCCATGGAGCGTCATCTACCCACGTCCAGCCCCAGGGATCGATCCACGCCCAGTGTCCGGTGTGATACGGCGCCCAACCCACCGCCACGCGTGGATACCAGACATTGCCGTACTCAGGATTTGGCCGCCAATCGCCGTAGTCGTCGAGATCGTCGGCGCCGACAACATCGGGAGCGACATAACGCGCCGAGCGCGAATTATCAGCGCGGCGGTCGCGGTTGTCGGCCCATCGATCGAAGTCGTCTGGATCGCCAATTTGCTCAACATCTGCATTCAAACGATCGGAGCCGCTGAAGGTGGCGCGCTGTCCCTGGTGCACGGTGTAGGTTTGCCCGTTGCCGGTAGATTCGCCTTCGCCATCGCGCACCGTTACGACCGTATAAGTTCCGTCTTCGCTAGCTTCCACCCGATATTGTCCCGGCTGAAAAATAGAAAATGCCTGGTTCGGAGTATCGACTTCCATGACGTCATCGCGATCTAATCGCCGCACGCGAAGACTGATCGCACCCGAACTGAGTTGGATCTGCACCGTTCGGTCATCGAGATTGATAAAGGAGAATCCAGTGTTGCTGTTGAGGTGGATCGTCGTTGGTCCCAGTTCCACATCGGCGCGCGAATCACGGTCGGCCCAGAGTTTGTCGCCGGTTGTCATCGGCCGGTTAGGCACTGCTTCGACCCACTCGTTTTCGCCGGCGGGCTGAAAGGAAACGGACCCTTCCATGTGTCCGAGGCGCGCGGCGCGTCCGGGCGGATCGTCGTTATCCTGATCTTGTTGATCTTGCGCTGCCAGTCGCAGCGGCAATGCCATCGCAAGGAGCGCGATCGCTACGACGGAGCTGAGCATTCCTGAACTTCTACTGAATTTATTTCGCATTTTCTCCTCTTTCCCGAGATTGCATACACCCGCACTGCCCCAAGCCAAAGAGTGCAAAGTCCCAAGCACGAGGGCTTCGCCGGAATATTTCAGACGTTGTTGCGATCATTCTAGTTGCTTCGGAAAACTAACGCCTGACCTAAAAGGACTACATTGGGCAGGCAACCTTTGGACACTGCATGGGCCATGCGCGGGAGTAACCTTGCGCTGCTACAATGCCCTGTTTCACGCGCGAGTGCGATTTTGGGCGCGAACTTCAACGCCTACAACGACGTACTGTCATGTGGGTCGGACTCGAAGAGCGTCTCAGGTTGTCCGATTTTCTGAGTCCAGCCCGCGTGGAAGTCTCAGTAAGCACGTTTCCGGGGAGCACAAGTGGAAGATGTCCAGGTAGTCGCGATGCTGGTCCGGCGGTGTATCGCCGGCGATGCCGCCGCCTGGGAGGAAATCGTGCAAACTTACAATCGCCGCATTTATAACATCTGCTACCGATTCGCCGGATCGGGCGATGACGCCGAAGACCTGACGCAAGAGGTCTTCATCAAGATGTACCGCACTCTTTCGAGCTATGACCACACCAAGGGCGCATTCGTAACGTGGGTGACCACCATCACCCGCAACCTGCTGGTCGATCATTTCCGCAAGACGAAACAGGACCGGATTACGGACTCCATGGACACGACTTCGTCCGAACATGAGGACGTCCAACCGCTCAGTGAGCAAATTCCTGACCAAAAGCCAGCCCCAGACGCCCACGTCCGCAGCCGGGAGGTGGGAGAGACGGTCCATGCAGCGTTGGGGAAGCTTTCGCCAGAGCTACGGGAAGCAGTGATTCTAAGGGACTTACAGGATATGGACTATCGCGAAATTGCACAGGTTTTGAAGGTTCCGGAGGGTACCGTGAAATCACGAATAAATAGAGGGCGGGCGGAACTTGCCAGGCTCCTACAACGTACCTATAGGCAGGTGATGTGATGCCAGATCGAACAAAAAACGAGCACACCGGTAACGGAATGCAGTGTGTCGAGTTCGATCTCCTGCTGGCGGACGCGCTGGATGGCGTCCTGACAGGGGCCGGGCTCGACCGGTTCCAGGGTCACGCCCGGAGTTGCAAGGCGTGTGGGCCGCTTTTCGCCGAAGCAGAGGCGGGCCGCAACTGGCTGAAGGGTCTCACGGAGGTGGAGCCTCCAGTCAGTCTGGTCACGAATATCCTGGCATCCACGACGGGCGTTGACACCCAGCGCCTGAGGACGACCGTCCGCACGCCGCAGCCACATATTTCGTGGCTGGAAAGAGTGCAGGCATCGGTCTCCGGCTATCTCGAGCCGATCTGGGCCACGGTTCGCCAGCCTCGCTTTGCCATGTCGTTCGGCATGGCATTCTTCGCGCTGTCGGTGGGCCTGACGGTCGCCGGGGTGAAAATCGGTGACCTGCGACAGATCAGCTTGCGTCCATCGGCGATCCGGCACACGTACTACAACACGCAGGCCCGGGTCGTCCGCTACTACGAAAATGTCCGGATCGTGTACGAGGTGGAGTCGCGCGTGCGCGAAATCAAGCGCAACGTGGCGCCCGCCGAGCCCGCGCCGGCGAAACGGAAAGAGAACAAGAACGACACAACACAACAGCCCGAGCAGAAGCAGGAGCGCAATTACAGTCAGACAGAGAACCATCTGATTCTGGCCAGCGCCCCTCTGGGGACCTCTCTTCGCGATTTGCCTGTAGTGTCGGTGACCACGTACAGGAGGCTCGTATGAACTGCGCCACACACAGCGATACTGCTGCGGTGGCCTTCTGCCGCACTTGCGGCAAGCCACTTTGCAACAGCTGCACCCGCGACGTCCGCGGAGTCATTTATTGCGAGGCGTGCCTCGCGACAAGGATGGAAGGACAAGCGCCGGCCGCGGGATTTGTTCCACCCGCTCAAACGGTGTATTCCCCCAGTGGGGCGGCCTCCGCCATGCCACGGCAGCCTGTTAATTCGGGGCCGAATCCAACCGTGGCGGGTATTCTCGCTGGTTTTTTCCCGATCGGAGTTGGAGCGGTGTATGCCGGCCAGTATGCCAAGGGGCTGTCGCACCTGGTCATCATGGTGCTGCTGATAATCGGGGCGAGTTCCGATCCTCCCGAACTCGCGGCCGTGGCTCTCGGTTTCTCCATGGCATTCTTCTACGTGTACCAGATCATCGACGCAGTTCGGAGCGCGAAAGCGATCCAGATGGGCGAGCCACCGCCGGACCCGTTCGGCTTGGCGCAAACGTTCGGTGCGGGGGAGAAGTTTGAAGGAACCAAGGTTCCGGCTGGGGCCGCCGTTCTGATCGGCCTGGGTGTGCTCTTTCTGTTGCACACCGCTGGTCTCTTTGAGTTCGGGCTCGACCGCTACTGGCCGCTGATCCTGATCTTTCTTGGCGTATGGCTGTTCGCCAAACAATGGGGCCTGATCGGTGGAATCATCGCGCGGTGCCAGTGCGACCGGTGCCGTACACGTAGGTTGATGGGCCCGGCGATGCTGGTGACACTGGGCGTGCTCTTCCTGCTCGACACGGCTACCCGCGTGGGATTTGGCAGAACCTGGCCGGCGATTCTGCTGGTGGTTGGAGTGGTCAAATTGGTGCAGAGCAACGCATCGTCCGAGGGACACGTCGGCCCGCTACCTCCGGGCATTCCACCAAGCGTTCCGCCGAGTGCTCCGCCGTCGCAGAATGCGCAGCAGCCACCCTCATCTGGCGAGGTGAAAAATGTCTAGCCCAGTGATGACTCCGGGCGTACCGCCCATTGCTCCGCCGCCGCGGCGCCGCTCGTTTGCCGGTCCCTTCGTCCTGATCGTGCTGGGAACGGTGTGTCTGCTCGGCACGATGCATGTCTTGTCACTCAGCCGGCTGGCACACTTATTCGCGAACTACTGGCCAATGCTGCTGATTCTGTGGGGCGTGATCAAACTGATCGAGCACCAGCAGGCGCAGCGCGAGGGTGTTCGAGCCAGCGGGATCGGCGCAGGCGGCATCTTCCTGGTGGTCATGATTGTCGTCTTCGGTTTGATAGCGACGCAGCTCGAACGCGTCAACTGGTCGGGGATTCGCAACAATATCAACCTCGATGATGACGACATCTCTAACTTGTTCGGGGAGACGTATAACTTTAACGATCATCTGGACCAGGACTATCCCGCGGGGGCGAGCCTGAAGGTAATTGACAATCACGGCGCGGTCAGCGTCCATGCGGCAGACGACAACAAGATCACGATCATCGTCCGCAAGCGCGTTGGAGCGGAGAATCAGGGCGACGCCGACAAGTACAACGGCGAAACCAAGCCCACCATTACTACCATCGGTGGTCTGGTCACGATCGATGCCAAGACGGAAGGCGCGGGCGATCACGCTGTGGAGAGCGATCTCGATATCGCTGTGCCTCGAAAAGCAGCAGTATCGATCATTTCGCGCCGGGGCGATGTGAACGTGACCGGCCGCGACGGCAATGTTGACGTTGCATCCCAACACTCCGACACGACGATCGAAGATGTGCATGGAAACGTGAAAGTGAGCCAGGAGAAAGGCTCGGTACGCGTGGAGCAAATCACGGGTGACGTGCACGTCGAAGGCAGGGTGAACGAAGTTTCAGTCGCGGACATCAAAGGCGCAGTGCAACTCGACGGCGAATTTCAGGAGAGCGTGAAGCTGGCGCGGATTACGAAAACCGTGACGTTCAAATCTTCGCGCACTGACATGGAATTCTCGCGCATTGAAGGGTCGCTGGACCTTGATTCCGACGAACTCCATGCCGAGGAAATTACCGGCCCGCTCCACCTGACGACTCGCTCGAAGAATATTCGGTTGGGCGACGTCTCTGGGGATGTGCGCCTGCAGGATGACAATGGCGCTGTTGAAGTTGTGATGCGTGGGCTCGGCAACGTACAGATTGATAACCGCAGTGGCGCCATTCAGCTAAGCCTGCCGGACAAGGCCGGATTCCGAGTGGATGCCCGCACACGCGATGGCGAGATCCAGTCAGACTTCGCTGAGTTGAAAGTGAACAACGACGACCACGAAGCCAGGGCCAGCGGAAGCGTCGGGAATGGGTCGGCGCACATCGTTCTCAACAACGAGCACGACAATATTGAAATTCGCAGAGCGACCTTACAGCCGCCGAAACCACCGGAGCCACCGAATCCTGGCAAGGCTGGGAAGGCGCTGCCGGCACCGAAAGTGAAGGTTGAGGCGACGGAGAATTGACCAAAGCAGGTTTCAAGGTTTCAAGGTTGCCATCACCGAGGCCACCTTGAAACTCTGAAACTTTGAAACCTGCACTCCTCACCTTTTCTGTTTCACCAGCGCTTCCACCTGCGCGAGGACTTCATCTTCGCTTAATGCGGTTGAGTTGATCACTACCGCATCGTTCGCAGCTACGAGAGGTGATGCCGCGCGGGTGCGGTCGCGTCGGTCACGCTCGCGCAACTCTGCCGCGACGTTGGCGGCTACCTCACCCTTAATCTTGTGTTGTTCCATGCGGCGCTGCTCGCGCACGACCGGATCGGCATCAAGGAAAATCTTTAAGTCCGCATTGGGGAACACCTGCGTCCCAATGTCGCGGCCTTCCATCACCACGCCGCCGCCGGTACCCATTTCCCGCTGGTGCGCAACCATCCACTCTCGAACCTTGGGATGAACCGAGACGCGAGATGCACCCTCGGAAACATCGCGCTCGCGAATGCGGGAGGATACGTCGCGCCCGTCGAGCAACGTACGGTTCCCGCCGATGGTAGGCTCGAGCTGAATCCGCAGGTTTTGCGCCAGCTTCACCAACGCCGCTTCGTCGTCGAACGAAGCATCTTTTTCGATCGCCTTCAGGGCCAAGGCACGATACATCGCTCCGCTCTCCAGGTTGACATAGCCCAGCTTTCGCGCCAGGCGCGAGGCAATTGTGCTTTTACCTGCGCCGGCCGGGCCGTCGATGGCGATGATTAGCTTGCGGGACGCGGATGCGCTCGAATGATCATTCATTGTTGAAGTTACAGATTGTACACGGATGGGCTAGGAGTTTTCGGCAATGAGGTCACAAGTGCAGGACTTTGTTTTGTAAGTCGTGGGCGGCTTGCGCAACGTTTTCAGGTTTGCCCAGATCGCGCCAATAATAGTCGTCGGCCCGAAAGGCAAGGATCTTTTCTCCGTGGCTGGATAGCCGCAAATAAGAAGTAATGATGGAGAAAACGCCGTCTTCGGTCATTCGTGGAAGCAAACGCGGAGAAATCACGTGGACTCCGGAAAACGCCAGAGGCCGCACCTGTGATGCATGACGAATCATCTCCGGCGCCCCGTCGCGTCCGGCGCGCCGTCCGCAAAGCTGGTTCTGCTCATCGAACAACAGATATCGCGACGTTTCGCGATCTTGAACGGCCAGGGTTGCGAGCGCCTGATTCTCGCGATGAAACTGCACCATACGTTTGAGATCGATCGAGCTAAGGACGTCGACATTGTGGAGGAGAAATGGTTCGTCGACATGGCTCGAGTTTTCCAGAAAGAACCAGGCCGCTTTTTTCAGGCCACCGCCGGTGTCGAGCAGGGTCTCTTCGCGCGAGATCTCGATCCGCATGCCGAAGTTGCCGTTTTTCTTCAGGTAATCGGCAAACATGTCGGCAAAGTGATGCACGTTGACGATAACGTCGCGAACGCCAACACTGCCCAGGCGGCGGAGGACAATCTCCAGCAGCGTGTGGCCAGCTACCTCCACCAGGGCTTTGGGACGATCATTGGTGAGGGGACGCAGGCGCGTCCCGAGACCAGCGGCCAGAATCATGGCTTTCATTGCCGTGATTGCTCCGGCTTGGGCGTCTGGCTTTCGGCCGCCATTCTCTCCAGTTCGCGATGCACTACTACGACCTCGACGCCGTAGCGGCCTTCCAAGTGTTTAGCTAGTTGCTCCGCCAGATACACCGAACGGTGCTGGCCGCCGGTGCAACCGAAGGACACCATCAGGTTCTTGAAGCTGCGGCGCTGATAGCTGTTCACACTCGCGTCTACGAGCGACATGACGCTGGCGAGAAACTGGTGGACGCTCTCCTGCTGATTCAGGTAGTCGATCACGGGTGCGTCTCTTCCAGTCAGAGCTTTGAAGCGGTCTTCTCGTCCGGGATTTGGGAGGCATCGTCCATCGAAAACGGGCCCGCCGCCGTTGCCGCTCTCGTCCTTTGGATAGCCGCGGTGAAAAGAGAAACTAACGATCCGCACGACCAGGCTATCCGCTTCGGAAGCGAGGCCCTGCAGTTTCTCGGAGGCGAGCATGCTGTGGAAGGCTTCCATCAACGTGGGCAACGCAATCGGCAGCGTGACGTTGTGCAGCAGCCAGCGCAGGTTTTTCAGCGCATATGGCACGCTTTGGAGAAAATGCGCCTTGCGCTCGTAAAATCCACGGAATCCATAGGCGCCGAGCGCCTGCATGATGCGGATGTAGACGTAGGCATAGTAGTGCTGCATGAACGCGTCGCGCTTCAGGTCGCTGAAGGCTGGCAGCGTGTCGAGATAGTGATCCAGCAACTGTTGCCGCAGGTCGGGAGGCAGGTCTGCTTTGGCGTCGTACAGAAGAGAGGCGACATCGTATTGCAGAGCGCCTTTCCGGCCGCCTTGATAATCGAGAAAGTACGGCTGCCCGTCGCGCAGCATGATGTTGCGGGACTGGAAATCGCGATATAGAAAATAGTCTCGGCCCGCGCTCAACAGGAATTTCGTCAGGCGGCTGAAGTCGTCTTCCAAGGCCTGCTCGCTGAAGGGAATGCCGGCGAGCCGCAGAAAGTAATATTTGAAGTAGTTCAGATCCCACGAGATGGACTGGCGATCGAAACTTCCGCGCGGATAGCAGACTTTGTAATTCAGGTCGCGTCCGGCCTCGATCTGGAAGCGAGGCAAAGTGGCAATAACGGTCCGATACGCATCGACCGCCGCGGGGCTGATCGTTTCACCCGTGCGATTCTGCGAGAGAAATTCGAAGAGAGAAGTGTCCCCAAAATCCTCTTCGAGATACGCGCCGTGGTCCAAGTCCTGGGCGTAGATTTCCGGCACCGGCAGACCGTGCTTGCGAAAATGCCGCGAGAACTCGAGAAAGGCGGCATTCTCTTCGCGCACGTTATAAAGGATGCCGATGGCGCGGGCTTTTTCGCCCACCAAGCGGATAATCTTGCGTCCCGACCCGCCGAGTTGGCCCTGCAAGGGCTGAACCCGCTCAACGGGCGAAGTGAAATGCTGTTCGAAGAGAGTCTTGAGGACGTCCATGAATTGTAGATTCCGCGATTCAGCCCGCCGCTTCCCCACAAAGATAACATCGAAGCGTATTTGCGGAGCGGTAGAGGCATCTTCTAGCGCAACCCAGAGTGCAACCTAATTCCCAACCCGGTCGGAACCCGCATCACAAACCTCGCGCGGACGTCCTGTACAATTTCCCTGTGAATTGGCGTACGAAATTGTGCCTGGCTGCGGCCCTTCTTTTGTCGATGGGAATCGGCGTGCGGGCAGAGTCGGTTTCGCAGTTGCAGCCAACTGGCTACGTCAATGACTTCGCGCACGTTCTTGACCAACAGACGGTCGCTGAAATGACAGACATCAGCGGGCAGGTCGACCATAAGGCGCATGCGCAGATCGCCGTGGTCACGATCAATACTCTGGACGGGTCCGACATCGAGAGTTTCGCGGTCGATCTCTATAAGAAATGGGGCATCGGCAGCAAGTCCACGGATCATGGCGTGCTGATTCTTTACGCGATCAAGGATCGCCGGGCACGAGTTGAAGTGGGCTATGGACTGGAACCGATCTTGCCCGATGGCAAGGTCGGAGGCTTTCAGCGCGAAGCCATTCCGTTGATGCGCAGCGAGAATTACAGCGATGCGCTGATGCTGGTCACAAGCCGCATTGCCGATGTTATTGCTAAGGATGCGGGAGTCCAGCTGACGACCTCGCAGCCACGAGCCCCGACGCGGCAAGTGCACGAGCCTGGCGGAGGATTGTCTTTTGGCTCCGTGGTTGTGATCATCATCGTCATCCTGATTGTTCTTCTTACTCCACTACGCAGCATTTTATTCTGGCTCCTCTTCTCGAACGTCTTCGGTGGACGAGGCGGTTTCGGGGGCGGTGGTTTCGGGGGCGGTGGTTTCGGAGGCGGCGGGGGATTTGGTGGAGGCGGCGGGTTTGGCGGCTTTGGCGGGGGCAGTTCCGGAGGCGGTGGGGCAAGCAGTAGCTGGTAGCAAGCGAGGGCGCAATGGTTGGTCAGGATAAAATCGACGAGTTTGTGAAACGGGTCCGCGAGGCGGCCGGAGGGAATCTTGAGAGTGTGATTCTCTTTGGCTCTGCAGTGTCTGGGGATTTTCACCCCGGCCTCTCAAACCTGAATCTGTTCTGCGTTCTGCGCGACAGTTCGTTCGCGGCCTTGCAGGCCCTGGCGCCGGTCGCCAAGTGGTGGGAGCGCCAGAAGCAGCCGCCACCGCTCTGCATGACGCGGCAGGAACTCGAGCGGTCCACGGACGTTTTCACCATCGAACTGTTGGACATGCAGCAACATCACCGCGTGCTTTTTGGCGAAGATGTTGTCCAGAGCCTGCGCATTCCCATGCACATTCATCGGATTCAGGTGGAGTATGAGCTGCGCGAAAAACTGATTCTGCTGCGGCAACAATATCTTCTGGCGTCGGACAACGATTCACGGTTGTGGGACCTGATGCTGCACTCTGTGACATCGTTCGCTACACTGTTTCGTCACGCGCTGATTGCGCTTGGCGACCGCGAGCAGACAGGACGTCGAGCAGCGGTCGAAGCTTTGTCGAAACATGCGGAATTCGATCCATCCGCCATCCTCCAACTCATGGATGTGCGCGAGCACAAAGCGGACCATAAGAAGATGGACGTGCAGGATGTTTTCGGTCGCTACCTGACTGCGATTGAGAAGGTCACCACGGCGGTGGACAAAGCGTTAGACTCAAGTGCGTCCGGTCGTGGCTGATAACGTAACAACGAAAGTTTGAGGAGAGACTTATGAGCAAAGGCTTAATCGTGCTGATCGTTCTCATCGTAGTTGTCGGGCTGATCGGACTCGTCTTCTTCGGGCAATACGTTGGCGTGAAAAACACGCTGGTGACCAAGAATGAGGCCGTCAAGGCGGCATGGTCGCAGGTGGACATCGTGCTGCAGCGGCGCGCCGACCTGATCCCCAACCTGGTTGAAACGGTCAAAGGCTATGCGCAGCAAGAGGTGACTGTGTTTGGCGACATCGCGAAAGCCCGGTCTGCGCTGCTTTCGGCCGGAACCCCGCAGGAAAAGATCGCGGCCAACGGACAATTGGACGGGGCGCTGGGGCGCCTGCTGCTTGTGGTGGAGAATTATCCGCAATTGAAATCGAACGAGAATTTCCTGCGCCTGCAGGACGAACTGGCCGGCACCGAGAACCGCATCGCAGTGGAGCGCAAGCGCTACAACGACAAGTTGCAAGACTACAACACGTACGTGCAGCAATTTCCCAACAGTATTTTTGCAGGATGGGCTGGTTTCAAAACCAACGACGCTTACTTCACGGCGTCGGAAGGAGCCCGCCAGGTGCCCAAGGTGAATTTTGCGAATCCGAGCACTTCGGCGCCACCAGCGACTCCGCAACCAGCGCCTGCGAAGTAGCCGCTGGTTATTTGCCGCTGCGGCGAAATACGTAGATTCTGGCGCTGTCTTCGATGAGATGTCCGGGCGAACCTTCGATCTCCACCTGAGCCGCTTTCACGTATTGGGTGTTGATGTACATTTGCATCCAGGCAAAAAATGTTTCACGAGAGCCGCCGGGCTGCCACAGCCAGGATAGTTCATCGTCGACGAACACCAGGAACTGGGGCTGGGAGCGTGTGACTTCGTCGATCATTTCCCGCTGCATCCGGTCGGCATATTTCTGGTCCTCCATCAGGCCATAGGTGTAGATGTAACCCGTGGCTGAGCGCCGTACCGCATAGAAATAGATTTCCGGTTCTGAGCCAAAGATTGCAACGCGAGCGCTTGGGGGAGAGTTTGCTTTCAGATATTCCCCAATTTGTTGCGCCTCAAGGAAAGGGTTGGCGGAATAGATCCTGCGGCAGGCAGCGGCGGGGTCCGGCGCAAAGAGAAACGACCTTTGTTGAAAGAGTGAAATCGCGAACGCGACCGCAAAGACCGCAGGTGGAATTACTTGCGAAAAGCGAAGGCCGCGATTCGCCAGGAACTCTTGAACCGTGCTGACACTGAGACCACAGAGCAGGGACATCGCCGGCAACAGTAGGATGAAATAGTGGCTGCGGAAATAGAGTCCGGCGGACACACCAGCGAACGAGAACACTAGCAGCCCAGTTACGAACACAGCACTCGAGCGCGCCCTTCGATACCAAAACAAAGCGATCAGGCCACACGCGGCGATTATCCAGATCGCTGTGTTTAGCCGGAGCAGATCAGCAACTGTCGCGCGGAATTCATGGAATCCTTCTGCTCGCGAAAGATCGGTCGCGTAGGTCCGCGCATAAGAAAAGGTCCAAAACCAGAAATTCTTGAAGACTCCCGCCCGGAACAAAAGCAGACAGGTTAGAGCGAACGGCCAAGCGATTCCCGCACACAGGACGCTCGCCCGCACGAGCAGGAAGCGCCAGTCCACGAGCCGTTCCCATTCGGAATAAATCAAATATGCGATGGAAAATGCGGAGAAGACGATGCCCGGCTGCTTCATGAGGAAAGCGAGGCCGAGGCAACTGCCGCTGCAGAAGAAAAGAGCGAGCCGGTGCGATTCGATGGCGGAAAGCAAAATCAGAATCCCGGCGACTGCGGCGAACACCACGAAATGTGTGGCGTGACCGGCCATACCGAGCACCGACGGACTGGCGGAAAGCAACGCGTAGGTCATCCCGGCAAAAGCCGCAGAGAATGCTCCGAACAGTTTTCTGGCGAGTGCAAAGATGAGCAGCGTGGTCGCGGCATTGAGGAGCAACAACCCGGTATGGATCCCTGCGCTGGTTTGCCCGAAAATCGCCATAATCAGCGCGTAGGCGGCGTATGTTCCGGGTAATTTCATGTTGTAGGCGAGCAGATAGGGAGGTATGCCCTGAAGCATCAGTTGGCCGGAATACGCGTACTCGCCTTCGTCGCGTTCCAGCGGCACGTCACGCAATCGGAAGCGCAGGAAAGCAAAACACAGAATCACGAATAGGAGGAACCAAGAAGCCCAGCGGACGTTTTGCAGCCAGGAAAACAGACCGGATGGTACGGACCCGGAATTCTTGCCCTGCTGTCTCTTTTTCGTGGCGCTCACTGTCTAGATGGCGATACAGGTAGTGAATTATAGACAGAGGAAGGTATATTTACTGACCGGTTCGAATGCCGGAAGAGTTAGAGCGGGACGTGGGCCGAATCTGCTCGGATGGGACCACTCCTTTGCCCTCCAGAACTGAGTAGAACTTGTCGGATTCCAGATTCTTGATCACATCTACCGCACGAGACGGCCAGCGGATTTCGATGCTATCGATTTTGGCCGCCGTGCCCAGGCCGAAGTGCGCACGAAGATCGCTTTGCGAGAGATAGCTGCCTCCGCTGCGGATCTGCTCCGTCTGTGTCACGCCCCCGGCGGTGAGTTTGATGCGGGCGCCGATCCCGAGATGGTTGCTCTTAGTGCCAGCCAGTTCCAGGCCAACCCAATGACGTCCGGGCACACCGTGGTTGCGAAGAACCATCGGCGCGCCGTCAATGTCCTCCACCACAACGTCGAGTTGCCCGTCGTTGAAAAGATCGCCGACCGCGAGGCCGCGGGAGGTCCGCCGCTGCGTCAGCGCAGGCCCGACTTGGTCGCTGGCGTTGCAGAACGTGCCGTCCTTCTGGTTCAGTTGCAACACTCCGGGCTGTTGATAGCCGACTCCGGATTGCAGGCGGGCAACCTGCGGGTACACGTGCCCACTGACGAAGATCAAGTCGAGCCAGCCATCGTTGTCCACGTCAAAAAATGCGTTGCCCCATTTCACATAGGGCATGGACGGCAGAGCTTCACCGGATTTATACGAAACGTCATCGAATTGCCAGTCGCCGTTGTTGCGATAGAGAGTGTTGTATTCGTTCTCGAAGTTTGTGATGTAGATGGAAGGCAGTCCAGTGTGGAGATAGTCGCCGATCGCGACGCCCATGCAGGCCTGCTCGGTTCCGTCGGCACTCACCGAGGTCCCGGACTCGAGGCCGATCTCAGTGAATTTTCCGTTGCCTTCGTTCTTGTAAAGGTAATTCGGAGTTGCATCGTTGGCGATGAAGATGTCAGAACGGCCCGTATTGTTGAAGTCGACCCAGGTGACGCCGAGTCCGAAATATCCGTTGGGATCATCCACGCCTGCGCTCTTCGATACCTCGGTAAAGGTGCCGTCGCGATTATTGTGATACAGGCTGTCGCCGGCGCCCTTTAGCCCGCGAGGGCCGCACTGCACGTCTAACCCGCGGAAGGTGCAGGTGGGGAGCTTGCCGAACGCGGGCAGATTGTCGAAGCGGAAATCGACGTAATTGGTGACCATAAGGTCGACAAAGCCGTCGTTGTCGTAGTCTCCGAAGGAGGCCCCGGTGGAATTTCTGGTATCACCGACGCCGGCTTTCGCAGTCACATCGGTAAAGGTGCCGTCACCATTATTTCGGTAAAGAACATTCGCACCAAGGCAGGTGATGTAAAGGTCGGGCCATCCGTCATTGTTATAGTCCGCGACGGCACCGCCGTTGGCAAAACATGGGGTGGCGATGCCAGCCTTATCGGTAACGTCGGTGAACGTACCATCATGATTGTTGTGGTAGAGAGCGCCGGGCGCAGACTCATGCTTCATCGCCATCTCGAGGGTGGGCGCGTTGGTGAAGTAGATATCGGGCCAACCATCGCGGTCGTAGTCGAGGAGGATCACGCCGCCGCTCATCGATTCCGGAATGTACTTCTTCTCAGGAGAATAGGCGTGGCGAAAGCGGATGCCGGCCTTTTCGGTAACGTCCTCAAGTTGCGGCACGGGACGGCCTGTACACGCTACTGTCTTCGCGCCAGCGGGAGGTGGCGGAGCAACGTCGTGCCCGGCCTGGCCGCGCACCTGAATGAGAGACTGCAGAACCAACAGGCAGCCGAGGAGCGAGTTGCGCGCGAGAAAATTCATAGGCGCTCAGTCGGACGCAGAAGGACCCATGCCTGATTGGCGTGGAGGAGGCAGCGTGATGTTCCTGCTCTTAGTCTTAAGCGCCCGATATATTTTCGCCTCGCGATCGGCATCGTCTTTGCGCCCGACGGCCCGATAAGCCGACTGCAATTGATAGTGAGCGGGCTCGAATTGGGGCTTCAGACGCACTGAGGCCTCGAGGTAGCTGAGAGCTTCGTCGGCCTTGCCTTCGGTTAGGAGTTCTTTGCCTAGTTCGTAATTGGCTTCAGGATGGTCTGGGTTACGAGCCAAGACTTTCTTCCAGAGCTCGACCGCCTGCGTGTTCTGCGATTGCTGCTGCAAGGTGAAGGCAAGATTAAATTCCGCTTCGGCATTGTCGGGATCGAGCTGCAAGTCTGCTTGCAATTCCTGCGCTGCTTCGGCGGGGCGATTCAATCGGAGAAGCGCGAGGCCGGCGAAGTAGTGGGCTTGCGCGAGCTTTGAATCCAGATCGAGGGCTCGATGGCAGATCTCGACTGTCTTCGCGTAGTTGCCCATCTGCGACCAGAGTTGCGCCACCAGCAGGAGCGTATCAGTGGAGAGGTTCTGCTGCTGGAGTTTGTTGAGCTGGTCGGCGGCTTCAGAGTATTTGTTTGTATACACGAGCGAGGCCGCCCACGAATACGCGAGTTCATGAAGTTGCAACGCGGAATCGCCGAGCGGCTTGAACACTTGTGCGGCTTCAGAATAAGAGTGCATAGCGAAGAGGGCAGTTCCCAGCATCGCCCGAGCTACATTGTCTTGCGGATCCCCCGCGACGACGATGCGAAGCGCACGGATACACTCGGGATAATCTTGAGCTCGCGCCGCAGCGATTCCAGTATTCCGCAACAGTCCCGGAACATCGGCATTCCAGCCTGCCGCCTCATGGAAGTGCGCCAGCGCGAGGGAATATTGTTGCTGCTGTGCTTCTGCGGTGCCGAGGTCATTCAGCGTGTTCGCCAGCAATGAGCGGAGTTCGAGTTGCAGGCGTTTATTCTGCGCACGCACTTGCGGAGCTGGCATCGCACGCTCGAACCGTGAACGGATGTGCGCCGCATCCTCAAGGACCACATCTCGTGGAGAGGACGCGCTCGCTGTGGCTTTCTTGTCGGGGCCGGCTAGGGCTGATTCACGCTTGAAATCGTCGAGGTCGTTCGCCGCTCGATAGGCGTCGGCCAGAATTCGGTGTATTGCGTGATCGGTGATTGGTTCCTGGAGCTTGTGAAATGCGATCTTCGCTTGCTCGTATTCCTTCATCTGAAGCAACGACGCGCCGAGCAGGTACGATGCCGCGGGATCCTCTTGCAGACTTAAAACATGCTGGAATGACTTTACCGCCTCGCTATACCACTGCTTCGTCATCCAGAGCTTGCCCTGCAGGTACCAAGCATGGGCATCGTTCGGGTCGGCAACTAAGACGTCGGTAACGAGCGACAGGGACTCATCAAAGCGCCGTGTCTGGAAATAGGTCTGTGCGAGGTCGACGCGCGTCGCGGAGGAGGTCTCAAAGTCATTAGAACGCCGGTATTCGTCGATTGCGGCCGCCGGTGAGCCCTGGGCAAGATCAATGCCACCAAGATCGCGCAGGGCCAACCCCAGAACCAACTTGCTGGCGGTTGACACTGCTGTGGGATCGCCGGACTGCTTGGCAGACTCGAGCGTCTGAATGCGCTGCTGTAGCTCTCCCTTCAGATCGGTCGGCCGGGCGAGAGAACGGCCGTAATCCGCATGTGCGGGCGACGGTGGGTTTTGGTGTTGAGCGAACGATGACGGCGGAGAAAGAAGAATCAGCAGGAAGATCGAGACGACACACGGTCTGCATGAAAACGCAAACGGACTCAAACCGACCGATACGGACTGAGCACGTCGCATTGCACAGCTACTCCTGTATCAGGAATTCCGTAGGGCCCGGGAGTCCCGGACCCTACGTGGTCCCTATTTTACGTTCCTTATCCTACATCCAGTTAGAAAGTAACTCTCAATCCATACTGGATTTCGCGATCGTTATTCACCACGATCCCCGTCGCCGCAAGGCTCGCGCCCGGTTGCATCAGGGTGATCAGACTGTTGGTCGTGCTGCAGGGCTGGTAGAAGCCACCCGTAGCCGCTCCACAATTCACGGACCCAATCGGGGATCCGTTGGCGTTGGGCGAGAAGTTTGGATGATTAAAGAGGTTGAATGTGTCCAGCCGGAACTGCAGGCCAACGCGCTCAGTAATCTTCCAGTTCTTCTGCAGGGTGAAGTCGGTACTGACGAATTTTGGTCCATGGCAATAGCCGAGAGGCTCGTTGCCCATGGTTCCAATCGACTGACCGACTACGGTGAAGGCAGCGGGATTGTAGATGTTCGGTCCGCTGGCTCCGCTTGTGCAACTGACTCCAGTGATGGACGGACGCCGGTTGGAACCCGGAGCCCACGGCGGGCCCGCGTTCCCGGTGCCATAGAGTGCGTTCAGGCCGAGCGCCGTTCCAGCTCCGCCGGCCAGTAGCGCAGTGTTCTCTGACAGTCCGGCACTGTTGACGGTAGTTGACGGACCAGACTCAGCGGTCGTGATGCCACCGACCTGCCAGCCACCCGCCACATTCCGCACCAATGCACTGTGCCCTTTCAGTTCAGGCAGAGGCACCAGCAGGTTGGCGACGAAAATATGCGGCCGGTTGATTTGCGTGTTGCCACGATCCAAACTCGGGTTCGATCCCAAGGTTAGAGTCTGGCTGTTCGCAGTGCCATTGGATTCATCGAGCGGAACGTTGCCGATGGAGTGAGAATAGGTGTAGGTGGCGTTGATGTAGGCGCCCTTCACTTTTCCCCGGAACAGTGCTTGCAGCGAATGATAGTTCGCGTCGCCGTGGTGTGACCACCAGGTTAGGAACCCATCATTCGGATACGGACGCAGCGCGTTAATAGGGTTAGGAATAATGTTGTTTGGATTTTCCGGGTCTACCTGGTTGGTGAATGCAGCGTTTGCCCATAGGCTTGTCGGCACCTCGTTGATGTCGGATGTCGTGAGCTGATGAATCGCCCGGTTTCCGACATAAGCGACTTGGAGGCTCATTTCCCTGGCAAGGCTACGTTCCACGCTTACGTTCCATTGCCAGGAGTTTGGCATGGCATTGGAGGGATCGACTCCGCCGGTTGCCGATGTTGCCGCCTGGCTGAACTGGGTTGCGGTCAGGGATGCTCCATCGAGAGTGCGCGAATATCCACTCGCGGTGAGCGCGAACGGAGCGTTGGCCGACATCGTGTAGATGGCGGTGCGGTCCCGTTGGAAGAACTGTCCGAGCCCGGCGCGAATGGCGGTCTTGCCATCGCCAAACAGATCGTAGGCGATGCCCAGGCGTGGTGCGAACAGGTGGTGGTTTTGGTTCTTAAGATACTTGTTTGGTCCAGGAGTTCCGGGGCTGAATGCATACTGGCCGGTACGGCCGAACGTGGTGTTCGCGTCGGTGCATGGACTCTTTCCAGGAACCGTCCACAGACCATTGCAGGCATCAAAGGGTGAGCCATTCGGGTCGTACAGGTTGGGATTGAAGCTGGTCATCAATCCGCCGACTTGATACGGCGAGAGTAACAGCGAATAACGCACACCCAGTTCCACTAACAACTTGCGGTTTACTTTCCACGAGTCGCCGGCATAGACCTCGTAGTCACGCCACCGCATCTGGTTGTAGATGTCTGTAGACGTTTCCGACAAGTTCGCGTAGATATTGCCCGGAATCATCGCATTCGCCATAGGCATGCCAGTGAGAACCGCAGTGCCTAGATTGGTTACGACGTTCGAGTCCGCAGTATTAAAATTCGTGCGTTCCGAGGTCGCTCCACCGTTGTCTTCGTTTTTGAGGTTGAAGCCCAGGAATACACCGAACTTGAGAGTGTGGTTGCCATGAACCCAAGACAGGTCGTCGCGCACGTTATACAGATCTTCCTTGTTGCTCCATGGAGCTAGCATCTGTGTAGTGCCGCCGGTCCCGCCCAGGTTGAGAGCAGGAATGCCGATCGGGTGTGTCTTTAAATCGGCTGGAAAGATCGTCGGATAGTCCGCATTCAAAGTCGCAGCCAGACCAGTTGCGGTGCCGCCGGGGGTGATGAGGATGCGGTTGTTCGAGTACGAGAATTCCGCGGTGTTGATCAGGTTTGAGCCAATCATCGAAGTAACCTTGCCGATGATCGACTTGGCCGGCTGAGCCCAGTTGCTTTCCAGTTGCGGGAAAGCATCGTCACCCCAGTAACCTGCGCTCGGGGCGGGGTTCACCCATGTGTCCTGCGTGTAGCGGAAGGTCAACACATGGCTCTTCGTCAGGTTGTAGTCGGTACGGATGTTTTCCTGGCGATAGTTTAGAGCGGTGCTGGGGAAGGCCTGCCAGTTGTTGCAGCCACTGGAGCCCGTCGCCGCAGTGAATGCGCCGGCGGGTGTCGTCGGGCAGGTAAAGTTCGGCAGTGGGAATTGGCCCATCTGATCAACGATCGCCTGTAAAGGTTGGGCGATGGTCCACTGGTTCGCGCCTTGGAGTGCTAGCGGGAACGCAGTCGTGATCGTGTCACCGCAAGTGACGTTGCTGAAGTCGCCGCCGCGTTCTGCAGCGTTGGGTACGCATCCGGCGCGGCCGACGCCGCGAACTTCGCGGTTCCATTCCTGGTTCCAGAAGAAGAAGAGCTTATCCTTCTTGATCGGGCCACCGAGAGAATAGCCGAAGTCATTGCGACGAAGAACCGGCTTGTCTTGGTTCGGGTTGGAATAGATGCTACCGGTGCTGGGATGGAAGGTGTTGGCAAGCCGGTCTTGCGTGGCTTGGCGTCCAGCGAACCAGTCATAAGCATCCAGAGCATCATTGCGGCCAGAGTAGAAAATGCTGCCATGCCAGTTGTTGGTTCCGCTCTTGGTCACGATATTGACGACGCCGCCCGACGCCTGGCCATATTCCGGACCGTATGCGTTGCGCAGCATCTTGAATTCCTGAATGGATTCAATCGAGGGATAGACGAGGATCGTGCGATTCGAGCCTACGTCGTTGTTGTTGGCACCGTCGACGAGGAACAGATTGTTGTCCATCGAGTTGCCGTTTACGGCAAAGTCGACTCCGCCTTTCAGGCCCTTGCCAACCGCGTCGTAACTTCGAGCTGCGGCAACGCCCGGTTGGAGCTGAGTCAATGCCACAAAGTTGCGGCCGTTGAGTGGTAGATCCTGCACTTGAGCAGACTGCACGACTTCGCCCAGTTGAGCGCTGTCGGTCTGCACCTGGATGGTGTTGGCCTCCACCGTAATCTGCTCGCTGTTGTTGCCCACTTGCAGTTGAATGTTGACCAGCGCAGTGCTGGCAACGTGCAACTCCACGTGATTGATGACGGCCTCTTTAAAGTTCGCCTGCTTGACACTGATTTGATAGTTTCCGTTCGGCAGGTCGGGGGCAACGTACTCGCCCATGTCGTTGCTGGTTACAGTGCGAGTCAATCCCGTATCGGTATTGGTGATGAGAACGGCGACTTGTGGAACCACAGCCCCCGTTGTGTCAGTGACGATGCCGCTGATGGTCCCCGTAACTTTTTGTGCCCACAGCGGTGAAACTATAAGGACGAGTGCCAAAACGATGAACCAAGCCCAACAACTGCGGTGCTTCATGTATTTGCCTCCACCTTTGCTCTTAGAAAGTCCGTGTGATGACCCAATGCACAACGGCGAGAACAAACGAACGTGATTTTTCGCTCGCTCGACGTGACTGAAAGTGCGCTGGGGTGTCGCATATGTACGCAAGAAAAACCAATCCGAGCCGTGATGACTGCCGTTATCCATTGCGCGATCGCTGACTCTTCGCCAAAGACCGCAATAAGAAAGCGAACTTCTTGCGCGGCTGACGTTCAGAAAATGAAGAGCAAACCTTGTCGCTTCTCAAATTCTGAGATCCGGCGGGCGATTTGATACCCGGTGATTTGGCGCAACGTGGAAGTTTGCACGTTTCCCTCAAGCTATTTCTGTGCTGCTAATCACAGAGACATACCGCCGTAATCACAGGGTATTTGCCCCCTTTTGACTTGGCCTGGAGGTCCGTTACAGGTTTGGGTGTTGAAAAATTCAACAGTTGTCGGGTGGAGTCTGTTTCTTCGACAAGAGACGCTCGGATCTCCCTTGACATCCATGCTCCGCGACTTCATAGTTCGGAGCAGATTTGAGATTGCCCGCGGTTTGGGCTGTTTCAACCGATTTTCTCTCGTCTGTGTACCATCGCTGGAAGAGGGTGTGGGCTCTCACAGCACCAAAAACTGTCACGTCGTTCAACCGAGAATCGGAGTCAAGCATGCGCATCCTTTGCGCATTGGGGAACTTTGTCCGACCCATCCCGACCGCCGAAATGCTGCTTTGTGCGCAGCTGGCGTTATGGTCTGTTCCAGCGTCCACTCAAACAAATGCGCCAAGCATGGAACCGTCCCTGCACCTATCCACGAATGGGCGCTTTGGGCAGGATGAACTGGATGCCCAACTGCGCGGCCCGGAACAAATTTCAAAGATTCGCGCGCGCGCGGAAAAGGGCTCGGCGCGAGACCAGTTCTTGATGGGATATGCCTTCAGCAAGGGACTAAACCTGCCGCTAGACCTGCCACAAGCGATTGTCTGGTATCGCAAGGCAGCAAATCAGGCAGAACCGGCAGCGATCACGGAGTTGGGACGCATGTACGTCCAAGGGGCAGGCGTGCCACAGGATTATCGAGAAGGTCTCATGTGGCTTCGCCGCGCCGCGGCCGACGGCTACGCACCCGCCCAAACGGACGTGGGGCTGCTCTACTCTCAGGGATTGGGCGTTCCGGCCGACTATGAGAGTGCTGTGCGGTGGTGGGAGCAGGCTGCGAAGCAAGGCTACGCTCCAGCCGAATCGAATCTTGGAGTCGCATACTTGAACGGAATGGGTATTGCCGCGAATCCCGCTCGTGCCGCAGAGTGGCTCCGGAAAGCGGCCGACTCGGGCCTTCAAACCGCGCAATTCGATCTCGGCTCCTGCTACGAGACTGGGCAGGGGGTCGAGCAGGATTTGGCAGCGGCAGTGGCGTGGTATCAGAAGGCAGCTCGGCAAGGGCACGCCGGCGCTCTGAACAATCTTGCTTCGATGTATCAGGCCGGACGGGGCGTCCCGCAAGATACCACGCGCGCTCTAAGATTTTTTCTGCTGGCTGCTCAGAACGGAAACATGAAAGCAGCCATCAACATGGCGAATATCTTCCGGGTTGGCATAGGCGTGAAGCCCGATCCAGAACTTGCGGTGATGTGGCTTTTGATTGCGGCAGATGGGGGCGAGGATGTCAAAGAGTCGCTTCGCACCGCGAACCTGGAAATCAACAAGCACCAGCTTGACGACGCTCGCCAGCAAGCCAGGACTTGGCGCACGCAACACCACCTTGAGGCAGTTCCTCCCGACGTAGCGTCATCAGCATCAGGCGAACTCTCCCATCGCTGATTGGCCTGACTCGAAGCCTACCCAAAACGCCGTTCACCTCTTGAAAAGAAGGCGGATTTTCGTGCGCGCCATCGCATACATGCGTGATGGGAATCACATGGTTCCCTCTTTGCCTTCGATACAAACAACTTAGCGGCGCGAATCAGAGCGTTCCACCGCTGCTTTGAGAGCTCTTTTGACCGATCTAATCGTTTCTCAGTAATGATCGGGCAAGTGGGCCTCAATAGAATAGCGACGCGTCTCTCAGATCATGAACCCGAAATGGAACGGGCAGTTCTCGTGCTTCGATCTCGTGGCGAGAGCCGGAGGGAAAACCGGCGATCGTACCCGCACGGTCGTGAAGGTGCGCGACATCGAAATTGGCGGTAGCGAATTTGTAGTCATCGCGGGCCCATGCGCCGTCGAGTCTGAGAGTCAGTTGCTCGAAACCGCGGAAGCAGTGGCTGAGTCGGGCGCGAGCATCCTGCGCGGCGGAGCCTACAAACCTCGTTCTTCTCCGTACGCATTTCAAGGTCTAGGCGTCGAGGGTCTCAAGATTCTGCGCAAAGCGCGCGAGGCCACGGGACTCGCGATCGTCACCGAAGTGATGAGCGAGGACGATGTCGAACTCATCGCAGAGTACGCCGACATCATGCAGGTCGGTACGCGCAGCATGGAAAACTATGCGCTGCTTGAAGCTCTCGGCGGATGCGGTCGGCCGGTTCTGCTGAAGCGCGGGATGACGGCAACGCTCGAAGAACTTCTGCGCTCCGCGCAGATCGTTGCGGCGGCGGGCAATCCACAAATCATTCTCTGCGAACGCGGCATTCGAACCTTTGAGACCGCCACGCGCAACACGCTCGATATCGCAGCGGTCCCTGTGCTGAAGGCGGTCTCGCATCTTCCTGTCATCGTTGACCCCAGTCATGCTGGGGGCGTGCGCAGCCTGGTTTCGCCGCTGTCGCGCGCTGCGGTCGTCGTAGGCGCCGATGGATTGATCGTCGAGGTCCATCCAGCTCCGGAGCAAGCGCTGAGTGATGGGAACCAGTCGCTCGATTTCGCTGAGTTCCGCGACATGATGGATGATCTACAGCCGTACCTCGATCTTCAACGAGCATCTCGGCAATTTCGCCCACAACTTCTCGCCTCAGGAGGAGCCGACTAGTGTCGCTACGTCTCTTCCTGACTTGTGTACTTTCGGTGGCGGCCGTCGGGCTTGCCAGGACAGCAGTGGACGCGGCACCCGCCGCGGACTCGACACCATTCCTCTACACAGTCGCTCCACGCTATGAACCCCTCGCCTGGATGCATGGCGACGATCGCTTTCCTTCCGGAGCGAACATCTTCTTGCGGGATGGGAACGGCGGGCATCGGCTTGTTCCTGACTTCGCGGCTTCGGCCGACCCATCGGTTTCGTTCGATGGTCAGCGTGTCGTGTTTGCGGGAAAGCGGAAAGATCAAGACCCATGGCAGATTTGGGAGATGGCTATGGCCGGCGGAGAACCGCGGCGCGTCACTTCTGGCGCGGACCAGTATGTCCGTCCGCTTTATCTTCCCGAAGATCGAGTTGTGTATGCGCGCAAGACCGGCGGCCGTTTTGTGATCGAGGCACTCGCTTTAGTTGGAGGAAAGCCTCTCCGGCTAACGTATGGTCCCGCCGCTTATCTACCAAGCGATGTTCTGCGGGACGGTCGCATTCTGCTTGAGTCCGGCTATCCGTTGGGCGCGGATGCTGATCCGGAAATCTACACGGTCTATTCGGATGGCAGTGGAGTCGAGTCTTATCGCTGCGATCACGGGAGAGCCCGCCATCAAGGCAAGCAGGTCAGTTCGGGTGATATTGTTTTCGCTTCCAGCCCCGGCCTGTCGAGATTTACTTCCGCGCGGGCACAGGAAGTCCGCGTTCCTGGTCCAACCGGAGAATACTCAGGGGAGATCGCAGAGACATCATTAGGCGCTTGGCTCTTGCCCTGGCGTCCGGGTGCAAAAGCGCCATTTCAGCTGATGCGTTGGAAGCCGGGGGACGCGACATTGCGCCTCGCGCTCGCGGAACCAAACACCAACGTCGTTCAGCCAACTTTGGTTGTTGAGCGACCGGTACCGAACCGGCATCCCTCGGGCCTGCACGACTGGCCGAATGCAAATCTGCTCTGTCTGAACGCCTACACCTCGAAATATCCGTTCACTCCGGGGTCCATTCATTCCGTACGGCTCTACACGCGTGACGATGCTGGCAGCGCCAAGTTGCTCGGTACCGCGCCCGTCGAGCGCGATGGATCTTTCTTCGTGCAGGTGCCCGGCGATCAGCCGCTGCAGATTGAACTGTTGGATGCCTTGGGCAAAACGCTGACGCGTGAATCGGGATTCTTCTGGATGCGCCGAGGTGAGCAGCGCGGCTGCGTCGGATGCCACGCCGGTCCGGAGACTTCTCCCGAAAACGCCGTGCCGATGATCTTGCTCAAGTCCACCACGCCGGCCGACATGACCGGTGCAAGCGCACCCGCGTCAGGAGGCCACTAGCATGAAGACCCAACTGCTCTTATTAGTGCTCCTGTCCTCTTCATTGATGGCGCAAGCGCCGCAGAGTGGCGGTATGAGCGGAATTCGATTCGAGGACGCCACCGCAAAGTCGGGCATTCAGTTCACGCATAGCTTCGGGGCGCAACAACTTGGTTCACTGCTTGAGGGCACTGGCTCCGGCTGCGTCTGGTTCGACTACAACAACGACGGGCTGCCCGATCTTTATGTAGTCTCCGGCAAGCCGCTGGAAGATGGGATGCATCCTTATCCCCTAAAGCAGGCACCCGCCATTCCGCCGCACAACCATCTCTACCGCAACAACGGTGATGGCACTTTCACCGATGTGACGGATAAGGCAGGCGTTGCGGCAAACGTTTATGGCTCGGCCGCAATCGCCGCCGATTTTGATAATGACGGCTTCGTCGATCTTTTCGTTACGAGCTACGGTCGCGCAATTCTCTACCACAACAATGGAGACGGCACTTTCTCTGATGTAACCGCGAAGTCGGGCATTAAAGTCGACGGCTGGTCGATCAGTTCTGCCTGGCTCGATTACGACCGCGACGGTTGTGTGGATTTGTTCGTCGGTCGCTACGTGAAGTTCGACCCCAAGTACCGTAATTTCTACGCCGCCGACAATTATCCCGGGCCGCTCGACTACGCTGCCGACACGAATCGTCTGTACCACAACAACTGCAACGGAACTTTTACCGACGTGACCGACAAGTCCGGTATCGGCGCTTACAAAGGCCGCACGATGGGCGCTACAGCCGCCGATTTCGATGGTGACGGATATCCCGATATTTACGTTGCCAACGACAAGACGGAAAACTTTCTCTTCCGCAACAAGCGCGATGGCACATTCGAGGAAGTCGCGGGCGATCTCGGCGTTGCCTACGGGCAGAACGGAGAGGGCACTTCGGCGATGGGTCCGATCTTCGCCGACATCGACGGCGATGGGCGCCTGGACCTGCTGGTCACCGATTCCAAATACAACCGACTCATGCGCAACACTGGATCGAGCGGCTTCGAAGACATTGGCCCGAGTTCCGGCATCTCGCAGGCGACAGCGCAATACACGAGTTGGGGCGCGGGCATATATGACTTCGATAATGATGGCTGGCTCGACGTTCTCATCTTTCACGGCGGACTGATTCACCTGGTTCCGCAAGAGCAGTCGCTGTTTCGTGGCCTGGGAAACGGAAGGTTCGTCGACGTGTCGCACGAGGCTGGCTCCGTGCTCGATGTAAAGGCGGTTTCGCGAGGAGCATGCTTCGCCGACTACGACAACGACGGCAAGATCGACGCCTTCGTCGTGAATCTGGGTGCGCCCGCGACCTTGCTGCACAACGTAACGCAGAGCAGCAACCACTGGCTGACGGTCAAGCTAAAAGGGAAGAAAAGCAATCGTGACGGCATCGGAGCGCGCCTCGAACTGTTTGCCGGAGGCCGCAGGCAGATCGCTGAGCGCACCGCTGGGTCAGGCTATCTCTCGCAAGACGACGGGCGCATTCATTTTGGACTCGGCGCGGCTACCAAGGCCGACAAGCTCACGATTCATTGGCCCAGTGGCACCGAGCAGGTCTTGGAGAATATTTCCGGCGACCGCGTGCTCACGGTGGAGGAGCCGTAGATGGCAGGCTTCATTCCACACGCGAGCTTTCGGCGGATGGTTCAAGTCGCGGCCGTTTTTGCCGTGGCTCTGCTCGCGATTGCGGCCAAACCTGCGCCGCGACAGTCTGCATCGGCGCGAAAAGAGCGCTATCTCTCCCCGATCGAAATGGCTCTGTCGCCGGATGGTCGTCTGCTCTACGTGGTGTGCCAGGACAACGACGAGGTGCGGGTTGTCGATGCGCATGCAAACAAGGTGGTCGGCGTCGTTACTGTTGGCCGTGCTCCGCGCGGAATCGCGGCGTCGTCCGATGGCCGGCAGTTGTACGTAACGAATGCTTGGTCCGACTCAGTTTCAGTCATCGATACGGCATCGTTGAAAGTTATGCAGACTCTCGCCACTGGGTTCGAACCTTCAGGTATTGTGGTCGACGGCAGCGGCGAGACGCTCTACGTTGCTAACCGGCTCAGCGGCGACATCTCTGTCATCGACCTAAAGGCTGGACAAGAGAGCAAACGCCTGCTCGCTGGACGCGGCGCGAGCTACCTGGCACTGTCTCCCGACGGCAAGTGGATTTACTGCACTCACATCTACCCCAATCCCGGCGCCTTTCGCACGCAGCCGAATTCGGAAGTCACGATCATCGACACCGCACGCCAAATGGTGGTCGAGCGTCAGACGCTGCATAACGTGGCAGGAGTGTTTCATGTCGCTGTGTCGGCCGACGGTAAGCTGGGCGTCGTTGCACAACTCCGGCCTAAGAATTTGATCCCTCTGGCCCACGTCGAGCACGGGTGGGTATTCGGCGATTCGCTGACGTTATTCGGGGAGGATATCGGTGGACCGGTTCAGATCCCGATCGATGAACTTGATCGCTACTATGCATTGCCGTGGGGCGTGGCAATCGCTCCCGACAAGTCGAAGATCTTCCTCACGACTGCCGGGTCAGAGAGCGTGACGGTTATTGATGTTGCACACTTGCTGCAGACAGTGAGGTCGCGGCGTCAGCCCTTCGTCAACGATCTCTCGGCATCTGCTGACTACGTGTCGGCCCGGATTGCCGTCGGCCATAATCCTCGCGGCGTTCTGATCTCGCAAGATGGCAAGCGTCTCTACGTTGCGAATCGCCTGGACGACAATATCTCCGTCATTGACACAACGACCGACAAAGTTGCGTCGACGATTGATCTCGGTGGACCGCAAACGGTGGACGCCCTCCGCCGCGGCGAGCGTCTTTTCTTCACAGCTGGCTTCGCGTTTCAGGGGCAGTTTGGATGCGCCAACTGCCACCTCGACGCAACTATTGACGGACTGCAATGGGATCTCGAGCCTGACGGCTTCGGCAAAGACATCGTCGATAATCGTTCGCTCGAAGATCTCGCTGGCACCGAGCCGTTCAAGTGGAACGGCGGCAATCCGGATATGCCGACCGAGTGCGGCCCGCGCACTGAGAAATTCTTCTTCCGGTCGCAGAGTTTCAACCAGCAGCAACTCACTGACTTGGTGACGTTTGTCTACTCACTTCCCTATCGCCCGAACCGCTACCGTCGAACCGATGGCGAACTGACTCCGGCACAAGAACGTGGCAAAGCCATCTTCGAGCGGACGAGATACAAGGATGGCAAGCCGATCGCGGAAGGGAACCAATGCGCCACCTGCCATAGCGGTCCCAAATACACCAACAAACAGGAGTTGAACGTCGGCACCGGCAAACTCACCGATCGTTCGCCTGTCATTGACGTGCCTCAGCTTTCCAACGTGGCGTACTCGGGGCCGTATCTGCACGACGGTTCGGCGCGCTCTCTAGAAGAGATTTGGACGGTCTTCAATCCGAAAGACACGCACGGCGTGACCAACGATCTGACCAAAGACGAATTGAACGATCTCATTGAGTATCTGAAAACGCTATGAAGCTGAAAATCATGAAATCGAAAATCTGGTGCGCGACGCTGGCACTTCTCCTCACAACGGCGTTGGGCGTCGCCCAGGACATGCCGATGTTCCGCTGGGAGAACTTCACGACTGCGAATGGTCTTCCCGACAATCACGTCTTCTGCGTGCTCGTGGACGGCAATCGCATCTGGGCCGGAACAGAGAACGGTTTGGGCCTTTACGAAAACGGTGCGTGGAAAGTCTTTCGTCCCGTTGCGGATCAGAAGGAACAGAGTCTCGCGCATCAGGCCGTCCTCTCCCTCGCGCTCGACAAGCGCACGGGCGATCTGTGGGCCGGCACGATGGGCGGCCTCAGCCGCATCTCTGCCGGACGCATCGACACATTTACCCAGCTGAATTCAGGCTTGAGCAACGACATTGTCTATGGCGTAGGCGTGCATGGCGACTACGTGTGGACTGCGACTGCTGCGGGCGCAAGTCGCCTGAACACGCGTACCGGGCAGTGGTCACTCTTCAACAATCGCAACACGCCCATGTACGAAATCTGGACGTACTCCGTGAGTCCGGCAGACGACAAAGTGTATTACGCGGTCTGGGGCGGCGGGGTTCTCGAATTCGACCAGCAGACGGAGCGCTGGAAAAATTATGACGACCCCGATGGCGAGACCGAGATGGTGGTGATGAAGGACCAAGGGCTCATTCACGAGATCACCACTTCGGTCAGCTATGTCGACAAAATTCTGTGGGTCGCCACATATTTCGGCGCCAGCCGTTACGACGGCCGTTACTGGCACAACTTCCTGACGAAAGATAGCGGCCTGCCCAGCAACTTTTTGAGCCAAGTCAAAGGCATTGACGCCAATCGCGCCTGGTTCTCCACCGACAAAGGTCTCGCTTACTACGACGGTACCAACTGGGCGATCTATCGTCCTGCGCTCGATACGCAAAAGCCGGAAATGCTGGTGCGCGACGCGGCAGGCACGGTGAAGCAGACCGCGGTTCAAAGCGCGCCAGCGCACAACTACATTCTTGGCGTCGACTTTCAGGGGGACGATATCTGGGTCGCGACCGCCAAAGGACTTAGCCACGGAATCCGGCAGAAGAGTTCCGTTGAAACCGCACGCGTTTTGGGTACGCAGAAACCAACACATAAGAAGTAAATACTCAGGAGCCATCACAATGAATGTTCAGGAATTATTCGCAGAAATCGCAACAGCCCCGGTTGTGAAGCGGGCGATCACAAATCACAAAGCGCTGAACGAAGCATACGACTACGGCAGCGCCTTTTCTCGCGGCATGCGGATCGATTTGAATGGGGTCTCGATCCTGCTCATCTCGGGAACCGCTAGCATCGATGACGCCGGAAGCACCGTGCATGTTGGCGATTTTCGCGCCCAGCTACGCCGGACTTTCGACAACATCACCAAGTTGCTGGCTGCTGAAGGCGCAACGTGGCATGACATCGTGCGCACGACCTGCTACCTGCGCGACATTGAGCGCGACTACCAGGCTTTCAACGAAGAGCGCACGGCGTTCTACAAAGAACAGGGACTGGACCCGCTGCCCGCTTCCACAGGGATCCAGGCAATTCTCTGCCGCCCCGATCTGTTGATCGAGATCGAAGCGATCGCAATGTTCCGCCGGGAATCAGAACAGCAGGAATCGTAGTCGGAGGAGCATCATGCGCCGAGTGTTGGTTTTCG